>UMGX01031765.1_pt1 | contig 10508 bp, 7 predicted proteins | sample 1965411 | NCBI WGS metagenome assembly UMGX01 (sample SAMEA4836086, study PRJEB28245) | human gut metagenome | biome: gut microbiome; material: fecal sample | place: Denmark | collected 2008 | reverse complement strand
GGAGCACCTCGTCGGCAAAGCCCATGTCCGTCCAGGCCGCCACTTTCTTCCGCTCCTTCTCCACCAGGGGGCGGGGCGGCTGATCCAGCAGGCGGAGAATCTCCCCCTCCCGGCTGCGGTAGAGGGCCTGCTTCTTGAGGTGGGCCTCGGCGGCCTGGGCCGTGTCCACCCCCAGCCGCCGCCACACGAAGCCCTCCTTCTGAATCTGGCTCATGCGGGGCTTGCGGCCGGGGCCGTACTTCCGCTGAAACTCCTCCACGCACCAGCTCACCAGCAGGCAGATCACCTCCGCCGGCAGGGCCAGGTAGTCGTAGAGGGTGTACAGGCTCTTCAAGTCCGACGTGGACAGGATCTTGCCCAGACGCCGCTGCACCTCGTTCACCAGGCCGGGGAAGGAGGAGGCGCCGTCCTCCAGCTCCCGCGTGATGTCGGCGGCGGTGTACTCCGGCGGGCCCTCCGGCTCCATCCGGGCGGGGGCCTCCGGCGCGGCCGTGCCGTCCGCCAGGCCCAGCCCGACCAGGGCGGACAGGGCCGCCTCCAGCCGGGGCACGTCCCACTTCAGCGCCCGGCGGGCCGCCTCCGGCTCCAGCCGTCCGCCCCGGCGCAGCAACCACAGGTACAGCAGCGCTGCGTCCCCGTTTCCCGCGCCCATCAGCCGGTCGGCCGCCCGGGCCGTCATGGATAGAATGTCACCGGGCAGCAGCAGCTCGGCCATGTGAATCCCCCGTTCCTCTCTGGTTTCCCGCCTATTATAGCACAAAACTACGCGCGGTGTATACTGTGGATATCGGCCCCCTGCGTGGCGTGCGGCGTAGGGGCAAGCGGGGCCGCGGCCATATGGGAAGGGAGAAAATGCAGGCTGGGTGCCCACACCCGCCCGCGGGCGGCCACAAGGGCCGCCCCTACACAGAAGCGCGGAGCGCCCGGGAGCAGGGAAACAGCGAGACCCGCAGGCGAAAAAGCAGTTGCGCCGCAGGCGCAAGGTGTTTTTTGCGGAGGGACGAGCAGTTGCCCGTCGCGGAGGGCGCGCAGCGTGACAACACAGAAGCGCGGAGCCGTCGTGAGCCGCGGCACAGTGAGCCGCGCAGGCCGGAAAACAGGCCAGGCGAAGCCCGGCGGCATTTCCGGCGGAGCGGGGAATAGTGACCGCGTCGCGAACAGGCAGAGCGTGACAGAAAGCGCGGAGCTGTCGGAAGCCGCGGCACAGGTTGCCGTCCGGGCGGGAAAATGAAAATTCATGAAGATTTCATTTCTCATCCGGGCGGAACTATGGTATAATAGCCGCAAAGCGGCTATTACACTTGCATTTCAGCCGTTTTTCCCGCCCCTTGCGGGGCAACCGAAAAACAGAGCGCATTATACCATTCCGCTGATGCTTCCTGGTATAATGTCCGAATCCTAAATCACTATGGTCAGGAGGGGTTTCCATGAAAAACCGTGTCACCGTCACCATCGCCGGACAGGAGTATACGCTGGTGGGCACCGAGGAGGCGAGCTACACCGAGAAGGTGGCCGCCCACGTGGACGCCAAGGTGGAGGAGGTTTTGAGCGGAGCCCATGTGTCCCTGGTGGATGGGGCCATCCTGGCGGCGGTCAACATCGCCGACGAGTACTTCAAGGAGGTGGAGGCCGCGGAGAACCTGCGCCGCCAGCTCAAGGAGTACCTGGAGGAGGCCACCAAGATGAAGCTGGAGCTGTCCGAGGCCAAGCGGGAGATCTTCAAGCTGCAGAACAAGAAGTAAGAGAGCGGAGCGGGCGGCTTTGGCCGCCCCCGCCAGGGAGGATTCCGTATATGCTGGAATTGCTCGCCCCCGCCGGGTCCATGGAGGCCGTGGCGGCGGCTGTTCAGAACGGCGCCGACGCCGTCTATCTGGGGTACGGGGACTTTAACGCCCGCCGCAACGCGAAAAATTTCTCGGAGGAGGAGTTTGCGGCGGCGGTTTCTTATTGCCACCTGCGGGGGGCAAAGGTCTACCTGACCCTCAACACCCTGCTCACCGACCGGGAGCTGCCCAAGGCGGCGGAGGTGGCCGCCCAGGCCAGCGCCATCGGCGCCGACGCGGTGCTCATTCAGGATCTGGGCGTGCTGCGGATGCTCCGCCAGGTCGTCCCCGATCTGCCCGTCCACGCCTCCACCCAGATGACCCTCCACAACCTGGACGGGGTGAAGATGGCCGCCGATCTGGGCCTCACCCGGGCGGTGCTCTCCCGGGAGCTGAGCCGGGATCAGATTGAATCCATCTGCCAGCGCGCCCCCATCGAAATCGAGGTCTTCGCCCACGGGGCCCTGTGCATGTGCTACTCGGGGCAGTGCTTCCTCTCCTCCGTCATCGGCGGGCGCAGCGGCAACCGGGGCCTGTGCGCCCAGCCCTGCCGCCTCAAGTACGGCTGGATGGACAAGGCCGACGCCTACCCCCTCTCCCTCAAGGATCTGTCCCTGGCGGGACACCTGCGGGAGCTGCGCAGGATGGGGGTGGCCTGCGTCAAGCTGGAGGGCCGCATGAAGCGGCCGGAGTACGTGGCCGTGGTCACCGGCATCTACGCCCGGGCCATCAAGGAGGATCGGGAGCCGACGGAGGAGGAGCTGGAGCAGCTCCGGGCCGCCTTCTCCCGCCAGGGCTTCACCCAGGGCTACTACCTGGATCAGCAGGGGCCGGACATGTTCGGCGTGCGGGAGGAGACCAGAGAGCCGAAGGAGCTCTTCGCCGCCGCCCGCAATACCTATCAGAGCGGGGAGGCCCAGCGGGTGCCCGTCACCTTCTACGCCATGCTCCGCCCCGGCGAGCCCGCCCGCGTGGGGGTGGAGGATCCGGACGGCCGGGTGGCGACGGTGGAGGGCCCGGTGCCCGAGGCCGCCCGCACCCGCCCCCTGACGGCGGAGGCGGTCACCACCCAGCTCTCCCGCACCGGCGGCACCCCCTACCGCTGCGGGCAGGTGCGCGCCCTGGTGGAGGAGAACCTGTCCCTCCCCCTGGCCGCCCTCAACGCCCTGCGGCGGGAGGCCCTGGAGAAGCTCTCCGTCCAGAGGCAGGAGCCGCCCCGCCGCCGCACCGGGGAATACCACGCCGGCGCCCGCTATGAGAACCGGCGGGAGGAGCCGGTGCTGACCATCTCTGTGCGGAGGGCGGAACAGCTCACCGACGAGCTGCTCCGCCTGGGGCCCGCCCTGGTGTACGTCCCGCTGGACGAGCTGGCCGCCCACCCGGAGAAGGCCGCCGGCACGGAGCACACCTCCATCGGGGTGAGCCTGCCCCGGGTGGCCTGGGACCGGGAGTACCCCGGCCTGCGGGAAAAGCTGGAGCAGGTGCGCGCTTTGGGGGTAAAAGACGCCCTGCTGGGCAACCTTGGTATGTTCCCCATCGCCCGGGAGCTGGGCTTCACCCTGCGGGGGGACTTCGGCCTGGAGATCTACAACGCCCAGGCCCTCAAGGAGTACAAGCGGCTGGGCCTCCAGTCGGCCACCCTCTCCTTTGAGCTGAAGCTGGCCCAGATCCGCGACCTCTCCAAATGCCTGGACACCGAGCTGATCACTTACGGCCGCCTGCCCCTGATGCTGATGGAGAACTGCATCATCAGAAACCGCACCGGCTCCTGCGGCTGCCAGAACACCAATATCCTCACCGACCGGAAGGGCGCCCGCTTCCCGGTGGTGAGCGCCCCCGGCTGCCGCAACGAGCTGCTCAACTCCCAGAAGCTCTTCCTAGCGGACAGGGCCGCCGACTACCGCCGCATCGGCCTGTGGGCCCAGCGGCTGCTCTTTACCACCGAAAATCCCCGGGAGTGCGTGCAGGTGGCCCAGCGCTATCTGGAGCAGGGGAGCTGGACCCCCAACGAGTACACCCGCGGGCTATACTATCGAGATGTGGAGTGAACCCCATGAAGCTGAAGATCAAGGCCGTATCGGACAAGATCGGCAAGGACATCCCCTACCCCTTCTACGCCACCGCCGGCGCGGCGGCCATGGATCTGTGCGCCTGCATGGACGCGCCGGTGGAGGTGGCCCCCCGCGCCCTGGTGAGTATCCCCACCGGCATCGCCATCGCCCTGCCCTCGGCGGAGTATGTGGCCCTGGTGTTCGCCCGCTCCGGCCTGGGCATCAAGCACGGAATTGCCCTCTCCAACGGGGTGGGCGTCATTGACAGCGACTACCGGGGGGAGATCCGGGTGGGGCTGACCAACCTGTCCGACACCCCCTACACCGTCCAGCCCGGCGACCGCATCGCCCAGCTGGCCGTCATGCCCGTGGTGCAGGCCGAGCTGGAGCGGGTGGACAGCCTGGACGAAACCGGGCGGGGGACCGGCGGCTTCGGCTCCACCGGAAAGTAAGGGCAGACGCAGCAGACCGGTGCGGGCCGCCGGGACGTGTAGGGGCGGGGCTCGTCCCCGCCCGCGGGCGGCCACAAGGGCCGCCCCTACAGGGCAGACACAGCGAACCGATGCAGGCCGCCGGGATGTGTAGGGGCGGGCGCCCACACCCGCCCGCGAAAGAGCATGGAACCGGGCGGAGCGCCGCGGCTGCCGCGCCCCTCCGGCCAATTAGGAAAGGAACAGAAGTATGGAGATCGTTCTGGCCTCCCAGTCGCCCCGGCGGCGGGAGCTTTTGGAGCGCCTGGGGGTAAAGAACTTTCGCATCGTCACCCCCGATATTGACGAGCACATGGAGCGGGAGCTGCCCCCGGAGGAGCTGGTGCGCCGCATCTCGGCGGAGAAGGCCCGGGCCGTGCGGGAGCAGGCGGGCATGGATGCGGTGGTGATCGCCGCCGATACGGTGGTGGCTCTGGACGGGGCGGTGCTGGGCAAGCCCGCGGATGAGCTGGAGGCTTTCAAGATGCTCTCCACCCTCTCCGGCTGCCGCCACCAGGTCTATACCGGCCTTACCGTCCTGCGGGGGGAGGAGCGGCACACCGTCAGCGAGGAGACCACCGTCGCCTTCCGGGAGCTGAGCGAGGAGGAGATCTCCTGCTACATCCAGACCGGAGAGCCCATGGACAAGGCGGGGGCTTACGGCATCCAGGGCTTTGGGGCTCTGCTCATTGAAGGCATCCAGGGGGATTACTACAATGTCATGGGCCTGCCCGTGTGCCGCCTGGGCGGCATCCTGCGCCAGCTCGGCGTGGACTGCCTGCGCCTGGCGGCGGGCGAGCGGGACAGCGACTGAGAGAGAGGGAACGGACAGACGTGAAGGATTTTTTCCGGCACAACGGAATCCTGATTTTAATCGCAGCCATTCTGCTGGCCCTGGTGACGGCGGTGGTGTCGATGCTGTTCGGCGGTGTGGCCGACCCCCTGTCCAACCTGGTGGGGATCCTTACCACGCCGGTGCGCAACGGCATTACCGCAGTGACCAACTGGGCGGAGGAGAAGTACAACGATGCTTTCGAGCTGGAGCAGATGAAGGAGGAGCTGGCCGGGCTGAAACAGCGCAACGCCGAGCTGGAGGCCCAGGCCCGGGAGGCGGAGGCCGCCCTCCAGGAGAACGAGCGCCTGCGCAACCTGCTGGAGCTCCAGCCCAAGGAGTGGTCCTGCGACAAGGCCGCCGCCATGGTCACCGCCCGCTCCACCTCCAACTGGGAGTCCACCCTCACCATTGGCAAGGGCAGCGCTGCGGGGATTGCCGTGGATGACTGCGTGGTGGACGAGTACTGGAACCTGGTGGGCGTGGTGGCGGAGGTGGGGGAGAACTGGGCCACCGTGCGTACCCTCGTTGACTCGGACACCGAGATGGGCGGCCAGCTCGCCCGAACCGGCGGCGCGGCCATCCTGGAGGGAGACTTTGCCCTCATGGGGGAGGGCAGGCTCAAGCTGACTTATCTGCCGGAGAACAGCGAGCTCATCGCCGGGGATCTGGTGACCACCTCCGGCCGGGGCGGGGTATACCCCGCCGGACTGGTGGCCGGGCACGTGGAGGAGGTGCGCACCGATGCCTCCGGCATGACCCGCTACGCCGTCATTGCGCCGGAGACCGATCTGGACGGCCTCCAGCAGGTCTTTGTGATCACCGACTTTACCGTTAACGAATAAATGGGACGTGGCCGGAAAGGGGGGAAGCGCCGGTGACCAGACAGGATTTTCTCATTAAATGGGGCGTATACGCCCTGGCTCTGGTGCCCGTATGGTTCCTGGAGCTGTTTGTGCTCAACCGCTTTCCCCTCTTTGGGGTGGCCCCTATGCTCCTGCCCCTGGCTGCCGTGTGCGTGGCGGTGCTGGAGGGCACCACGGCGGGGGCGGGCTTCGGCCTGTTCGTGGGCATCCTGTGCGACGCGGCCTACTTCAACACCGACGGAGCCATGACGGTGGGGCTGTGCCTCATCGGCGTGGGGGCCGGCGCCCTGGCCCAGTATGTGCTGCGCCAGAACCTGGTGGGCTGCCTGCTGTGCTCCTTCGCGGCGCTGGCGCTCATCGACGGGGTGCGCATCGCCGCCCGCCTGCTGGCCGGGCGGGGGGAGCTGGCTGCCATGCTCGGCTTGGCCGGACGGGAGATTCTCTGGTCCCTGGTCTTTGTGTTCCCGGTGTACGCCCTGTTCCTGTGGGTGTTCCGCCGGGTGCCGAAAAAAACCGTGCTGTAAAGACAGGCCGCCCCGCCACCGAACGCGGGGTGGCCTCATAGACTGAAAAAGGGGGCCCGCCATGGAGGGCAGACAATTCAACCGCCGCACCCTCGCCATCCTGGTGGTGCTTACGGCACTGCTGCTGCTGTTTTTTGGGGTGCTCTACAACCTGCAGGTGCTCCATGTGGACGACTACCGGGCCCAGAGCGTGGTCAAGATTGCCAACCGGAAGACGGTGGAGGCCGCCCGTGGGGAGCTGCTGGACCGCTACGGCCGGAGCATGGTGACCAACCGTGCCACCTACCAGCTCACGCTGAATACCGGTGTGATGGGGGAGGAGGCGGTGCGCAACGCCAACCTGCTGGAGCTGCTCAACATCTGCCGGGACAACGGCCTGACCTGGACCGACACCCTGGCCGTCTCAACGGCAGCCCCCTTCACCTACACCAGCGACACCCCTCTGGCCTACGAGAAGGAGGGGGGCGGCGTGGCCCTGACCCGGCTGGGACGGCTGCTCAACGCCCTCCCTATGAAAAAGGAGCTGAAAAGCAGCCTGAACCTGCCCACCACCGAGCAGGTAGAGGACGCCAAGACCCTGGACGATATCCCCGCCGGGCCCACGGCGGAGGAGCTGATCGCCGCCCTGCGCACCTACTTTGAGATTGACCCGTCCTGGTCGGACGCCGACGCCCGGGCCCTGATCGGTGTGCTCTACGAGACCAATCTGCGCACCTACAGCATCAACCAGCAGGCGTACATCTTTGCCCAGGATGTGAATATTGATGTCATCTCTGCGGTGAAAGAGCGCCGGCTTACCGGCGTTACCATCGAAACCACCACCGTCCGTCAGTACAACACTGTAGCCGCAGCCCACCTGCTGGGCCATGTGGGAGACATCCAGTCCAGCAACTGGGACTACTACCGGGAGCAGGGCTACAGCATGAACGACAAGGTGGGCATCGACGGGGCGGAGAACGCCTTTGAGGAGTATCTGCGTGGGGAGTCAGGGGTTCAGATCCAGGAGCTGTCCACCAGTGGAAAGGTGGTCAGCGAGTACTGGCGCATCGACCCCGAGACCGGAGAGGAGCAGATCCCCAAGCCGGGGGACAACGTTCTGCTCACTCTGGACCTCCGCCTCCAGGAGAAGGTGGAGGAGATTCTGGCCAACACCATCGAGACTCTGGAGTCGGAGGATACCGGGGGCGGCGCGGTGGTGGTGGAGAGCGTCAAGACGGGGGAGATCCTGACCATGGCCTCCTATCCCACCTACGATCTGTCCAGGATCTACAGTGATATCACCCTTTACAATCAACTGGCCAGCGACACCGAGCTGACCCCGCTGCTCAACCGAGCCACCCAGGAGTTTTACTATCCCGGTTCCACCTTCAAGCCGCTGGTGGCCATCGCCGCGCTGGAGGAGGGACTGACCACGCCCACGGAGAAAATTCAGGACACCGGCCGCCTCCAGCTCCCCGAGGAGGAGCACTACCCCTACGGCGATTTCCATCCCCAGTGCTGGATCTACCGCCAGTACGGAGGCAACCACGGGTGGGAGGATCTGGCCGACGCCCTGCGGGACTCCTGCAACATCTACTTTTACACCATGGGCCACCGGCTGGGCATTGACAAGATTGACGAGTACGCTTCCCTGTTCGGCCTGGGAGAGTACACTGGTATCGAACTGCCCGAGGTGAAGGGCTATGTGGCCGGACCGGCCACCAGCGAGGCCCTGGGGGTGGAGTGGTACGGCGGCAACCTGCTCAACGCCGCCATCGGTCAGGACAACACCCAGGTTACCCCCCTTCAGCTGGCCAACTATATCGTTACCCTGCTCAACGGCGGCGACCACTTCGTGCCTCACCTGCTCAAGTCCGTCAAGTCCAGCGACTACTCGGAGACGGTGTATGAGCAGCAGCCCGAGGTGAAAAACCACATTGCTCTCGACCCCGCCAACGTGGAGGCGGTGAAGCGGGGCATGTGGGAGGTGGCCAACGACCCCAAGAGCACCGTAGACCAGTACCTGAGCAACCTGGCGGTGGAGGTGGGCGCCAAGACCGGCTCCGCCCAGGTGGGCTCGGCGGACAAGGAGGCCGACGCCGTCTTCACCCTGTTCGCCCCTTATGACGACCCGGAGATCGTCATCTCCATCGTGGTGGAGGGCGGTGCCTCGGGCGGAAATCTGGCCCAGGCCGCCGGCGAGATTGTCAACTACTATTTCAGCGCGGAGCATACGGTGGAATCGGTGGACGCCGAGAACACCCTGCTCCGCTGAAGGGAGCCGTTCCTTGTGTGTGATCCCCAGACCTTTGACAGCCGGGACAGCCGGTATAAGCGCCCCTATGGCGCCGTACCCTCCGGCACCCGGGTAGAGCTGGCCCTCCGCCCGCCCCGGGCCGGGGGATTTTCTGCCGCCACACTCATCGCCTACTTTGAGCACCGGGACGAGGAGCGCCGGGAGCTGCCCATGCCCTGGCGGGGCCTGGAGGGGGACCGGGATGTGTTTGCCGTAACCCTGGAGACCGGGGACTATGTGGGCCTGGTGTGGTACTCCTTTCGCCTGGAGGGCCTGGACGGCCGCAGGGAGGAGCTGGGGCCCTTCCAGCTCACGGTGTACGACGGGGCGGAGGAGGTGCCCGCCTGGTTCGGAGAGGGCGTCACCTATCAGATCTTCCCTGACCGCTTCCGCCGCACCCGGGTTCCCGATCCCACCGGCATGGTGGGAGGGCGCAGCGTCCACACCGGCTGGGAGGAGGAGCCGGTCTACCGCCCCGACTCGAACGGCGAGGTGCGCAACCGGGACTTCTTCGGCGGCGATCTGGCCGGCGTGCGGGAGAAGCTGGGCTACCTGCGGGGCCTGGGGGTGGATACTCTCTACTTCTGCCCCATCTTCGAGGCCCCGGAGAACCACCGCTACGGCACCGGGGACTATGAGAAGATCGACCCCATGCTGGGCACCGAGGCCGACTTCCGCGCCCTGTGCACCGACGCCCACACCCTGGGCATGCGGGTGGTGCTGGACGGCGTGTTCAACCACCAGGGCTTTGTCAGCCGCTATTTCAACGGCGACGGCTCCTATGAGAGCGTAGGGGCCGTCCAGTCCCAGGACAGCCCCTATTACCCCTGGTACCACTTCTCACACTGGCCGGACAAATACGACTCCTGGTGGGGCATCTACTCCCTCCCCGCCGTCAACGAGGCCGATTCCTCCTACCGCCGGTATATCTTCGGCGGCGCGGACAGCATCATCCGCCGCTGGCTGGCCGCCGGGGCGGACGGCTGGCGGCTGGACGTGGCCGACGAGCTGCCCGACGACTTTATCCACGGCATCCACGCCGCCGCCCGGCAGGCCAAGCCGGAGGCGGTAATCATCGGCGAGGTGTGGGAGGACGGCTCCAACAAGATCGCCTACGGCGTGCGCCGCCGGCACATCCTGGGGGGACACTGCGACGGGCTGATGAACTACCCCTTCCGAAACGCCCTGCTCTCCTTCCTGCTGGGCGAGGACGCCTTCCGCTTCCGGCAGGCCATGGAGACCCTGCGGGAGAACTACCCGCCCTTCGCCTGGCGCTCGGCCATGAACTTCCTGGGCACCCACGACACCCCCCGCATCCTCACCCTGCTGGGCACGGGGGGCGACGGCAAGGACCACGACAAGGACTGGCGGGCCGCCTTCCGCATGTCCTCCGGCCAGTACGCCCTGGGTAAGGCCCGGCTGAAGCTGGGGGCCCTGGTGATTTTCGCCTTCCCCGGCTCCCCCATGGTCTATTACGGAGACGAGGCGGGGATGGAGGGCTTTGAAGACCCCTTCAACCGCCGCACCTACCCCTGGGGAAGGGAGGACGGCGAGCTGCTGGAATGGTACACCGCCCTGGGGAAGGCCCGCCGGGCGCTGCCCGCCCTGCGCCGGGGGGAGCTGGCCTGGACGCTCACCCGGGGACGGGTACTCTCTTTCCTCCGCAC
>UMGX01003141.1_pt1 | contig 10554 bp, 7 predicted proteins | sample 1965411 | NCBI WGS metagenome assembly UMGX01 (sample SAMEA4836086, study PRJEB28245) | human gut metagenome | biome: gut microbiome; material: fecal sample | place: Denmark | collected 2008 | reverse complement strand
CTTATCATCCACGACCGTAACCACCTGCCCTTCCGGGAAAATAGTGATTAACTTCTTGATTTGCTCACGTGTCCAAAACACATCCGAGCCGTCTGAATAAACTCTTGTAAAAGATTGAGATAATTGTCGGTAGTCCGACATCTGCAAAGTACGGACCTCTACTTTATTAATCTTAGGAGCATGTTCCATTTCTCATTTCAGTTTTTAAGAACGATGCAAAAGTATAAAAAGTTTCATCTGGATGAAACAAAAATTCCATGATAGCCAAAAAGACGGATGCAAACCTTCTACATCCGTCTTTTCGTCTAAAAGCTTTAGCAACCACCGCCCAACGCCCGGTAGAGAAGGATCTTTTTCCGGCAAAGGTCGGTGATGATGTCGATACGTTCCAATTCGCTATCCAGATAACGTTCATTGGCAGAGAGCACTTCGAGGAAGCCGACATAATTCAATTTGAAAAGTTCATTGGCATTGGTGACCGAACGTTGGTGAGCTACGGTCTCCACTTCTTTCAGGCGGACACGCTCCACTTGGTTTAGACCGGCACAATACAAATCCAATACTTCCGTATAGGCCTTCAAGGCCGTTTCGTGATATTGCGACAAGGCAATCCGTTGCGAAGCACGCGCCTCGTTCCACATCGAACGAATCTGGTTCCGCTGGAAGACTGGTGCAGTAATTCCTGCTGCCAAATCGTAAACCAGCGAAGCAGGCGCTGTGAACCATTTGCCAAGATCAAAGCTATTGAAGCCGCCTCCCGCACCCAACACCAACGAAGGATAGAAGGCTGCTTTAGCCGCCATTACATCCGCCTTTGAAGCCAGCAATTCCATCTCGGCGGCCCGTACGTCGGGACGTAAGGTCAGCATGTTCGCCGGAACACCGTCTGATAGCGGGAAAGGGATCTGACGCAGCTCTTCAAAACTCATACGCCTGATTTCAAACGGAAAGACACCTAACAGGCAGGCTATCGCACGCTCTTTCTCCCCGATCAGTTGGTCATTTTCCAACAGTTTGCTTTCTATCAGTAGCATACGGGCATGAAACTGGTCGACAGCCAACTGCGTCTCGGCCCCCTCCTTCTTCAGCTGGCGAGTTAGCTCATACGAACGTTTGGAACTGATATGGGCTTCTTCCAAGACATCCCGACGTTTATCCAAACCGATCAGTTCATAATAGTGGACAGCCAATTCGGATATCAGGACCGACTGCGCAAAACGGGTTGCCTCAACCGAAGCCATCCAACGAGCTACAGCCGCCTGTTTCTTACGTGTCAGCTTCCCCCATATATCCGCTTCCCACTGGAAATTCAGGAAAAGTCCGAAATCACGGTAAGGGTCCGGGATATGTTTGTCTTTCGCCAAGGAAGGAACATTAGTCTCGCTATTCCCCACTCCGTCCATCGTATATTCGCCGAAACGGTTGACCGAAGTCCCGATGCCGAGGCCAACTTCAGGCAATAGCAAGCCTTTTGCCCGTTGCAGGTTGGCCCGGCTCATTGTCACCCGTTCCATGCTTTGCTTGAACGAATAATTATTCTGCAAAGCGACCTCCACATATCCTTGTAAGATGGAATCCTGGAAAAACACATTCCACTCCAACGGCTTTACAAATGCAGTGTCATAGGTATGCCCATCTCCTTCTGGCAGTACGGCACGTTCCCCATCCGGAGAGAGCTGCGGAGCCTTGCAAGCTGTAAGGCCGATCGCGGCCCACAAGCCAACTGTAGCAATTATCTTAAAACTCATATTCTTCTTCATTTGCTTTTTGTTTCTTTTCCTTTAAGTAAGTTGCCAACGATTCAAATATCACATAAAGCCCCGGTATCAGGAAGATCCCCACGAACGTACCGATCAGCATACCTCCGGCCGCCGCCGTCCCGATGGAACGATTGCCCAAAGCACCAGCGCCACTGGCTACCGCCAACGGGATCAAACCGCTGATAAAAGCAAAAGAAGTCATCAGAATCGGACGCAAACGGCTGGTTGCCCCTTGGATGGCCGCTCCCATAATGCTGACGCCTTCCTTGCGGCACTGGTTCGCCACCTCGATAATCAGGATCGCATTCTTACCTAAGAGGCCGATCAGCATCACGAGTGCCACCTGAGCATAAATATTATTCTCCAGTCCCACCGCATATAGTAAAAGGAATGATCCGAACACACCTGCCGGAAGCGAGAGGATAACCGGAAGCGGCAGCAAAAGGCTTTCATACTGGGCCGCCAGAAGAAGATAGACAAAGACCAGACAGATCGCGAAAATAACCAAGGATTGTCCACCGGATTCTTTCTCCTCACGGGCAACGCCGGACCATTCTATATCGTAGCCTCTCGGCAACACTTCGGCAGCAATCTCCTCTACGGCTTCCAAGGCTTCCCCCGAGCTGACTCCCGGTGCTTGTTCACCGGTAATCATGGCCGAAGTAAACAGGTTATAACGGGTAATCTGACTCGGACCATACACGCGCTCCATTGTCATGAAGTTGGAATACGGAACCATGTTCCCCTCTTTATTTTTAGCATACAAACCGAACAGATCCTCCGGATTCATACGATATTCGGGAGCAGCCTGCAACATCACCTTGTACATTTGCCCGAAACGGACGAAGTTGGAAGAATAGAAACTCCCGACATAGGATTGCAAAGTTTCCATCGACTCGTTCACATCAATTCCCAGTTTTGCCGCTTTGGCCAGATCGACCCGCAGCAGATATTGCGGGAAGTTCGGATTGAAACCGGATGTGACACCCGACAAACGAGGATCGGCATTCAGCTTGGCCACAAACGATTTGGCCACTTCGTCCAACTCGGCAAATGTCCCGGCAGTCTTATCCTGCAAACGAAGTTCGAAACCGCTGGCATTACCGAAACCGGGAACCGTCGGTGGAAGGAAGAACTGGATATCCGCATCCTTGATATGCGACACGCGGTCAGCATAGACGCGCATCAGTTCCTCGGCCGTCTGCTCGCGTTCGTTCCAAGGCTTCAAGTTGATCATCCCCATGCCAAAACTGGCTCCTTCCGTTTCCGTCATCAAGCTGTAGCCTGCCAATGTGGAAACCGTTTCCACTTCTTCCAACGGCAACAGAGCGGCCTGCACTTTGCTCAAAGCAGCTTCCGAACGTTCGAGAGTCGCTCCGGGAGGCGCATCGACATTCACATAGATCATTCCCTGGTCTTCATTAGGGATAAAACCCGAAGGCAACACAAACGTCATACCCCATGTTGCCAGACAGAAAATAATCAACGACGCATAGGTCAGGAAACGCCTGTTCAGGAACAAACGCAGATTGATCTTATAACGGCGTTCCAGATGATCGTAGCGCTTATTGAATCCGTCGAAGAAACGCGCCAACAAACTTTTCTTCACCTTTTTGTCATGCGAGACAGGCTTCAGCATCAAGGCGCAGAGTGCGGGAGACAGCGTCAAGGCATTCACGCCCGAAATGACAATCGCCACTGCCAGCGTCAACGAAAACTGACGGTAGAAAATACCGACCGTACCGGACATAAAGCCTACCGGGACGAACACGGCAGACATCACCAGGGTAATGGCAATAATCGCCCCGCCGATTTCACGAATGGCGGCTTCGGTGGCTTTTGCCGGTGGAAGTTTTTCGTTGTGCATCTTCACATGTACCGCCTCCACCACGACAATGGCATTATCGACCACGATACCGATTGCCAGCACCAGTGCGAACAGTGTCAGCATATTGATGGAGAAACCCAACATCTGCATAAAGAAGAAAGTCCCGACAAGCGAAACAGGAACGGCTATCGCCGGAATCAACGTCGAACGGAAATCCTGCAGGAACAAATATACCACGATAAACACCAGCAAAAAGGCTTCCAACAGTGTCCGGAGCACAACCGAAATCGAAGCATCCAGAAATCGCGAAACATCGTACGATATATTATAATCCATTCCGGGGGCAAAACTGCTTTCCTTGATTTCCTCCATCTTGGCTTTGATATTCTGAATCACCTCACGGGCATTCGAACCCGGACGCTGCTTGATCATGATAGAGGCGGAAGGCTTGCCGTCGGTCATGGAAATCATATTATAGTCTTCCGAATCGAACTCAATCGTCGCCACATCCTTCAACCGGAGAACCGAACCGTCCGGCAACGCCTTCAACACGATCTCGCCATATTCTTCGGGAGTGCTGAACTTCCCGCTATATTGCAATACATATTGCAACTGCTGCGGAATCTTATCCGAACTGATACCGGTCTTCCCAGGAGCAGCTTCGATATTTTGCGAACGGATAGCGGCGGTCACTTCCTGCGGTGACATATTATAGGCTGCCAGCCGGTTGGGGTTCAGCCACACGCGCATCGCATAATCGCGGCTTCCCATGATCTCGACAAAACCGACCCCATCGATTCGCTTCAGCTCACGCAGGATATTGATATCGGCAAAATTGTACACAAACTTCTCGGTATGCGAACTGTCCGTGCTCATGATGTTCAGATACATCAACATACTGTTTACTTCTTTCTCGGTAATCACACCGGCACGGATCACTTCTTCAGGGAGTTCGTCGAGGACTGTCGTCACACGGTTCTGCACATTCACGGAGGCGACATCCGGATCGGTTCCTACCTTAAAATAGATCGTCGTCAGCGACATACCGTCATTCGTACAAACGGTCGTCATATAGGTCATTCCAGGCACACCATTGATAGCACGTTCCAAGGGAGTCGCCACAGTTTTAGCCATCACATCGGCATTGGCTCCCGTATAACGGGCCGTCACCGTAACGGAAGGCGGAACAATATCGGGAAACTGGGTAATCGGCAAAGAGGTAATAGCCAGCAAACCCAGAAAAACAATCACAACAGAAATGACACCGGACAGAATCGGGCGTCTGATGAATATTTCAAACATACGGCTTACTTATTATTTTCGACTTCATCAGACAATTCCAATTGTTTACGGACCGTTTCGGCGTCCACAATCTCAGGCGTAATAACCATCCCGTCACTCACTTGCTGGACTCCTTCATAAACGATCAGCGTATTGTCAGGCAGGTCTTTCGTTACATAATAGGCACCGTGACGAGAGAGTGGTTCGAAACTGCGGACACTCACTTTGCCTTCTTCATCAACAGTATACACGTAAGTAAAATCCTGAATCTCGAATGTCGAACGTTGCGGGACCAGTATCACGTCTTCCATTTCTGTCAGCATACGGATTTTACCCGAAACACCATGTCGCAACAGGCGGTCCGGATTGGCAAAACGCGCACGAAAAGCAATGGAACCCGTACCGCGTTCAAAATCACCTTCTACGGTTTCGACCGTTCCTTTGTACGGATAGGTTGTCTGATCCGACAGGATCAACTCCAGGTTGTTATACTCCGGCTGTTCCACTCCGCTCAACTGCGTACGTTTATATTCAAGATATTCTTTCTCGTTGATCTTGAAATAGGCAAACATTTCCGAAACATCCGTCAGGGAGGTCAACAAGCTGGACGGCGTGACCAAGCTACCGACCTTAAACGGTATACGGTCCACATACCCTTCAAAAGGAGATGTGATGGTCGTATAGGAATAATTCGTTTCCGCACGAAGCAAACGCGATTTGGCCTGCTGTACCCGCAAACGGGCGACATCGGCTTCCGCTAATGCCTGTTCCAAGCGGATCGGCGAAATGATGTCCTTTTCCACCAAGCGCTTTACACGGTCCACTTCGACTTCCGCCATTTTCAACTCGGCCTGTACTTGCTTATAATTGGCCTGCGCCTCTTTGACCTCTTCATACAGTTCGGCAGAGGAAAGCTTGAACAAGACCTGTCCCTTCTTCACGTGCTCTCCTTCGTCAACCAAGACATCTTCAACGAACCCTTCCACTTTCGGTTTAACCTCCACAAACTGGACAGCCTGAACATCAGCCACATACGATTGGGCCACTTCGATACTCGTAGCTACCAGCTTCACCACCAGCGTATTGTTTTTACTTCCGGATTTTTTTTCATGGCTCCGGTTACAAGAGGTAAAAAAGCTGGCTATTAAAAACAAAAAAGGTAAATAGTTAAAAAATAATCTTCTCGTCATAAATCGTTTCTGATTAGTTTATTTTTAGGTTATAATTATAAACATGATAAAGCGTGCAATATCAGGGATACGACAAAGCCTTCCGCATACCGGCACAACATACCCATACACGCTCTGAAAAATAAAAAGAATCGGATAAGACCTAAATCAGATAGGAACAAAACCAGACAAAACTCTGGGTTTTATGAAGTTGATAAAATATAGGTAAGAATGCACATTGCTGCAATTCAAGAGAATGAATCAGCTCATGCACATTTATTATAGTCAGCCAGTCGGCTATAAAGTCTGCAACAAACTGTTGGATTTGAATCTGTTCCTGCCGGACAGTACGCAACGAGGCATTATCGTCAAAATCAAGTACATCATGCACTCCATTCTCTACCACCTCGATGGAAGAACTTGGGAAACCTTCCAGAAAGAAATCGCTGCCAACTGAATAAAACGGCATAAAGACCAACATGATCATCAAAATCACACGCTGGTAAAACTTTATCTTTTTATCCACGGTAGTTACTAACATTCCTTCCCTAAAAAACTTTTTGCAAAGATAAAGAATCCATATCTTATTTCAAAATACCGTTAATTAATCCCATAAAGAAAAAGTCCCGACGATAATAAATCATCAGGACTTTGCGGAGAAAGCGGGATTCGAACCCGCGAAACCCTTTAGGGGTTTACACGCTTTCCAGGCGTGCCTCTTCAACCACTCGAGCATCTCTCCTTTTCGGTTGATTATGTATATCAAGAAGCAACCTGCCTCCATAAAACGTAAAAAGCAGCTTTTGCTGCTTTCAGCGGAGAAAGAGGGATTCGAACCCCCGGAACCTCTCAGTTCAACGGTTTTCAAGACCGCCGCAATCGACCACTCTGCCATCTCTCCTTGTCTCTAAGACGGGTGCAAAAGTAGATGGTTTATTTGAATTATGCAAGTTTTTCATTTCATTTCTTTTTATTTTTTTCGTATTTCATTCCTCCATTTCTGATTCTCAGACACATAAAAAAAAATCCGATTCCTACTACTATGCACAGGAACCGGATATAAATTATATATAGAGAAATTAAAACACTCTTTTTAGAAAACAAGCATCTGCCTATTTCGTTTGCAGACAGCTTGAATGCAAGACCATATGAGCCTTCTCCTGCTCAGTCCTGATTGACCCGGCAGCCAGAATAATAGTTATGATCAAACCGGATAAAAGCCACTATAGCAATCACTTCCGTACTTTTGCGGGAAAGATACTCCCCTATGTTCTTTTCCATGCGTATTACTTTTTTAATGAATAATCTGCTGACCTGAAATGTGTGATTCAAAATTAAGAAGAAAAGGAAAGCTAAAGGAGACGGTGAATAAATAAGTGGACAGACAAAACACTCAAATATCTATTTAACAACAAGATACAAATCTTTTATATTACTAAAAAAGTGGATCAAATATAAAAGGATTAATGAATTTCCCGGACTAAATTCTCGAAATCATCCCTGGAAACGCATGCCTTGTTCTTTACTTTTGCCCGATAATTATAGATGGTATTCACCGAATAGCGAAGGAATTCGGCTATCTGAGAACTGTCGTTTATCCCCAAACGGATCAACGCAAAAATACGAAGTTCCGTATTCAGCAACTCGTCCCTTTTCAGTACCACCTGCTCATCTTCAAGCAAAAGTGAATTAAATTGTGTCACAAAATTCGGGAACAGATGGAGAAATGCAGTATCAAAATTCTTATAAAGTGCATTCAGCTCCGCCTCCAAACCCTTTGACGATCGGGTAACTTTAACCAGTTCCCCGATCTGTCCGGAAGAAACCATTTTATAAACCATACGGCGATAACCGTCGAGTTTATCGATATAAGAAGAACACAGACTCATGAAACGCCCGATATATTCCTCCTTGATCCGGTTGGATTCAGACAGTTCGAGGTTGGCGGACTGCAAACGATCGTTCATCTGATACAATTCGCCGTTCAGCACCTTCAACTGCTCGTTTGTCTCCTGCAAATGATTGCGGGCCTCCGCCAGTCGCTTCATCTGCCGATATATATAGACGATGGCAGAGATCAATAACAAGGTAAGTACACTGATCAGCGTCAGATATGTGACCAGTATCCGGTTCTTCCCTTCTATCGTAGCCTGGTAGTTCTTATCGATCAACGAAAGGATATCCGCACTCTGCCAACTTCTTGAGCGGGCACGAAACCGGTTCGTCTCATCCCAAGAAAAACGGATATAATGATAAGCACGCTCGATATCGCCATCTTTAAGCAATAAATCAGCCAACATCCACAAGGAAGCATGATCTGTGATAGCCGACTGAATATCCGACAAGGAAGAAAGGGCCAAATAATACTTTTCTTTTTCCCGATCTTTTTTCTGGCGGTAGATCATCGCACGCTGATAAGAAGTAAGTGCATATTCAGGAGTTCCGAACGGAATTTTTGCCAAACGTGTATCATTGATCCGAAGGGCTTCATCAGTACGTCCGTCAGCCCTCAAAGCCAGTTCCTGCAACTCAACCCGCTTGCCGGCATCTTCCGGCAACATCATCGCTAAAGAATCCCGATAGACGAAAGATTTATCTTCATAGCGGCGTATACTTTGCGGATCACGGGAATTACCGGAGATCTCCCTGTATACCTGTTCTTTGCAAGCGTAATAATCACGGGTAAGAGAAGCTGGCAAATCTTCACGGCGGACTTCCTCCAATACATCGATCGCTTCTTGATACATGCCAGTTGCAGCATGCAGGGAGGCTAACAGCAATTTACTTTTGTACTCCCGCTCCTGATCACGCAAATTACGGGCGATCCTGATATTTTTGGTCAGATAGAGGACAGCCGAATCGCACATATAAGATTTATATTCCCGATAAATGCTATCGTTGAGCTGGTAAGCGGCAATAGAGTTCGGAGCTGTCTTGGTTGCTTTTCCTTTCAATTCACGGATCCGGGCTTCTCTCCTGTCTTTATAAATCTCATGCTGGAGAATCGTTTGATCCAAATTGACTAATAAAGAGTCGAGGTTACTTTCCGCAAAAACCATATTTGCAGTAAAAAACAAAAACAGAATTATCCTGTACCTCTTTCCCATTTCGACTCCAGCTTATTTCCGGCAGACAAATGTAAAACAAAAAAGCTTTCCTCCGGACGAATAGCCGGGGAAAAGCTCTTAAATACATAAAAACAATCTGATATCATGTGGCAACATGCACTTGTTTCTGCTTCTTCTTCGCCAGGAAATTATGCGCCATCATCGGGAAAAGCTCCAGAAGCAAGACCTCTTTTTCGTTCTCAGCCAATTGGACACCAACTTCTTCTATTACGGGATTCTCCTGCATTTCATAATCGGAAGGATCATAGGGGACCTCATCCCGCGAACCCGTAATCTTCAAACGAAATTCCGGATCAATCGGAACCGGCGTCTTTCCATACTCTCCTTTTACCAGAGCGACGAATTGGTTGGACGGATTACTGTACATCGGACGTCCTTTCAGTTGATCCAACGCGCACGATACTGCTTGAGCCCCGATGATCTGGCTTGTCGGCGTTACCAAAGGCGGCAAACCTGCATCCATACGCACCTGGGGGATCAACGACATTGCTTTTTCCAACAAGTCCAACTGTCCTAATTGCTTCAACTGAGCTACCATATTCGTATACATACCTCCCGGTATCTGGGCCTTCTTCACCAGTTCATTCGGTTCAGGGAAACCAAAATATTCTTCTATGGCACGGCAGAAGATAAGCAAATCTTCCTCTTTGTCTTTCCGGGCTGCGTCGATCGCATCGTTAAAAAAACGGTCGATCTCAGTCGGTATTCTGTCTGTCAAAGGGTTAAATGGCTTAGGTAGTTGTTTTGCCATATCGAAAACAGACAACTCTTTGCGGATATCCAACAGATGAGCATTGATTTTCGCGATCGCCTCCATATTGATATCCAGCTCGATCCCCATTTTCTTACAAAACACATACACCAGTTCGATTGCCGGAGCAGCCGTTCCACCAGCGAAATACCAGATATTGGTATCGACAACATCCACCCCGTTGACAATAGCGGCCAAAACCGAAGCCAGACCATATCCTGGCGTACAATGAGTATGAAAATCTACCGGAACTTTGAGATGTTTTTTGAACAAACGTACTATTTCAGCGCTTCTTCCCGGTGGAATCAGGCCACTCATATCCTTAATCGTGATCATATCGGCTCCTAAAGCCTCCATTTGAAGCGCTTTATCCAAGAAGTATTCATTTGTAAAAACAGGCTTATGCAACGGATGCCCGTGTAAAGCTGCGACAATTCTTTCAACAGCCGAGTGATACGGATCAATCGTGTAACAGACGGCACAATCAGCCATTCCTCCGAAGCGTTTTACATATTTGACTGTCGATTTTATATTCTCCACATCATTCAGCGCATCAAATATGCGCATGATATCCAATCCGGATTCTATAGAATTGCGACAGAAGCCTTTAATAATCTTATCGGGATAAGGATTGTAA
>UMGX01022257.1_pt1 | contig 10555 bp, 8 predicted proteins | sample 1965411 | NCBI WGS metagenome assembly UMGX01 (sample SAMEA4836086, study PRJEB28245) | human gut metagenome | biome: gut microbiome; material: fecal sample | place: Denmark | collected 2008 | reverse complement strand
CAAATCTGAAATGTACCATTTATAGGAGAACACATTTTTTTCGTAGACTGACCATAGATCAAACACATTTATCAGATATAGTAATACCATCAACAAAAACAAAAGAAACAGAGAAAATTCAAAATATAAAGAACAGAGAGGTATTATTATGAAATATAAACATCTGGCAATGCTCATGGGAGTTATGATAACAGCAACATCTGTGGGCTCTACGGCAACAGTATTTGCAGAAGAGAGCAAGACAGAAAGTACTCAGGATGCAGGTGATACTACAGAGGATATAGCAGAAACATCAGATGAGGATGCTGAAAAAAAGAATGACGATACAGAGCAAACAAAGGAAAATGAAATTCTCGGTGAAGTAAAATCTGTGGAAGATGGAAAAATCACCATTGCAGTAGGAACCAGAAAAGAAATGGCACGTCCTGGTGAACAGCCTCAGGGCGAAGAGAACGGAGAAGCTCCGGAAAAACCAGAAGGCGAAGCTCCAGATGGTAACGGTGATGGTCAGGGAACTCCGGACGGAGAAGCACCATCCATGTTAGATCTGACAGGTGAAGAACAGGAAATCACAGTTACAGACAGCACAGTGATTACGAAACAGTCCATGGGAGGCGGACAGGGAGCATCAGATGTTGCAGGTCAGACCGAGGAGATTACATTAGATGACATCAAAGAGGGAGACGTAGTAGCTATCACATTAGATGACGACGGAAACGCAGCAACCATCACAGTCCAGTCCATGGATATGGGAGGCGGACAGGGTGGTCCTGGCGGCCAGGCTTCCGGTGTAGACAGCTACGATGCAGCAAATGAATACAGCTCAGATGAAACAGTCTCCGATACCTCTCTGGAATCTACAGGAACAGACGAAAACGCAGCACTTGTTTCCAATGGTGCAGAGGTTACTTTCAGCAATGACGCAATCTCAAGAACGTCTTCCGACAGCCAGGGCGGTGATAACTCCAGCTTCTATGGTGTAGGGGCAGCAGTTCTTGCCACAGACGGAACTGCATATGTTAAAGACAGTACAGTAACCACAGACAGCAAAGGCGGTGCAGGACTCTTTGCATACGGTGACGGAACCGTATATGCAGCAGATACAGATATCACCACACAGCAGGATACTTCAGGTGGAATCCACGCAGCAGGTGGCGGCAAGCTCTATGCCTGGGATCTGAATGTAGAGACAAATGGCGAATCCTCCGCGGCAATCCGCAGTGACAGAGGCGGCGGAACAATGGTAGTGGACGGCGGTACTTATACATCTAACGGGGTAGGCTCTCCTGCGGTTTACTGTACAGCAGATATTGCAGTCAACAATGCAGAACTGACAGCAAATGGTTCAGAAGCAGTCTGCATTGAGGGCTTAAACTCTCTGAGACTCTACAACAGCAACCTGACCGGAAATATGAGTGATGATGATCAAAATGATACTACATGGACAGTCATTCTATATCAGAGTATGTCAGGTGATTCTGAAGTAGGTAACAGCACATTCCAGATGGATGGTGGTACGATCACATCCAAGAACGGTGGTTTATTCTATACAACTAATACAGAATGCACCATTGCATTAAAGGACGTAGATATCACATATAACGATGACAGTGAATTCTTCCTGCAGTGTACAGGAAACAACAACCAGCGTGGATGGGGACAGAGCGGTGCCAACGGATCTGACTGCAATTTCACAGCAGACAGCCAGGATATGAAAGGAAATGTAATCTGGGATTCCATCAGTGACCTTGATTTCTACATGACTAACGGCAGCACACTGGAAGGTGCGTTTGTCAATGACGAATCCAACGCAGGAAACGGTGGAGACGGATATTGCAACGTAGTGATCGACAAAGATTCCACATGGACAGTAACCGGTGACAGCACCATCACATCTCTGTCAAACGCAGGAACCATCACAGATGCGGACGGTAAGACAGTTTCTATCGTAGGTATAGACGGAACAACTTATGTAGAAGGCGACAGTGATTACACAATCACAGTAGGCTCTTATCAGGACAGCGCAGATACATCTGCATCTACTACAGTCGATGACTGGTCCAGCTATGAGGTGGAAAGACCGGAATCTCTGTAAAGTAAAATTCAAGTAAAATGAGAAAAAACTCATTTCCAATGCATGAATAAGGCAGAAACAGATAATTAAGACAACAGCAATAAAATCAAAATGTAAAAAAATCACGGCGAACAGTCGTGATTTTTTTATGTGCATTTAACATTTATTTGCCCAAAATAAGATTGTTGGTGATGTCAAAAAGTTTTTATAATAATGCCAGTGGTCAAAAGTAAAATGTCGGTGGACAGTGCAATGACAATAAAAAATCAATATAGCTAAAAAAAGGAGAGAAATATCAATATGCAGAACAATCTTGCATCAATGATAAAAGAAAAAAAACTGTTTCTTCTGGATATTGACGGAACTGTTGCTCTGGGAAGTGAACTTCTTCCGGGTGCAGCAGACTTTCTTCAGACAGTAAAAGAAAACGGTGGAATTTTTCGTTTTCTGACAAACAACTCGTCTAAAGCAGCCAGTGATTATGTAGAGCAGTTTCATGACTGGGGAATTGAAACTACGGAAGAGGAATTTATCACTGCAGGAACCTACGCCAGAGATTTCATGAAGAAATATTACGGAAACGAGAAAATCCTGGTAGCAGCTACCGAAACCTACTGCAGCGAACTGCGAAAAGCAGGCCTGAACATCACAGATCAGGCAGGGGATGATGTAGACTGCGTACTTTGCGCTTATGATACAGAGCTTACCTATGAGAAACTGGTTCAGGTCTGTAAACAGCTCACAGAGACAAAAGTTCCCTGGTTTGCAACAAATCCGGATCTGCGTTGCCCTATTGATTTCGGAATGATACCGGACTGCGGTTCCATCTGCCGGATGATTACGGCATCTGTTGGCAGAGAACCGGAATATATCGGCAAACCTGCACCCGGAATGGTATATGCCTGTCTGGAAGAAACAGGATGCACTCCGAAACAGACCCTGCTTATCGGTGACAGAATCTATACAGATATGGAATGCGGGAAACGGGCAGGCATTGACAGTTGTCTGGTGCTTACAGGCGAAGCCAGTGTAGAAGAATGGAAAAATGGTTTCCGGTGCCAGTCACTGGGGAAGCTTGCCAGATATTTTTCATAAAGATAACTGAAAAGGTATTGCCAAAGCAGCCCGACAAAAAAATATCAGTGAAAAATATTAATCGTAAAAGCAGGAGAGGAAAGGAAATCAAATGTCGGAAATCATATTAAGAGACATCTGCAAAAGCTATGAAAACGGCTTTCAGGCAGTAAAGAATTTTAATCTTGAAATAGAAAAAGGAGAACTGGTAGTTTTCGTTGGTCCGTCCGGATGCGGAAAGTCAACCACACTTCGAATGATTGCAGGACTGGAAGATATCAGCGACGGTGAATTATGGATCGGAGACAAACTGGTCAACTATCTGGAACCAAAAGAGCGCGACCTTGCAATGGTTTTCCAGAGCTATGCTCTCTATCCACAGATGAATATTTACGATAACATTGCTTTCTCTTTGCAGGTAAGAAAAGTACCGAAAAAAGAGATTGATAAAAAGGTTCATCATGTAGCAGAACTTCTGGGACTGGAAAATCTGCTGAAACAAAGACCAAAGAATCTTTCAGGTGGTCAGCGTCAGCGAGTAGCCATCGGAAATGCCATCATCCGTGAGCCGAAAGTACTTCTTATGGATGAGCCATTATCCAATCTGGATGCCAAACTTCGTACCCAGATGAGAGTAGAACTTGCAGGTATTCACAAAGCACTTGGGAACACCATTATTTACGTCACTCATGATCAGACAGAAGCAATGACTCTGGGAGACAGGATCGTAGTGATGAATCAGGGAGCAGTACAGCAGGCAGATACTCCGCAGAACCTGTATGCTTACCCAGTAAATCGCTTTGTTGCAGGATTCATCGGTTCTCCATCTATGAACTTTATCAAAGGTCTGGCAATGGAAAAGGTAGGAATCCCTACATTCCGTACAGAGAACGACGGAGACATCCCAATCCCGGATTTCTTATGGAAAATCCTGAAACGTCAGGGCTATGTTGGAAGAAACATTGAACTCGGAATCCGTCCGGAACATTTTCTGGAAAAACCCGCAGAAGCAGATACCAGAGGAGAGTGGAAAATGGAAGTCACAGTCACAGCCAGAGAACTGCTTGGGGCAGAAGTAATTCTTCATTTCAATCACGATGGTCAGGACCGCTGTGCAAAAGTTTCCGGTGACAGTCTGCTTGATAAAGGCGATAAAGTAACACTCTGGATCGACATGGCATACATTTCAGCATTTGATCTGGAAACTCAGGAGAATATCACTCTGAGAAAAGGGATGTTTTCATAAGCAATGATATTGTTCAAAAGTTCAATATAAAACTCATAAAAACAGGAAAGGTGTTCAATACATGAAGAAGTTAAAAAACACAGGTGCCTACGCATACCTGTTTCCAAGCTTTCTGATCTTTGGAATCTTCTTATTCTACCCGTTTTTTAAGACTTTATACTTAAGTCTTTTTAAAACGAATAAGATGGGACAGGCAAAACTATTCGTAGGACTTGGCAACTACAAAGAATTATTACAGTCATCCTCATTCTGGAACAGTCTGGCAGTTACCCTGATCTTTGTTGTGATCGTAGTTGCAGTCAGTATGATCCTGGGACTTACAACAGCAGTCCTCTGCAACAAAACATTTCCGGGAATCCGTTTTTTCAGTACTGCATATGCACTGCCAATGGCAATCGCATCCAGTTCAGCAGCAATGATCTTCAAGATCATGCTTCATCCATCCGTAGGAATCATCAATAAGATTTTTCATCTGGATATCAACTGGGTCAGTGATCCGAAATACGCACTGATCTGCGTAGCAGTTCTTACTGCATGGCTTAACAGTGGAATCAACTTCCTGTATTTTTCAGCAGGATTAAGTAACATTGATGAAACTATTTATGAACGAGCTTCCGTAGACGGCGCAAGTTCATTCCAGAAATTCTACCGCCTGACACTTCCGGGACTGGCACCAATGATGTTCTACACATTAGTGGTAAACATCATTCAGGCATTCCAGTCATTCGGACAGGTCAAGATTCTGACACAGGGTGGTCCCGGAGAATCCACAAACCTGATAGTGTATTCCATTTACAGAGATGCCTTCTTTAACTATCGTTTCGGAAGTGCAGCAGCCCAGTCAGTGGTACTTTTCCTGATCGTGCTGGTACTTACTCTGGTAATGTTTAAAATTGAGAAAAAAGGAGTGAAATATTAATGTCACAGTTAGGCAGCATCACTGCTGAAAAAGAAAAACAGATGGATCTGGAACGCCAGAGGTTTCAGGAAGTAAAAGCAAAAATGCTGGCGCAGCAGAAATATAAAAGAGCGGCCAGAACTGCCGGACACATTGTCTTAAATATTGTCGTGGCATTAATTGTTCTTCTGCCTCTTTTATATGCAGTAAGTATTGCATTTATGCCATCCGGTGAACTTTTTACTCTGGATATGAATATCCTGCCCAAACATCCGACATTGGAGAATTTCCGACAGGCACTGCAGAAGGTTCCACTGGTTCGTTTTGTAGTAAACTCTTTCCTGGTAGCAGGTCTCATCACTTTCGGACAGATCATTTCCTGTTCACTGGCAGCATTTTCCTTTTCCTTCCTGGACTTCAAAGGAAAAAATGTGCTGTTTATGCTGGTGATGGCAACTATGATGATTCCGGGAGAGGCAACGATTATTTCCAATTACCTGACAGTCAGCGGATGGAACTGGCTGGATTCCTATCAGGTACTGATCGTGCCCTATCTCACATCTGCAATGGGAATCTTTCTGTTCAGACAGTTTTATCTTACATTTCCGATTTCGCTGTATGAATCAGCGAAGATTGACGGCTGCTCCAATCTGCGATTTATCTGGCAGATTCTGATGCCGCTGACAAAATCAGCAATGGGAGCTATGGCAGTGTACACATTTATTAATGCATGGAATATGTACATGTGGCCATTACTTGTGACAGGATCAGACAAGATGCGTACTGTACAGATCGGTATCGGTATGCTGGACAGCGTAGACTCCCAGTCTATTACATTGATGATCGCAGGCGTAGTACTGATTATCCTTCCGTCCATTTCCATATTCATTGCAGGACAGAAGCAGCTGATCCGAGGTATGTTCTCAGGTGCCGTAAAAGGCTGAGAAATAGAGAAAACAAAAACAAACAACATGAAAAGAAAGAGGTAAGTTATGAAGCGTAAACTCGCAGTATTATTAACAGCAGCAACAGTATTCAGCGCAATTCTTCCAACTACCTGCATGGCAGCAGAGAAAAAGGCAGACATTCCGGAGGGAACAACGATTTCATTCTGGCACGCAATGGGCGGTGTCAACGGGGAAGCACTGGACTATCTGGTGAATAAATTTAATGAAGAAAATGAATATGGAATTAAAGTGGATTCTCAGTATCAGGGAGAATATGACGATGAGATCAATAAGTTAAAGAGTGCCCAGCTTGGAAATATGGGAGCTGATCTGGTGCAGATTTATGATATCGGAACCCGTTTCATGATCGATTCCGGATGGGTGATCCCAATGCAGGACATGATTGACAGCGAAGGATATGATGTATCTGATCTGGAACCAAATATCACAGCTTATTATACAGTAGATGATAAATTATATTCCATGCCATTTAACTCCTCTACACCGATTCTTTATTACAACAAGGATATGTTTGACAAAGCAGGTGTGACAGAGGTACCTACAAGCCTTGAGGGAATCGCAGAGGTTGCAGATGACCTTGTAAACAAAGGCGGTGCGGGAGAAGCATTATCCATGGGAATCTATGGATGGTTTTTCGAAGAGTTTATGTGCAAACAGGGTCTGCCATATGTAGATAACGGAAACGGACGTGAGGCAGCAGCTACAAAGGTTGCATTCGATGAAAACGGAGGTGCACTGAATATTCTTAATGAGTGGAAGAAACTTTATGACGCAGGCTATGCACCAAACGTAGGAAGAGGCGGAGATTCTGGACTTGCAGATTTCTCTTCCGGAAAAGCAGCTATGACATTAGGTTCCACAGCGTCCCTGAAACAGATTCTGCAGGATGTAAACGGTTCCTTTGAAGTAGGTACCGCATACTTCCCATCCATTACAGATGATGATAAAGGTGGTGTATCCATCGGTGGTGCTTCTCTCTGGATGCTTGACAACCAGGATGATGCAAAGAAAGCAGCTACATGGGAATTTGTAAAATATCTGGTATCTGCGGAATCACAGGCATACTGGAATGCACAGACAGGATACTTCCCTGTAACAACAGCAGCACATGACGAGCAGGTATTCAAAGACAACATTGCAAAATACCCACAGTTCCAGACAGCCATTGACCAGCTTCATGATTCTGCACCGGAATATGCAGGTGCACTTCTCAGTGTATTCCCGGAAGCACGTGCGATTGTAGAAACAGAGATTGAGAATATGCTCAACGGAAAAGAATCTGCAGAGGATGCGGTGAGCAAAATGGCTTCTGATATGAACAAATCCATCGAAGATTATAACTTGTTGAATGAATAAAAATATTGATAACAGTACATTGAGAAGTGTTATAATCATTCACAGGAAAAATATTTATACTTAAATGAGGACAGGGGGCTGCGTATGCGGTTTCCTGTTTATGAAGATTTACGGTAATTTTCTTAATGCTATAGTTTAACTAAATTGCGAAACAGATATTTGGTTCTGAGCAAGTAGCAAAGCGGATAATTTTATCCACTTGACATATTCAGACGTTTTGTAAAAAATCAAGACGAAAAATATGTTATTGGAAAGCACTGTAAATGAATTTTATATAAGAGAGGCATATGGAAATGACAGAAACAACAAAGAGAACAACAAAAGTATGGGCACACAGGGGTGCCAGCGGATACAGACCGGAGAACACTCTGGAAGCATTTGAACTTGCCATCAGACAGGGCGCAGACGGAATCGAAATGGATGTACATACTTCCGCAGACGGCGAACTCATCGTTATGCACGACGAAAACGTAGACCGCGTCACAGACGGAACCGGACTGATCAAAGATATGACACTGGCTCAATTGAAAGAATTAAAAGTCAGTACACCCGCAGAACCATCAGGAATTTATCACATTCCAACTCTGGCAGAAGTACTGGAGCTCATGCGCACCACAGATATGATGGTAAACATCGAACTAAAGAACAGCATCTGCTTCTATCCGGGAATGGAAGGGAAAATCCTGAAACTGGTAAAAGAAATGAACATGGAAGACCAGCTGATCTATTCCTCCTTTAACCATTACAGCCTGTTACAGTTAAAACAGCTGAATGACCATGTACAGACCGGAATCCTTTTCAGTGACGGATGGGTAAATCCAGCCATGTACGCCAAAAATCTCGGAATCAACGCCGTACACCCTGCAGTTTATCACCTGAAATACCCACAGTTCATAGAAGAAGTCAAACGTGCCGGACTGAAAATGCACGTATGGACTGCCAACAAACCAGAACACATCCAGCTGGTAAAAGACGCAGGTGCAGAAGCAGTCATTACCAATTATCCGGACAGAGCGATTGAGATTATAGAGAAATAAAAAATTCCTGCCTGTTCATATGAAACTGTCATATGTTCAGGCAGGATTCTTTCTTGTATCATTATATAGATATTGTGGATTTTCAGAGTTTTCTGCTGCTATTTGAAAACTATTTCAGAAATTATTTCTGCAGTTTCTTAGCATGCTCAGATTTCGGCTCACAGGTAAGTTCAACACCCAGCTTACGGAACTCCAGGATATCCACCTGAGACAGAAGTACGGAAGTATGAACCTGGCAGCCTTTTAATTTCGGAATCTGCTGCAGGGCTAGCTTCGCATCTTCATTATCTGCGGCACTGATGGAAAGCGCGATCAGAGTTTCATCAGAGTGAAGTCTTGGATTTTTGCTTCCAAGGTATTCTGTCTTGAGCGCCTGAATTGGTTTTAATGCTTCCGGAGAGATAACATGTTTGTCATGATCGATTCCTGCCAGTTCTTTCAGTGCATTCAGAAGCAGTGCTGAAGATGCACCAAGAAGTTCAGAGGTCTTACCTGTAACAATACGTCCGTCAGGAAGTTCCAGGGCAGCAGCAGGTGCACCTGTTTCTTCTTCACGTTTCAGCGCTGCAGGAACCACCTTGCGTTCTTCGATGGTCACATGAGCCTGTTTCAGCAGAAGCTCAATCTTATAAACTTCTTCTTCGCGGCCTGTTCCGCGAACCAGAGCTTCCATGCTCTTATAATATCTGCGGATGATCTCCTGACGTGCAGCTTCCTTGCAGACTTCATCATCAACGATGCAGTTACCGGCCATATTAACGCCCATATCTGTGGGAGATTTGTAAGGGCACTCGCCCATGATCTTTTCAAACATAGCCTGAAGAACAGGGAAAACTTCAACGTCACGGTTGTAGTTAATAGTAGTCTCACCATATGCTTCCAGATGGAACGGGTCGATCATGTTCACATCATTTAAGTCAGCAGTAGCTGCTTCATATGCCAGATTTACCGGATGCTTCAGCGGGATATTCCAGATTGGGAAAGTTTCAAATTTGGCATATCCTGCCTTGACACCGCGCTTGTATTCATGGTAAAGCTGAGAAAGGCAGGTGGCCATTTTTCCGCTTCCGGGTCCTGGAGCAGTGATGACAACCAGTGGTCTTGTTGTTTCGATATAATCGTTCTTGCCATATCCCTCATCACTTACAATAAAGGAAGTATTATTCGGATAACCCGGAATCAGATAAAGCACGTATACTTTGATTCCAAGCTTCTCCAGACGTTTCTTAAACGCATCTGCGCTTTCCTGTCCGGAATACTGGGTGATGCAGACACTTCCTACATAAAGTCCGCGCTCTGTAAAGACTTCCATAAGGCGGAGTACATCTTCATCATAAGTGATACCCAGGTCACCTCTGACTTTATTTTTATCAATATCAGCGGCGCTGATTACAATAACGATCTCTGCCTGATCAGAAAGCTGCATCAGCATACGCAGTTTGCTGTCCGGCTCAAATCCCGGAAGAACTCTGGAAGCATGGTAGTCATCAAAAAGCTTGCCGCCAAATTCCAGATAAAGTTTGTTTCCAAACTGGTTAATACGTTCCCGAATATGTTCGGACTGCATTTTCAGATACTTGTCGTTGTCAAATCCTATCTTCATTTGTTCATTTCCTTTCCTCATCACATTTTTAGTACTGCTCATTTAGAATATCCCGGGACATACAGCGCAAATTTATGCGGTCAGCATAAATTCTGTGTATTGCGGAGTGCATTACCGGGAACGAAGTGAGCAGTAATCAGTTTGTCAATAGTATACTACAAAAAGAACGGTTTGTAACAGAGAAATTTAGAAAAATACAAATAAATTTTGTTGCTGCAGAAAAAGCACAGATTCTGTTTTCAGCAACAGAAATCCGGATATAACGTAAATTTCACAATCTCGCGGTTGATTTATAGAAT
>UMGX01013931.1_pt1 | contig 10570 bp, 8 predicted proteins | sample 1965411 | NCBI WGS metagenome assembly UMGX01 (sample SAMEA4836086, study PRJEB28245) | human gut metagenome | biome: gut microbiome; material: fecal sample | place: Denmark | collected 2008 | reverse complement strand
CCTCCTTCTCCTCCACCGCTTTCTGCACGGTGGGATATCTCGCCTTGAATTTGGCGAAGGTGTCCCGCGAAAGACCGAAATGGCGGCAGATGTCGCCGATGGAGCGGTCTTCGTTCAGCATTTCGATCACGGCGGTCCGGTTTTCGATGAGCACCTGCAATTTGGTGTAGCTTCCCTTTTTCCGTCCCAGGACCATGCCTTCGGCCCGACGCAGCGCCAGCGCCTCGCGGGTGCGCATGGAGATCAGGTTGCGCTCGATTTCGGCCACGAGCCCGAACGCGAAGCAGAGCACCTTGCTGTTGATCGTGTCGTCGAAGGAGTACTTCTCCTTGGTGGTGTACAGGTTGATTCCGCGCTTGAGGCATTTGCCCATGATTCCCATGATGTCGGTGAGCGTCCGGCTCAGGCGGGATATTTCCGTCACGATCAGCGTGTCTCCCCTCTTCATGCGCTTCAGCAACCGTCCGAGTTTGCGGTCCTTCTCTTTCGCCTTGCCGCTGACTACCTCGGTCACCCAGTTGGTTATCACCAACTCCCTGCTTTCGGCGAAACGTCTGATTTCGTCCTGTTGATTGGCCAGATTCTGTTTGCCCGTACTGACCCTTAAATAAGCCACTATCATATTATTCTTTGTTTTCCGGAAACGACATTGTCTCCGGCGGCCGGCAAGAAAGCGGATAATCGGCAGGTATGAAAACATTTCGGGCAAATTCGATGCCATTCTGCTGGTCGGAAGATCCTTGCTGCCGCTTCGTCGGCGATGCGTCGTCCCGAACGGTATCGGCCCCGACGGTTGCCGTGTGAAAAACGGACTTTCGGGAGAGCGACCCGACGGACGGGAAAGCCCCGGGTGTCGGATCGTAAATTTCGAATGTCGGATTAAATAGGTATCTTTAAGTCGTAAAACGAGTACAGGACATGTCTGACAACCCCCAAATGGATCTTGCCCGGAAATTTCTCGAGCAAACCGGAATCAATGTCTTTCTCACGGGAAAAGCCGGTACGGGAAAGACCACTTTCCTGCGCGATCTCAGACAGAGCTCGCCCAAAAGAATGATTGTCGTAGCGCCGACAGGCGTCGCAGCGATCAATGCCGGAGGAGTTACCATTCACTCTTTCTTCCAGCTTCCGTTCGGACCTCACCTGCCTGGCGTGCTCCGGACCGGAGGAGAGAAGCGAATGAATTTCAGCAAGGAAAAAATAGCCGTCATCAGAAGCCTCGACCTACTGGTCATCGACGAAATAAGCATGGTGCGTGCCGACCTGCTGGATGCGATGAACGACGTCTTGCGGCGATACAGGGACCGGGACAAACCGTTCGGCGGCGTACAGTTGCTGATGATCGGGGATCTCCAGCAACTCGCTCCTGTCGTAAAACAACCGGAATGGGAACTGCTCGGCGAATATTACGAGTCGCCCTACTTTTTCGACAGTACGGCGCTGCGGGAAGCCAAATACATCACTCTGGAATTGAAACATGTCTATCGGCAGAGCGATACCGAATTCATAGATATTCTCAACCGGGTACGGGAAAACACCGTCACTCCGGACATACTGGAGAGGCTGAATTCAAGATATGTTCCCGGATTCGTTCCCGACGACAAAGACGGGTATATCACGCTGACATCGCATAACGATACGGCCCGTGCGATCAACGAGCGGAGGATGGCCGGTCTCGACACTCCGCCGCATACGTTTTCTTGCGACATAGAGGGCGATTTCCCGGAGTATCTTTTTCCCACAGACCGCGAACTTACGCTCAAGGCGGGAGCCCAGGTGATGTTCGTCAAAAACGATCCCACAGGACTTCAGCGCTATTTTAACGGCAAGATCGGCCGGATAACACGCATCGGCGAGTCGAAAATCGAAGTTGCACTCGACGATCTTGCCGAGCCCGTCGAAGTCGAACCCGGGGAATGGACGAACGTGAAGTATATCGTTGACCCGCAGACCCGGGAAATCAGCGAAACCGTGGAAGGGATATTCCGTCAATACCCTCTTAAAGCGGCTTGGGCGATAACCATCCACAAAAGCCAGGGGCTGACGTTCGATCGGGTCATTATCGACGCTGCGCATTCGTTCTCCCACGGCCAGGTGTACGTGGCATTGAGCCGTTGCCGGAGTTTCGAAGGGCTCGTACTCCGTACGCCCCTGCAGAAAAACGCGATCATCAACGATTCGGCGGTTGCGGATTTCAACAGGAACATGGAGACCGACCGGCCCGACGAAACCCTCTTCGCCGCACAGCGCCGGATATACTACCGCTCTCTTCTGACCGACATGTTCGATTTCACATCCTTGAAAATCAAAATATTCACGGTGCGAAAAGCATTCAACGAACACCTTGCGAAAATCTACCCGAAATCGACCGGAATGTGGAATGCCGCTTCGGGACGGTTCATCTCGGAAATCGTCGCCATAAGCGAAAAATTCCAATATCAACTGGATGCGCTCCTGACCGCATCGTCCGATCCGGAGACCGACAGGCAGTTGACGGACCGTATCGTGAAAGCCCAGTCGTATTTTCTTGCGAAGTGCGAGGAGATCGTCATGCCTCTGATGAATCAGAGCGACATCGTCATTGACAATAAAGATATTAAAAAGAAAGTATCCGAGGCCGTCGGAAAATTGCAGGAGGCATTCGCCATAAAGACGGCCGTACTCGGCATGGACAATTCTTCGGGCTTCACGATCCGCAATTACCTCGACACGAGGGCCAAGGCAGCCGTAAAGGACCTTGCGGCCAGACGGTCGAATAACAAAAAAGCGGCAGCGGAGCCTGTTTCGGAAGACATCGAGAATCCGGAACTTTTCGAACGGCTCAGAACATGGCGCAAGCGATGTGCGACCCGCGATGGCGTGCCGGCCTATGTGATCATGCAGCAGATCGCTCTCGTGACGGTATGCCGGGTACTTCCGCGAAGCGAAAAGGAATTGTCCGACATAAAAGGGATCGGAAAGGTTTTCATGGCCAAATACGGTCCGCAGGTGCTCTCGATTGTCCGAGACTGGCTGGACGGAAAGACCGAAGGCGAGACGGATTGATTCGGGCTTTTCATCCGACGGTTTGTTTTATCCGGCGTTCCGCGAAGGGTATGGGCCGGTGCGCCATCTTTCCGACTCCAGTTTTCCGATTTATCCGTTTTCCCGACCAAATATCCGCCGGGCGTCGATCGGAGAAATCGCGGAATGCACCAGCCGGTCGGCATTGGTCATAACATATCGGAACGGAATCTATGTGGATCGGGCACAGTCCACCTATCGCAAATACGACAACGTACGTAAACGGCTGGCCGAGTTTCTTTCCGACAAACTACATCAGGAGGATATTCCGCTGAAAGAGTTGACCGAAACTTTCATTACCGACTACGACCTCTATCTGCGCGGTGAGAAGTGTTTGACACCCTCGTGCGTTTGCATCTACACCAAACCGTTGAAGATGATCGTGACGAAAGCCCACAACGCCGGCGTTATCGCCCGGAATCCCTTTGCCGACTATCATCCGAAGAAAACGCCCAAAGAGCGAGGTTATCTGATCGAATCCGAGTTACAGGCGTTGATGAACCACAAATTCACGTTCGACGGTTACGGCAAGGTGCGCGATATGTTCATCTTTTCCTGTTTTACGGGAATGGCTCATGCCGACGAGATGATTCAACGCTCATTCGACGGGGATTTATGGATTGTTAAGAAGCGGCAAAAGACGAGCACGCCGTTCAAAATCAAATTGTGCGGCATCACGAAACGCATCATCGCCCGTTACAAACGTGAGGTCGCGGGAACGAACCTCGTACTGCTTGTGCCCTACATCGCCTACTGTAACAGGGTATTGAAGAAAATTGCGGCGGAGGTCGGCATCGACAAGACGATGATAACCTATCACATGGCCCGCCACACGTTCGCCACGACCAACGCGCTGGCGCAAGGTATCCGCATCGAAGTCGTCAGCCGGATGCTGGGACACACGAATATCAAGGCCACCCAGATTTATGCCAAGGTAACAGATGATATGTTGGCAAAGGGTTTCGACGAAATGGCCGACATCTATTCCGCAAAATACAGCCTCGCATGATAAAAAGAGAAATCGAAGCGGCGGGCTTGCGGGCCGTCGGTTTTCTTTCATCGGCTCCCCTGCTGACGGACATGACAGCGGCACAGTCGCCCACCCCTCAGCCGCTTCGCGCCCGCGCTTTTTTACAAAAGGTATAGCCTATTGGGGCATTTTTTCCGCATTGCTCCGCAACGCTGAAAATGCCCCAATAGGCCAAAGGGGCTGCGCCCCTCTGAACACCCCTTGCGGTGGCAGCTCCGCGACCCAGACGGCGGCCGGGCCAACTCCGAATCCTTGCCCGCTTCGCTCCGATGCCGCCGAGAACAGATTATCCAAACCACCTAAAATATACCGTTATGGGTTATGTCGTATTGCATATCGAAAAGGCGGCCGGAACGGACGCCGCCATGTCGGGACACGTCGAGCGGGAATCGCACCCGCCAACGTCATAACGACACTTACCTACCTCAATGAAGAATTAGTAGAGTTCCCCAAAGGAGTGACCAACCGCATCGAAGCGATCCAGCACCGACTGGACAATGCCGGGCTGGAGCGCAAGATCGGAAAGAACCAAGTAAGGACTTGCATGTCATGCTCTCCGGAAGCCCCGAAGATATGAAGCGTATCCGACAGGCCGGGTAGTTGGATGCTTGGGCCAAGGATTCTTGCGGCTGGCTGCAAAAGACCTTCGGAAAGGAAAACGTCGTATCGGCAGTTCTGCGTCTGGATGAGAAAACACCTCATATCCACGCGACCGTCGTGCCGATTACACGGGGCGAACGCCGGAAAGCCAAGCTGGAACGGGAGAGGAATGCCCGAAGCGGAAAGAGAACTTACCGAACAAAGAAAGACCGTCCGCGCCTGTGCGCCGACGATGTGATGGCACGGGACAAACTCAAAAACTACCAGACCACCTATGCCGAAGCGATGGCAAAATACGGACTGCGACGCGGCGTCGAGGGATCGGAAGCCAAACACATATCTACACAACAATATTACCGCGAGGTATCGTCCGCAAGAACGAAATCGCCGAGCAGGTCGAGAACCTGAAAGAACAGCAAAAGACGCTGACGGTAGATATTGCTGCACTCCAAGCACAGCAACGAGCCGCGCAAACAGACTGTAACACCATCGACGAACAACGGAGGAAGAAGAAAGAGAAACGGAGTTGGCGCAAACACGACGGGAGATTAAGACCGACAAACTAAAAGGCGTGGCCGTAGATGTCACGACGAAAGCCGTCGAAAGGATTGGGGCGTTGTTCCACGACCCCAAGCCCGCGAGGTATGAAAAGCAGATCGCGGACTTACAGGACATAATAGAGGGCAAAGACAAAGACATTAAGAGCCTGCAACGGGAAATAACAACCATGCAGGTCAGGCACGATAAAGAGAAAGACAAAATCAAATAACGGATGTACGAGGCGGTAAGAGCATTGATGCGTGTCGATGATCTATGTCCGGACGTAAAGGGGCTGTTGAAATAGGAAAACTATTGATTGTAAGAACGTCGGACTTGGACAAGAAGGGAACCAAAACGTTATCTACGATGCAGCCTTACCGATACACGGGAGAGCTGCACTCGACAAAGTATAATCATACGTTAAGGGCCAACGATGTTGTCCTGCAACTCAAACCCGACGAGGACGGCCCGGCGGATTCCGGTTCACCATAAACGGAGAAGACTGCGATGTGTGGCTCAAACAGCAAGGAAAGGAGTTCTATCAGAAAATCGGGATAAATATCGAACCAAGGCAAAACAAAGGAAATAAATATAGCGTTGGAAATTAAATATATTTGGCCTATGCAATAATTTGGCATACCAATTTGCTATCTTTGGCAGAGGAATTAAAAAGTATGGCATCGGATCTTTTCAAAAAGTACATTTGGTTGGCCGACACGATCCGTCGGGCTGGGTCGATTACGTTCGCTGAAATCAACGAACGCTGGCAGCGCAGTACGCTGTCGGGCGGAAAACGGTTTGCGTTACGAACATTTCACAACCACCGCGAGGCGATCGAAGAACTATTCGGCATTCGCATCGCCTGCGACGAACGAACAAATCGCTACTACATCACCGACAGCGACGATCTGCAACGCGACAGCATGGCGAATTGGTTGCTCGACAGTTTCTCGGTTAGCAACATGTTGCGTGATACCCAATCGCTGCGCAGCCGCATACTGATAGAGAATATCCCCTCATCGAAAAGTTTTCTGACCTATATTTTGGAGGCGATGCGCGAGAACCGGCAGATCGGCGTTGCCTACCAACCGTTTTACGGGGACACGCCGTTTGAGTTGATGCTCCGCCCGCTTTTCGTCAAGCTCTACGAACGCCGCTGGTATCTCTATGCCGACAAACCGTATGAAGCAAAAATCAAACTCTACGCACTCGATCGGATGCAGGCGGTTCGGTTGACCGAAAAGCGTTTTACGCCGCCCGCCGATCTCAATCCCGGGGATTATCTGTCCGGTGCCTTCGGCGTGGCCGTTTACGATGACATCAAACCCTGTACGATCCGGATCCGCGCCTACGGCAACGGGCCGAAATACTTGCGGACACTGCCTCTGCACGATTCGCAGCAGGAGATCGAAACGACGGCCAATTATGCCGATTTCGAATATCGGGTCGCTCCTACTTACGAGTTTTACCGGGCTGTATTGGCACAGCATATCGATATTGAGGTACTGTCGCCGATCGCCGTGCGAAATGAAACAGAGCGGATCATCGACGAGATAAACCTTCTCTATTCACGGCATAAGCGGCGTATGATCTTTCTCGATTTCGATGGCGTACTCAACACCGGGCGGCATATTGCCGCGCTGAAAAGAGCCGGCAAACCGTTGTCGGATAAATACGGTTATCTGTTCGATCCCGAATCAGTCGCCAATTTGGGCACGATCATCGACGCGACAGGGGCATCGGTCGTTATTTCCTCCTCGTGGAAATTCGAAGGAGCGGAACGTATGGCGGCGATGTGGCGCGAACGCTGTTTGCCCGGTCGAATGATCGACATCACGGAAAGGTGTATGACAGCCGAGGAAATCCGGGCAATAAATCCCGACTTCGACGATCCCGAAATGTTTATCGGCAAAGGCAACGAGATCAAGCATTGGTTGCTTGAGCATACGCTCGAAGGATACCGCTACGTCATTCTGGATGACGAATCGGATATTTTACCCGAACAGCGACCGAATTTTATTCGTATCGATCCCGAGCGCGGCATCACGGAAGAGGATGCGCGGCAAGCGATTGAGATTTTGAATCATTAAATTAAAGAGATGACTGCAAAAACGAACCGGCAAAAACCGGCTGAGGCAGCGATTGCCGTTCCGATCGTCCGATACGACGGGAGTGAATACACGTTGCAAAACAAAGAGCAGTTGCAGGTTTGCATCCACAGGTCGCTGATTACCGACAACGGGCTGACTTTCGACTTGCAAAACCGCCTGCTCATCCCGGAGAGTCTTTACGACATCTGGTTCGGACACGCGCGCGAAGCGCAGCGGTGTAAGGCGGAAAAACATCGGTGGAAGGTCTACTCGGAGCATATTCCTCTCTTCTGGCATCATCGGGAACAGATTCTCTTCGACCCTAAGCTCTTCTTTACCGAAACGCCGCTTAGGGTCTATGGTTTCGGAAAAATTTGCCTGGGAATACTTGTTAAGGCATGGATAGACTATCCGAACACTTTTTGCAAACCATGCCCGAAATGCAAGGGGCGGTCGCTTGTTTTCAGTTTCAGTGGTTCGCCCATGAGCGGAATGAGTTCCCACTCGGTACACTGCCTCGATTGCGGTACGGTTACCTCCGGAATAAGTGGTGGTGAGTTCGGAGTCTTCCGCGCAGCGACAAGACATATTATCCAAGCACATTCCGTATCGAACAGTCCCGAATTGCTAATATTGGATCAAGTTGTTGAGATCTTGAAATAAATCTATATCTTTGAAAGAAGAATCTTAAAACTTAAATCAATATGTATTATAATCGCACAATCTCAACTGATTTTGAGGATTTACTAAAAAGCGGACATTTCTCCTGGATTATTCCATACGTCAAAAAACACGAGGATCTGGACATTTTGATTGGACGTAATAAGAGTATGGAATTTTGCTCTGTTTATCGAGGATTGTCCCGAATTCTCCGAATATACCGACCCATAAGCAAAAAACAAAAATATGGGAATTTCAAATGGGATGCAGCCGATAAATATATAGCAATGTACTCCGACCCGAAAGTTTCATTGGAGCAATTATGCGAGGACGACATTGAGAAAGTTCGTCGCCAGATCGAGAAAACCTCTGAATTTACTCGGTATTATAAAGAAGGAACAGCAACCGAAGCGGGAAGCGAGGGGTTTTATCAGAATGCCATACAACGGAAATACGGCCTTTTATCCGAATCTACGTCTGCATTGGTTATTGTAGACAAGGAAGCAGTAATCGGATATGACGGCGGACAGTCCGAAAAAAAACAACGTTTCAATTCGGAACGCAATGATTATAAGGCCGTAAAGAATAATCTGCAAAAAAAATACCCGAAGGATTTCGGTAAGGCCGATGAAAATAGCATTTTAGGCAATGAACTGGATTTAATCGCATTGGACAAAGATGGATACATTCATTTAATGGAGTTGAAAAAAGGATCCAATACATCGGGGATATATATGAGTCCTTTTCAAATAGGTCTTTACCATCGATTATTCAAATCATTCAATAAAGAAGAACTAAAAGAGAATATTCGATCTATGATCGAGCAAAAAAAACGCCTGGGCTTAATCAATCCCGATTGGACTATCCCTGAAATACAGAACCGATTTATACCCGAATTGATTATTTGTCATCGGATTATGCATAGCAGCTGCTATCCTCAAAAGTATAACCGTGTTATTGAATATATTAAGGATAACTATCCGAGAATTTATGAAGATATACGCGATATAAAGGTTAAAGACGAAAATCTGAATCTTTTATGCAAATAACCATCCACCGCGGCATTGACCAGATCGGCGGGTGCATCACCGAAATCCGGACTGCCCGGTCGAAAATTCTGATCGATCTCGGACATAACCTTCCCAAAGGCAACGGCCCGTCGGAAGACCGGTTCGACAATGCCGGGGTCATTGCACAACTGTGCGAGGGATGCGATGCGGTATTCTACACGCACTACCACGGCGATCACGTGGATTTATTCCGGCATGTGCCGGAGCGGGTCGATCAATATATCGGGCCGTTAGCCAAAGCCGTAATGCGCATCCGGCTGGAACACCTGACGCATGTTCCGGGCGAGAAAGAGCGACGAGAGGCCGATCTGACAGCCTTCGAGCGATTCAAGACCTACGAACCCGCCCGTTGTATACGGGTCGGAAAAGATATTCGGATTACGCCCTATTTCGTCAGTCACTCGGCAGCCGACGCCTATATGTTTCTCGTCGAGGCCGATGGCAAACGGATTCTGCATACGGGCGATTTCCGGCAGCACGGCTATTTGGGGAAAGGACTGCTGCCGACGCTCGAAAAATACATCGCACCGCAAGGTATCGACGTATTGATTACCGAGGGAACGATGCTCGACCGCAACGAGAAGAAAATCGTCCACGAGAACGACCTGAAACGACAGGCTATTGAGTTGATGAAACGCTACAAAAACGTCTTCGTACTCTGCTCCTCGACGGATATGGACCGGTTGGCGACTTTTCACCGGGCAAATCGGGAAATGCGTAACCGTCCGTTCGTATGCGACGGCTATCAACAGCGGATTCTGGAATCGTTCGCCGGTCATGCCGGGGTGAAAAGCCCGCTTTTCAAATTCGATCACAAGGTTTACGGTTCCGACGAACGGAATGAAAAACTGCGGAAATGGATGTTGGATACGGGATTCACGATGTTGCTGCGCACCGGCCCCAAGTATCGGCGGTGGGTCGACACGTTGCTACCGGAACTGAATCCGGATGAAACCCTATTGATTTACTCGATGTTCCGCGGCTATATTCTTCCGACGCACGAAGCCTATAATCCGGATCTGAAGGCATTCGTCGCCCGGTTTCCGCACTCTGAATACGTGCATACATCGGGACATGCGACAACCGATACGCTGGCCGCCGTTTGCCGCACGGTCCCTCCGCATACAGCAATCATTCCGATCCATCGGGATAAAGGCTCCGATTTCGCCTCGCTCGACATCGGAGACGAGCTGCGGTCGAAAATCGTTACGGCTTCACAAACGATCGACGGGATAGATTTCCTCGTAAAATAGTCGGGCCGAATCCGTTTTTACACTCCGCTGTACAACTTTTCTGCACAGCGGATTTTTTATTTTGCAGTAAAAAGAAACGACAATGCTGGATATTTATTGGAAAGAAGGGAAAATGGGCTTTCAGACCGAACAGGGTGTGCATCTCACAACGGCCCGGTGGCGATATGCGGAACGGCTCGACGACCAGACGGGAATCGTTTGCGATGGGTGTGGTTCGGCGAAAGCGAGAAACGCCTCAAAGAGATTTTCGACCGCTATCGCGGC
>UMGX01007932.1_pt1 | contig 10718 bp, 8 predicted proteins | sample 1965411 | NCBI WGS metagenome assembly UMGX01 (sample SAMEA4836086, study PRJEB28245) | human gut metagenome | biome: gut microbiome; material: fecal sample | place: Denmark | collected 2008 | reverse complement strand
GTCAGCTGCTCTAATCCGCTGGGCTACTGGCGCATGTTGTCTTTCAGACAACTCGATATATAATACACGCCGTTCAGCTGAATGCAACTCGGCGTGTTGCGGCGAGTCGCACCATCCCGACCACTACCGCAACGGCGTATTTACTGGCCTCACGCCTCGTGTGTACGGACTCGGTCAAGCAAAACCGACTGCGCAACTTTGAGACGTCCCTGCGGCACATCCACGGCTTCGCGCAGGAGTTTGGGCGTGCTGGAACCCTCTACGGACGCCTTGTCCACAATCACCTGCCTCACATCATCCAAACTCGGCAACTGGAACATCGTGTCCTGCAACGTACGTTCGATAATCGAACGCAAACCGCGTGCGCCGGTCCCCTGCTTGATAGCGATACCAGCAATCGCCCGAATGGCCTGTTCTGTGAATTGCAGATCGACGCCGTCGACGGCGAACAGTTTACGGTACTGCTTGATCAGCGCGTTGGCTGGCTGGGTGAGAATCGCCGTCAGATCGTCTACGGTAAGTTCCTTCAGCACACTGGTGACCGGCAAACGTCCGATGAACTCAGGCAACAGTCCGAACTCGGCCAGATCATCGGCATTGACCTGTTCGAGCAATTCCTCGTCTTTCATGTCGGCGTCGTGCCAATTCGCGCCGAAGCCGGTCTCTCGACGGCCTAATCGCTTGCGAACAATGTCCGTCAGCCCCACGAACGCACCGCCGCAGATGAATAGGATGCCGCGTGTGTCCATCTGCGCAACGTCCTGCTCCTTATGCTTGCGCGTGCCTTCCAACGGCACGGAGGCGATGGTTCCTTCCAAGATCTTCAGCAACGCCTGCTGAACGCCCTCACCGGACACGTCACGGGTGATGGAGGTGTTCTCACCGGATTTGCGGGCGATCTTATCGATTTCGTCAATGTAGATGATGCCGTGCTGGGCTCGGCTTACGTCGCCATCCGCAGCTTGGAGGAGACGTTGGAGCACGGTTTCCACATCGTCGCCTACATAGCCGGCTTCGGTCAGGGTGGTGGCGTCGGTGATGACGAACGGCACGTTCATTACGCGGGCCAACGCCTGCGCAAGATAGGTTTTGCCCACGCCGGTGGGGCCGAGCAACAGAATGTTTGACTTGGCGACCTCGACGTCAGCCAAAGGGTCATTGCTGCGGCGGGCAGCACGCGTCTGGGTGGGAACGGATTGCTTGGCTTGTTTGCCGGTCTGGCCACTGTGCCCGTTATTCCCGTCAAGCTGCTCAGCGGACTCCTGAAGCTCCATGTTGACGCGCTTGTAATGGTTGTATACGGCTACGGACAATGCGCGCTTGGCGTTCTCCTGACCGATGACGTAGCGGTTGAGATAATCGAAGATCTGAGCGGGCTTGGGCAGGCTCAGCGAATTGACCTCGGCATCTTTGACACGCTCCTCGGAGATGATGTCCACGCACAGGGCGATGCATTCATCGCAGATGGAGGCATTGGGACCGGCCACCAGTTTTCGTACCTGATGTTCGGTTTTGCCGCAGAACGTGCAACGGGGTACGTCCTCGTTGTAGCTCACCACACGTCCCATGATTCTCCTTTGCCGACTACGCCGCACCGTCGAACCGCCACGCTGCGCATTATCATTGTCATCCTTGAAATACAATACCCCCGGTCGTTGCCGACCGAGGGTATTGCAATGTCCGGAAGTTTTACTGGCGGTGTTCCAACACCTCGTCCACGATGCCGTATTCCTTGGCTTCAGGAGCGGTCAGGAAAGTGTCCACTTCGATGTCGCGGCGAATCTTCTCGACGTCCTGGCCGGTGTGCTTGGCGAGGGTCTCCTCCAGCCATTCGCGCATACGCAGCATTTCCTTGGCCTGAATCTCGATCTCCGTGGCCTTGCCGAAGCCTTGGTCGATGGCCGGCTGGTGGATGAGCACACGGGCGTTCGGCAGCATCAGGCGCTTGCCCTTGGTGCCGGAGGCCAGCAGAATGGCGGCGGCGGAGGCGGCCTGGCCGAGGCACACGGTCTGCACGTCGGGCTTGATGTACTGCATGGTGTCGTAGATGGCGGTCATGGCCGTCATCGAACCGCCGGGTGAGTTGATGTACATCATCACGTCACGGTTCGGATCTTGGGATTCGAGGACCAGCAGCTGGGCCATCACGTCGTCGGCGGAGGCGTCGTCCACCTGCACGCCGAGGAAGATGATGCGATCCTCGAACAGGCGGGAGTAGGCGTCCTGGGTCTTCATGCCATACGGGGTCTTCTCCACGAACTGCGGCATGATGTAACGGTTGGTCGGCGCGGGCTGGGCTGCGCGGGCGGAGGCCGGCATGAAACCGGCTACGCCCTGACGGCCGGCCAAGCGGTCGGCACGGGCGGCGAACTTTGCTTCTTCACTTGCCATGAGTCTCACTCCCCCTGCTGGTTGTTGCCGATGGTGTCCGGCGTGGTCACGAGCTTGTCCACGAAGCCATAGTCGAGGGCTTCCTGGGCGGTGAACCAGTGGTCGTATTCGTTGTCGCGGTAGATTTCCTCGAGGGTGTGGCCGGTCTGCTCAGCGGTCAGCTCGCTCATGGTCTTCTTCATGTCCATGATGAGCTCGGCGTTGATGCGCACGTCAGTGGCGGTGCCGCCGATGCCGCCGGAAGGCTGGTGCATGAGCACACGGGCGTGCGAGGTCAGGTAACGCTTGCCCTTGGTGCCGGAGCTCAGCAGGAACTGGCCCATGGAAGCACACATGCCCAGGCCCACGGTCGCCACGTCAGGCTCGATGAGCTGCATGGTGTCGTAGATGGCCATGCCGGCGGTGATGGAGCCGCCCGGCGAGTTGATGTACAGCCAGATGTCCTTCTTCGGGTCTTCGGCGGCCAGCATCAGCAGCTGAGCGCAGATGCGGTTGGCCATATCGTCCTTGACCTCTTCACCCATCCAGATGATGCGGTCTTTGAGCAGACGGTTGAAAATCGGGTCGACGGGGCCGGCCGGGACGTCATCGCCCGCCATGACCGGCAAGGTCGCAAAGGTATTGCTCACCTTGATTCTCCTTCTAATTACTCGAACATTGTTCAGACTACCGCCTTGAAGCGACTGAAGGCGTCTTTTCGCGTGCTTTTTGGCGGGTAGCGTAGGGATTTCGGGTTATTCCAAGGTGTCGAGGACGTCGTCAATGAGGAGGCGGGTCTGGGAGGCGGCATCGTCGCCCAGACGCGGGAAGCGACGGGCGGCATTGGCGGGGCTGGCACCGGCGGCTCGCGCTACGTTGGACTTGCTGGCACCATGGGCCACGGCTTTTTCCGCGAGCCGATCGACCAGTGAATCGGCGACTTGGCGCATCTGTTCGGCCACCCATAATTGGGCCATATCCGCAGGTAAGTCGTAGTCTTCGGCCACATCGCTGGCTGCCTCCTGAATGGCGGCCCATAACACCATGAATGGCTTTCGATAGTAGTCAATCTGCTCAGTGAGCGGCTCAGCGGCAAGCAATTCAAGTGCCGAGCGAATTTCTGTATTTTCTGACATAGCTTTCTTTACCTCGGCTCCCCTCTCTGAGGGGAGCTGTCGCCATAGGCGGCTGAGGGGAGTTTCGACCGGGGCAGCTCCCCTCAGAGAGGGGAGCCAGAATATATGTATTTACTTACTTACGACTCAGCAACCACTTTGATATCAACGACGACGTGGCCACGGCCATGCCGACCGGCACAAAGAAGGTAATCGGCGCTTCAGAGAGCTCCATCACCAAGCACATGGCCATAAGCGGTGCCTGCTGTGAGGCCGAAAGCAACGAAGCCGCACCGATCAAGGCACACACAGTTACCGAATCAGTCGGAAACATCAGTATCCATACGAGGCCGAGCATCGCACCCAGCGTGGAACCTAATGCGATGCCGGGCTGCAGCACACCGCCCGACGCACCGGAGCGAATGGTCATCAGCGTCACCAGCGCTTTGGCAACAAAGGTGAGTGCCAACACACCCAGCAACATCCAGATATTGGACTGGGACAGCGGGAAACCGGCGTTCATCACGGATCCAGAAGGGCCGCTCCCACCCTGAAGCATGGCCCAGAACGATGCCATTCCAGAGCCCGCTCCCCCGCCAGAGGCCGAATCGGATACATTACCGCCGCCCGTCAGCAAGTTCCATGGAGAGGCGGCCGCTGAAGATGCCGACTGCATGGCACCAGCAGTGCCGGCGGTTTCAGGAATGAATGTGCTGAATCCAAGTTGCGCTGCGGCACGGCCGTTGCCCATCACCTGCGGCACAACAATCGCCACCAAACCGGTGATGAGACCAGCCAGCGTCATCTGCCACAGAATAGCCTTACCGGTTGGCTTGTGCGCTTCCGCCCATTGCGAACCTTTTCGGAACAATGCGCCGCCCACTCCACATGCCGCACCGCAGATCAGAGCGAACACCATTAACGTTGGCGTGGATTCCGGTTGCATGGCGGTAATGTCGTAGAACAGGTGATGCCCTTTGATCGCAACCGCCACGAATGCGGCAATGGCAGACATGCCCAGTCCAAACGCAACTTTTTCGATTGTCACATCTACCAACAGGATTTCGACGGCGAAGAACATGCCGGCCAGTGGCGCGTCATAGACGCCTCCTAGACCAGCACCGGCAGCCACTGCCACCACCATGCGCCGGTCGATGCCGTCAACGCCCTCGATATGGAACAGGTCGCAGAAACGTTGCGCGAGCATGGCGCCGAGTTCGCGTGGGGCGACTTCTCGGCCGATCGAGGCACCGGAGCCGACGATGAAAATCTGCAATACCACATGCGCAATGGTTTGCCAGAAAGGCATTCGCTTTCCCGCCACGGCCTTCTTGACTGAGGGCACCGCAGTCGTTTTGTGTCGCATCAGATACCAGATAATGCCTGCGATGCTGAGTCCCACGGTCACCGATATCGCACGGCGTGCAGCGGGCACGCCGAATGGACCAGGCAATTCTGGGCCTTCGATGTAGCCGAGCAGCACATGTTCAACGCCGTAGAGCAACAGGGTCAGCAGACCTGCTCCCACACCGATGAGCACGCCGAGCACAATGGTCGCCGCAGCGAGCCAACCAAGGCGTTTGATAGTAACCGTTGGCTGCATGTCAACCTCCGCACCCTATGCAACGAGTATGCCTTGGGAACTCCCCTCAGTCTCGCTACGCTCGACAGCTCCCCCTCAAAGAGGGGAGCCAAAGAAACAGTCCTTTTGCCAGAATAGGAAGAGCCCGGAACCATGAAACACGATTCCGGGCTCAAACAATCATGCTAACGCGATGAGGCTATGCTCACTCAGCATCCTTGGCGTCATCCTTGGCGGACAGTTCGTCGGCCACGGCGGCAGCAGCGGAAGCGGCCTCGACGGACTCGGACTCTTCGTCCTCAGCGGCCTCGCCCAGGAAGGCGGAGAGGTCCACAACCTCGCCATCAGCGGTGAACTTGACGGCGCGCATGCCGGCGAGCAGGCCCTTGGAACGGCCGACTTCCTGCACAGCGGAGCCAAGCTGGCCGTTGCGCATGATGGCCTGGATGAAGTTGTTCGGATCCATGCCGTACTGCTGGGCGATGGAAGCGAGGAAGTTGAACACGTCGGACTGGGACACCTGAACGTCCAGCTTCTCGGCCAGAGCGTCGAGCACCATCTGATCGCGCAGATCCTTCTCCACGGTCTCCTCGGCCTGAGCCTTCTGCTCCTTGGTGGCCTTCTCCGGGTCCGGGGTCATGCCCTTGAGCTGCTCTTCGACCATGTTGGCCTTGACGCCCTTCGGCACCGGGATCTCGAGGCCTTCCTGCAGCTTGGCGATGAAGGCATCGCGAGCCTCGGTGGCCTGACGACCTTCGGCGTCCTGAGCGGCAGCCTTGCGGATGTCAGCCTTGAGCTCGTCCAGAGTGTCGAACTCGGAAGCTTCGGAAGCGAACTCATCGTTCAGCTCCGGCAGTTCCTCAGCCTTGACGGAGTTGACCTTGACCTTCACGGTGGCCTTCTGGCCCTCGTGCTCGCCGGCTTCCAGCGTGCCTTCGAAGGTGGTCTCCTCGCCGGCGGACAGGCCGTCAAGGGCCTCGTCCAGACCGTCGAGCATGGTGTTGGAGCCGAGCTCGTAGCTCACGCCTTCCTGGGAGTCGACGGTCTCGCCGTCAATCTCAGCAGTCAGGTCGATGTTGGCGAAGTCGCCCTTGGCGGCCGGGCGGTCCACGCCGACCAAGGTGCCGAAGCGCTGACGCAAGGTCTCGAGGCGCTTGTCGACGTCCTCATCCTTGACTTCCGGCTTGGAGATGGCGATCTCAAGACCGTCGATTTCCGGCAGTTCGATGTCAGGACGACGCTCGACGGTGGCGGTGAACTTCAGCTTGGTCTCGTCGTTGGCGGACTGCGGAACATCCTGCACGTCGAACTCCGGCTGAGCCATCGGACGAATCTTCTTCTCATCCAGGGCCTTGGAGTACAGCTCCGGGACCGCGTCGTTCACGGCCTCACCGGCGACGGCGGCGAAACCGATGCGCTGGTCGATGATCTTGCCGGGAACGTGGCCCTTACGGAAGCCGGGAACGTTCACCTGCTTGGCGATTTCCTTACGGGCCGCATCCAGATACGGGTTGAGCTCTTCCGGTTCAACAGTGACGGTGAGCTTCACCTTGGTGGGCTCGAGGTTACGAACGCTGATCTTCACGCTAATGACTCCTCAAAAGTCGTTATTTCTTACAGTTCTGCCGTAAGGCAACCTCTACATGATAACGCCACTTACGGACGGTGCAATGAGTTTCACTTGCCAGTTCCTTGCGCCCTGCTCGATCAGGAACGTCTCGACGTCCACTTCCACCGGGTCTTCCACCCAGCACAGGTTGCGTAGGATCTGTGGCTTGATGATCATCTCGGCCGGCGTGCGGGTGTCTTCGGCGATGCGGTTGATCACACGCCGCACCCGTTGCAGACGGTCATAACGCTCCGGATGGCGCTGTTGCCACAGCCGCATGGATCGGGGCGCGTTCACCACACCGTTTTCGTCCTGTTCGGGGGCGGGCATGGTAGGCCATTGGGTGGGCTTCAGGGCTATGGCTCGATCGATGGCCTGCTTCCAGACCTTCGGTTTGACCGCACGCTGAATCGGCGCGTACCGCTCGAACATTTTGTCCTGCTCGGTGCCGGTATGGATGCGCACACGCTCGTTCAGGGATCGGAGCGCGCGGAATTGGGCAGCATTGTGCGGCTTGTTGGTCGCCGCCTCGATGATTGATGAATCGGCCAATAACAGGCTGGGCGCAATATCGTATTGCCGGGCGAGTCGGTCGCGCTCCTCCCATAGGGATTTGGCGATGGCCAAGCCCCTTGGATCACGACTCAGCTGGGTGATGCGCGAGATACGCAGCCAAGGAATCGGATGCGGTTTGCGCGGGGCAAGGCCCGCAACCAAAGCGTGAGAAAACTCTTCAGCGGCCCACTCGTCCTTGCCTGCGGCTTTCAGGTCACGACGCATCATGGTTTCAAGTTCGATAAGCACCTCCACGTCGAGCGCCGCATAGTTGCGCCAGTCGCGCGGCAGCGGACGGTAGGACCAATCGGCGGCGGAATGCTCTTTGGCTAGCGTGATGCCGAGGTAGTGTTCGGTGACGGCGGCCAGACCAAAGCGGTGCAGGCCGAGCAATCGCGCCGCTATTTCCGTGTCGAACAGGGCTTTGGGTTTGAGCCCGATTTCGGCGAATCCGGGCAAGTCCATCAGAGAATCATGCAGAATCCACGTGGCGTCGCCCACGGCGTCATTGAATTCATTCCAATCAGCTCCGGCCCGGGTCAGGGCGACGGGATCAAGCAAGGCGATGCCTGCACCCTCACGTTTGAACTGAATCAGCCAATCCTCGTGTCCATAGCGGAAGCCGGACGCCCGTTCGGCGTCGGCGGCCAGCGAGCCCGTCGCCTCGGCCATCGCATCGCAGACACGATGATAGCCGTCCAGCGTCGAAGTGACATCGGGTACTCCCCCGCGAGGCTCTTTCAGCAGTCGGGGTTCGGTGTCACGGACGTCACTCAACTGGCGTCATCCTCCTCAAAACGGATGGTGGATCTGATGAATGCGGCCCACGAGCGGACTTGTGCGCCGGCGTCCATAGTACCGTCCGGCCCGGTCCCGTCAAGCGGGGTCCATGAGACGCGAATCTCACACCCGGCGCTGGTGGAGCCGGCCATCGAGCCAAAAGCCGTGTTTTGGGTCACGGTGACTGTGCCGGATACCGAATCCGGCTCGATGCCGTCGAAATAGTCGCACATGTCATCCCAGTACATGCCGGGGGTCAGAGAATCGTTTTCGGCGGTTTCCAGCGGCAGTCGCGCGAACGCCACGCAACGCCAGTTGGAATCCCAGTCAATGCGCAGCTCATGAGCATAAAGCATCATGATCCAGCCTGTGGCGATTCGTGATTCGGCATCGCTGCCAAGACCGGCGGAAAAGGCATCGCCGAGGGCACGCTCTCCCGCTTCGAATTCCACGCCGATACCATAATCGGCCAAGGTGGAAGGCACGGGAATCTCCCGATAGCGCACGTCATGGATGCGCTTCATGGTGCTGACGGATTCGACGGCTGCCCATACTTCATCCGGCACACCCTGAGGGCGCACGGGGCGTCCGTCGTTGGACTCTCCCGTAGGAAATGCGTAGATGTCGGCCATATCTCTAGGGTATGGGCGAACGGGCCGAATCGTGGTATTTACGCGCGGTTCGGCCCTGCAATTTAATACACGGTGAAGCCGTGGTCCTTGAACTGGTTGGCCACCCGTTCGCGGGTGGCGGCGTTGGGTCCCTTCTGGTTCTCCAGCGGGTATGGGATGCGCAGTTCGTGCCACTTCGGGCGGCCAAGCTGGTGGAATCCCAGCACGTCGATGTGTTCGACGGCATCGCCGAAGGACTCGCAGATCTTCGCCACGTTTTCGACGTTCTCTTCGGAGTCGGTCAGGCCCGGCACGAGCACAAATCGCACCCAGATCTTCTTGCCGGCCTTGGCCAGTCGCTGGCCAAAATCGATGGTGGGCTGCAAGGTGCCGCCGGTGACCTTGTGATAGGTCTCCTCGTCGCCGGATTTGACGTCGAGCAGACACAGGTCGATGTCCTCGAGCATCTCGTCGGTGTAGCTCGTGTTGAGGAAGCCGGACGTGTCGAGGCAGGTGTGCACGCCCATCTCCTTGGCGGCATGGAACACACGCGAGACGAAGGCGGGCTGCATCATGGATTCGCCGCCGGAGAAGGTGATACCGCCATGCGTGGCCTTGAACAGGTCCTTGTAACGATCGACCTTCTTGATCATGGCGTCAAGGTAGACGGGCTTGCCGTCGCGCATCTTCCAAGTGTCCGGGTTCTGGCAGTACTGGCAGCGCAGCGGGCAGCCGGACATGAACACGGTCATGCGGGTGCCCGGTCCATCCACGGAGGTGTTGATGTCCCAAGAGTGGACGAAGCCGATATCACCGGATTTCAGGGCGGAAAGGCGGTCACGTCGGTCGAGTCCGATTGGGGATTCAAAGCCGGAAAGGCCACCCATCAAAGTCTGCGAGGCATAGGTCTTCGATTCCTTGAGCATATGCCTGGTCGTGGTGCGGAACGTGGGTGTTGCGGGCATCGTTGTCCTCCTGTTCCAAATGATGCGAAAGTCTGTGGGAAATAAGGAAGGGGTGGAGCCGTGCCCCACCCCTTCAGTTAGTCATTGCCGCGGTTCGCGGGGTTGGTCATCAGTCGACGACGGCACCCTGGTGGAAGGTACGGGAGATGACGTCGAGCTGCTGCTCCTTGGTGAGCTTGACGAAGTTCACCGCGTAGCCGGAGACACGCACGGTCAGGTGCGGGTACTTTTCGGGGTGCTCGACGGCGTCCTCCATGGTCTCCTTGCGCAGAACGTTGATGTTCGCGTGGTAGAGGCCGTGGCCGTTGCCGGCGTCCAGGATGCCGACCAGGTTGCCGATGCGCTCGTCCTCGTCGCGGCCCAGGCCATCAGGGGTGATGGTGTTGGTCAGCGAGATGCCGTCAAGAGCGTCGTTGTAGTCGATCTTGCCGACGGAGAACATGGACGGCAGCATGCCGTGGGAGTCCATGCCGTTCTCCGGGTTGGCGCCCGGAGCGTACGGGGTGCCCTTGGCGTGGCCGGACGGGAAGGAACCGGTGTTCTTGCCGTACTCGACGTTGGAGGTGATCGTCAGGATGGACTGGGTCGGGACGGCGCCGCGGTAGACCGGGAGCCTCTTGACCTGGCCCATGACCGTGGAGACGACCCACTTGGCGATGTCGTCGGCGCGGTCGTCGTCGTTGCCGTAGACCGGGAACTCGCCCTCGGTGCGGTAGCCGACGATCAGGTCGTCGTCGGCGCCCTCAACGTACTCGTACTCGTGGCCTTCCAGGGTCTTCGCGTCCTTGTTGTAGATCGGGTAGACCTTGGCGTACTTGACGGCGGCGAGGGAGTCGGCGGCGATGGACAGACCGGACATGCCGCAGCCGAGGGTGCGGTACACTTCCTTGTCGTGCAGGGCCATCTCGATGGACTCGTACGCGTACTTATCGTGCATGTAGTGGATGATGTTCAGGGCCATGACGTAGGTCTCGGACAGCCATTCGAGGGCCTTCTCGTAGTTGTTCTTGACCTTCTCGTAATCGAGGGTGCCGTCGGCCTCCGGGGTAATCGGCTCGATCACGCCCTTGTCGATGACCTGCATGCCGGTCATCTCGTCGCGGCCGCCGTTGATGGCGTACAGCAGGGCCT
>UMGX01001113.1_pt1 | contig 10794 bp, 7 predicted proteins | sample 1965411 | NCBI WGS metagenome assembly UMGX01 (sample SAMEA4836086, study PRJEB28245) | human gut metagenome | biome: gut microbiome; material: fecal sample | place: Denmark | collected 2008 | reverse complement strand
GGGACTGCTTCTGGCCCTCGGCCTGGAGGATAGACTCACGGCGTTCACGCTCGGCCCGCATCTGCTTCTCCATGGACTCCTGGATATCCCGGGGAGGCATGATATTCTTCAGCTCCACACGGTTAACCTTGATGCCCCAGTTGTCGGTGGCCTCGTCCAGGATGGCACGCATCTGGGCGTTGATGTGGTCGCGGCTGGTGAGAGACTGGTCCAGCTCCAGATCGCCGATGATGTTACGCAGGGTGGTGGCGGTCAGGTTCTCGATGGCGCTCATGGGCTGCTCCACGCCGTAGGTGTAGAGCTTGGGGTCGGTGATCTGGAAGTAGATGACGGTGTCGATCTGCATGGTGACGTTATCCTTGGTGATGACAGGCTGGGGCGGGAAGTCCACCACCTGCTCCTTCAGGGACACGTTTTTGACCACCTGCTCAATAAAGGGGATCTTGAAGTGCAGGCCCACACCCCACACGGTCTGGAACGCGCCCAGACGCTCAATGACGTAGGCCCGGGACTGCTGTACCACCCGGATGTTGGACGCCAGGATGAGCAGGATCAGGATAATGACGATGACAGGGATCAATTTTGTAATGATGTCCATAAAGCCCATATGTTTCCTCCTTGTTCCCGATGTTTATACTGCCTTGGTCTGGTCTGCCGTTACCGGCTCCACGATGACCTTGACCCCCTGGATATGGAGCACGCGCACCTCCTGTCCAGCGGGGATGACCTCTTCTGTTTTGCTCCGGGCGCTCCACACCTGGCCGGCCAGATTTACCAGCCCCTCACCAGCCAGATTATTCACCGCCTGGGTGACCACGCCTACCGTTCCAATGACCCGGTCGGCATTGGTGGCCGAGTAGCCCGGCCGGAGCAGCTTTTTGGCCAGCGGACGCACCAGAGCCAGGGTAATGCCCGACAAAACGATGAACACAGTGATCTGCGGCCAGAATCCCAGCCCCAGCCCAGCGGTGATCAGCGCGCCCAGGGCGCCTACCGCAAACCAAATGCTGGTCAGCCCTACGGTGACCGCCTCGCCCACGGCAAAGGCAATCATCACGCCCAGCCATATGATCGCTTCCATAGCACACTCCTTTCTTGCGAGACTCTGTATACTCTTACGTCCCGTTGCCCATACCATACCATATTTTTTGTGAAAACTCCATAGCAAACCCTTCCAGTTTGGAAAAGGAATTGCGAATTTTTCCCCAGTCCGATATACTATATGTGATAAGCGTCCATACAGCTCCTTTTTTCTCTGTTTTTCGCAGGCTGGGAACTGTTTTTTTATTGGAAAAATGGCCGGGTACAGCGCCCGGTCCGGGAGGTTTTACTGTGAATGATTTGACCTTTGCCGTGCCCACCCTGTTTGGGCTGGAAGGCCTGTGCGCCGACGAGATGCGCCGATTGAATCTGGAGGGAGTCCAGGCAGAGAACGGCCGGGTGCTGTGCCGGGGCTCGGCGCTGGACATTGCCCGGCTCAACCTGAACCTGCGCACCGGAGAGCGGGTGCTGCTGGTGCTGGGCTCTTTCCCGGCGGACAATTTTGACGCCCTGTTTGAGGGCACCAAGGCCCTGCCCTGGGAGCGCTTTATCCCCCGGGAGGGACAGTTCCCTGTCAAGGGACACTGCCTCAACTCTGCTCTCCACGCCGTGCCCGCCTGCCAGGCCATTGTGAAGAAGGCGGTAGCCGCCCGGCTGGGGGAGAAGTACGGGCTCAACACCCTGCCGGAGACTGGCGCCCTCTACCAGATCCAGTTCTCCATTATGAAGGACACCGCTACCCTCATGCTGGACACCAGCGGTGCGGGACTGCACAAGCGGGGCTACCGGGCTCACGGCGTGGTGGCGCCTCTGCGGGAGACCCTGGCCGCCGCCATGGTGATGCTCTCCTGGTACAAGGGCCGTGACCCTCTGTGCGACCCCTTCTGCGGCAGCGGCACCATCCCCATCGAGGCCGCCCTCATCGCCAAGAACCGTGCCCCCGGCCTCAACCGCACCTTCTCTGCCCAGAAGTGGGCCTTTGTGGACAAGAAGCTGTGGCTGGAGGCCGCCGACCAGGCTATGGACCAGGAGTTTGACGGGGACTACGAGATCTGGGGCGGCGATCTGGACCCGGACGCGGTGGAGCTGGCCCGGCACAACGCAGAGCTGGCCGAGGTAGACGACGTGGTACACTTTGACGTGGACGATGCCCGCACCTTCCACTGGGGCGGGCTCTACGGCCGGGTGGTCACCAATCCCCCCTACGGTGAGCGCATCATGGAGCGCAAAGAGGCCGAGGAACTCTACCGGGCCTTCGGCAAGGCCTGGGCCAAGTTCCCTGATGGGTGGAAGCTCTACCTGCTGTCCTCCCACACGGAGTTCGAGCGCACCTTTGGCAAGCAGGCGGACAAGAAGCGTAAGCTCTACAACGGCATGCTCAAGTGCGACCTGTTTATGTACGGTATTAAATAAGTTTCGGCCCTTTGGGGCCGTTTGAGGTGATTTTTTGCGCCATCTGTTCATTATCAACCCCGTGGCCGGACGAAAGGGCAGCACCCAGGCTCTGCTGGACCAGCTGGACCGGGTCTCCTTCCCCCACGAGCGGGTCTTTACCGAAGGAGAGGGCCACGCGGAAAAGCTGGCCCGGCAGGCCGCCCAGACCGGCGAGCCGGTACGCATCTGGGCCTGCGGCGGAGACGGCACCCTCAATGAGGTGGTCAACGGGGCGGCAGGCTTTGACAACGCCGCCATTACCTGTGTGCCCAAAGGCACTGGCAACGACTTTTTAAAGGTATTCGGCCCCAATTACCGGGACCTGTTCTACGACCTGGAGGCTCTGGCCGCCGGTCCCCAGACCACGCTGGACCTGATGGACTGCAACGGCAAGCTGGGGCTGGATGTGGTGTGCGGGGGTGTAGCCGCCCGCATCGCCGCCGGGGTCCACCGGTATAAGGACCTGCCCTTTGTCACCGGCAAGGGAGCCTATATTCTCTCTTTGATCGAAAACATCTTTTTAAAAGGTATCTGCCGTCCCATGGAGGTGCAGATGGGTCCGGTCCATTACAGCGGCCCCACCGCCATTGTCTGCGTATGCAACGGCCGGTACTACGGCGGCGGCTTTATGCCGGTGGCCGACGCGATGCCCGACGACGGGGTGCTTGATATGCTGCTGGTAGGCAAGGTGAGCCTGCTCACCTTTATCCGTCTGGTGGGCCAGTACGCCAAGGGCCGCTACAAGGATTACCCCCAGCTCATTGAGGATTTCCACGGCCAGGAGCTCACCTGGTCCAGCAAGGAACCCCTGGTGGCGGTGGTGGATGGGGAGGTGCTGGAGAGCACCTCCTTTACCGTGCGCCTCTCCGAAAAGAAAATTCACTTCTTCTATCCCAACGGGGCAAGCTACGCCCCCCACCTTTAAATAGGGGGGCTATCTTTATGCGACACAGCTATCAAGCTACTCTGGGGGCCTGCTTTGCCGGGTACATCGTCCAGTCGGTCATCAACCTCTTTGCCCCTTTGCTCTTTCTCACCTTCCAGCGGGAATTCTCCCTCTCTCTGGACCAGATTGCCCTGCTCATCACTGTCAATTTTCTGGTGCAGCTGTGCGTGGACGGCCTGTCCGCCCGGTTTGTGGATAAGATCGGCTGGCGGGTATGCATGGTGGCCGCCCATCTGTTTGCTGCACTGGGCCTTGTTCTGCTGGCTGTGCTGCCCGGCCGAATCCCCCCTCTGGCTGGTCTGACGACCGCTGTGGTTGTCTACGCCCTGGGCGGCGGTCTGCTGGAGGTGCTGGTCAGCCCCATTGCCGAGGCCTGCCCCACCCGCCGCAAGTCGGCGGTGATGGGTCTGCTCCACTCCTTCTACTGCTGGGGCAGCGTGGCCACCATCGCCCTGTCCACCCTGTTTTTTGTCTGTTTCGGCACCCAGAACTGGCGTATCCTGGCCATACTCTGGGCTCTGCTCCCCCTGGTCAACGCCCTGGTGTTTACCCAGGTCCCCCTGGCCACTCTCACGCCGGAGGGCGAGTCCGACCTCTCCCTGGGGCAGCTGTTCCGCACGCCCCGATTTTGGCTGTTTCTGCTGCTGATGGCCTGCGCGGGAGCCAGTGAGCTTTCCATCTCCCAGTGGGCCAGCGCCTTTGCAGAGTCTGCGCTGGGCGTGTCCAAAACGGTGGGCGATCTAGCCGGACCTCTGTCCTTTGCCCTGCTGATGGGCCTGTCCCGGCTAGTCTACGCCGCTTACAGCCGCAGTCACCCCTCCCCCACCGGCTTTATGACGGCCAGCACCGTCCTGTGCATCGCCGGATACCTGCTGGTCTCCCTCTCCCCCTGGCCCGCTCTGGCGCTGGTGGGGTGCGCCCTGTGCGGCATGGCGGTGGGCTGCATGTGGCCGGGCACCTTTAGTCTGGCGGCAGCCTGTTTTCCCCGCAGCGGCACCGCCCTGTTTGCCCTGCTGGCCCTGGCCGGAGACCTGGGATGCTCCGCCGGTCCCGGTCTGGTGGGACTGGTCTCCTCCGCCTGGGGCGACCACCTGCAATACGGTCTGCTGGCCGCGGCGGTCTTTCCCCTGCTGCTGCTTGCCGGTCTGGCTGTGCTGCGGAAAACACTCGCCCGACAAAATTAGCACTCTTTTTGTCAGTTTGTGAACGCATCGTAAATATTTTTTGAAACAGCCCTCTTTTTTGAAAAAGGGGGTTGATTTTTGAACAGGAAACGATTACTATAATACACGTGGTTAGCACTTAGATGTTTAGAGTGCTAAATCTCATTGGAATTTGTTTATTAAGTAACCATCATATAAGGAGGAACCCGTTATGAAACTGAAACCTTTGGCTGACCGCGTTGTTGTCAAGCTGGTAGAGGCCGAGGAGACCACCAAGGGCGGCATCATCCTCACCGGCGCCGCCAAGGAGAAGCCCGAAGTGGCTGAGGTTCTGGCTGTCGGCCCCGGCGGCATGGTGGACGGCAAGGAAGTCGTCATGAACGTGAAGGTGGGCGACAAGGTCATCACCAGCAAGTATGCCGGCACCCAGGTGAAGCTGGACGGCGACGAGGTCACCATCGTGCGTCAGAACGATATTCTGGCTATTGTCGAGTAAAACTCGTCCATGGGGGACGTTGTCCCCCCTAGATACGAAAGCGGTTCCCAAGGAACCCGCTTTCGATACCCCCCTCGCCTTTCCATAGGAAAGGCGGCCCTGGCCGCTGCGGCCAGGGGTTAAGGTGTCCTGCGCAGGCACATGTCCTGCTCCGGACTCATTTTAATTTCAATTCCGCAAGGCGGAATTATCTTGGAGGTAATGCGTTATGGCTAAGATTATTTGCTACGGCGAAGAGGCCCGCAAGGCTCTGGAGAAGGGCGTCAATCAGCTGGCTGACACCGTGAAGATCACCCTGGGTCCCAAGGGCCGCAATGTGGTGCTGGATAAGAAGTTCGGCGCTCCCCTGATCACCAACGACGGCGTGACCATCGCCAAGGAGATTGAGCTGCCCGATCCCTTTGAGAACATGGGCGCTCAGCTGGTGAAGGAAGTCTCCACCAAGACCAACGACGTGGCTGGCGACGGTACCACCACCGCTACCCTGCTGGCTCAGGCCATCATCCGCGAGGGCCTGAAGAACCTGGCCGCCGGTGCCAATCCCATGATCATGAAGAAGGGCATTGCCAAGGCCACCACCACCGCCATCGAGGCCATCAAAGCCAACAGCCAGAAGGTCAACGGCTCTGCTGACATCGCCCGCGTCGGCGCTGTCTCCTCCGGCGACGAGAACATCGGCAAGCTGATCGCTGAGGCCATGGAGAAGGTGGGCCACGACGGCGTTATCACCATCGAGGAGTCCAAGACCGCTGAGACCTACTCCGAGGTCGTGGAAGGCATGCAGTTTGACCGGGGCTACATCACCCCCTACATGGTCACCGACACCGAGAAGATGGAGGCCAACCTGGACGACGCCCTCATCCTCATCACCGATAAGAAGATCTCCAACATCCAGGAGCTGCTGCCCCTGCTGGAGCAGGTTGTCCAGTCCGGCAAGAAGCTGCTGATCATTGCTGAGGACGTGGAGGGCGACGCTCTGTCCACCCTGATCGTCAACCGTCTGCGCGGCACCCTGAACGTGGTCTGCGTCAAGGCCCCCGGCTTCGGCGATCGCCGCAAGGAGATGCTGCAGGATATCGCCATCCTGACCGGCGGCACTGTGATCTCCTCCGACGTGGGTCTGGAGCTGAAGGAAGCTCAGCTCAATCAGCTGGGCCAGGCTCGCCAGGTCAAGGTCACCAAGGAGAACACCACCATTGTCAACGGCGCTGGTAACTCCGAGGATATCAAGGCCCGTATTGGCCAGATCAAGAGCCAGATCGAGGTGACCACCTCCGATTACGACCGTGAGAAGCTGCAGGAGCGCCTGGCCAAGCTGGCCGGCGGCGTGGCTGTCATCAAGGTCGGCGCTGCCACTGAGGTGGAGATGAAGGAGAAGAAGCTGCGCATTGAGGACGCTCTGAACGCCACCCGCGCCGCTGTGGAAGAGGGCATCGTGGCCGGCGGCGGTACCGCTTACCTGAATGCCATCCCCGCTGTTGAGAAGCTGATGGCTGAGGTCGAGGGCGACGAGAAGACCGGCGTGCAGATCATTGCCTGCGCTCTGACTGCTCCTGTCAAGCAGATCGCTGCCAACGCCGGTATCGACGGCTCCGTGGTTCTGGAGAAGATCCGCGAGTCCGGCAAGACTGGCTACGGCTTCGATGCCTACAACGAGGTTTACTGCGACATGATTCCCGCCGGCATCGTGGATCCCACCAAGGTGAACCGCTCCGCTCTGGAGAACGCCGCCTCCATCGCCAGCACCCTGCTGACCACCGAGGCCCTGGTCGCCGACAAGCCCGAGCCCCCCGCACCTGCCGCTCCTGCTGCCCCTGATATGGGCGGCATGTACTAAGCAATCGTCTGAATCCATTGGGACACAAGCAATTGATGGAAGTGCAACCGTAAATTTACGATAAACTTACGACAATTGCAAAAGAAAATCGCCTGATTATGTATGAACGCCGCTGTCTGCAAATCGCAGACAGCGGCGTTTTACTGCACTTTGTGCCGTAGGGGAGGGGCTTGCCCCTCCCGCCGGTTTTCCCCGCAGAAACTTAGATTCTGGGCGCTCAGGCGCGCTTCCGCTGGGAGAACATGAAAAAGACGGGAGAAAAATGCTGGTTTTACTTGAAAATATTGGCTGAGTGTGCTACATTTGAACATAGAACAAAATTCATATTTTGTTCTATCTGGAACACAGCCCCATGGGGCTGTCTCTCTCCATTTAGGAGAGAGACAAGCCTTTGTGGACTGGCTGGCGGACCAAATCAAATGATGTAAAGGAGTGTCTAGAAGTGAAAAAGCGACTATTGGCAAGCCTGATGTGTCTGTGCCTGCTGGTAGGGTTACTTCCTGCCACAGCACTGGCGGCGGGCGTAACCGATTGTCCTGGCGGCGATGAGTGCAACCACGAAGCGGCCATTGGGAACACGCACTATGGTACTTTAAAAGAGGCCATGGGTGCGGCTAAAAACGGAGAAACTGTTGACCTATTGAGAAATGTGACCCTGACCAAAAGTGTAGAGACTGCGAGAAAAGTTTCCGGCATTACACTTGATCTCAATGGTCATAACATTGACGGCACAGCAGTTACAAGCAGTAATGGTGTTGTATGTATGGGGACCAAATATGGGTGGAAACCTGTAGAAGGTACTGACAACACGATGAAAATCATCAACTCTGTCTCTGACCAAGGCGGCGAGATCAAGGGGACGCTGCCGGTCCAGTTCAGTACAGGCGATAGCCACTATCCGATTCCCGGCGAGATCGGTGAAGGTGTGACGCTGACTGTTACCGGAGACGGAACCGACGCTGTCCAGTTGAAATCTTCTGCCTATCTGGTATACAGTGAGAACTCTAGGGATTATATCAAAAACGGTGGCTTTAAGGTCACTGCCGCTGACGGGATCGAGCGAATCTATAGTTCGTATGCTAATGCGGCCAAAGCGGCCAACAATGGTGTGGTCACTATGCTGCATGATTATAGCGGAAAAGGGTCTATAAGCTCTGGTAACCGGGTAGGAGTACTGGATCTGGGGGGTAATACATTTACTTATCTGAATCCAGACAAAATAATTGAGATCAACTATGATAACGCGGGCATTACGATTCAAAACGGCACACTGACCGCCAATGCGGAGGTATTATCAGAGGGTGGCGTTACTGCACTGTATAATAATACCACACTAGTGCTGGAGCGTGTGACCATGAATGTTCCCGGTAATAGCTATGGTATTGTGACAAACGGTACCAATACCGGAAACAAGATTACGCTCAAGGACTCCACCCTGAATGTTCCTGATGGATATGGAATCTATTTCCCGTCCTCCGGAAGGGTGACGATTGAGGATTCTGTGATCAACGCCAAGTATTCCGGTGTGCAGATGTGCTCTGGTAGCTTGACTGTGAAGGGTGACAAGACCGCGATCACTACCACGGGTGAGCCTCAGCCGAAGACGGAGAATGATGGAGCCATTGCGGACGGTGCCGCGATCTCCGTTATTAACCGCAACTATCCCGGCGGAGTTCCTACCATGAGTATTACTGGAGGTACCTTCTCCAGTAAAAATGCGGATGCCGTCAAGGCATATACCTTCAGCAACACAGACAAGATTGAGGGCGAGTGGGAAAACGCAAAAGATTCTGTATCCATCTCCGGCGGTACATTCTCGTCTGATGTGACTGACTATCTTGATGATGGCTGTAAACTGGACGAGAATGGCAGTGTAGTTCCCTCGAATGGCTCCGTAGCAAGCATTGGAAACAAAGGGTATCATTCTCTGGAAGCGGCTATCACAGCAGCCAAGGAGGGTGACACTGTCACGCTTCTCAAGAATGTGACTGAAGATGTGACCATCCCGGCGAAGACGACTATCACCCTCGACCTGAACGGCAAGACACTCAAAAATAGTTCAGAGGATACGATCACAGTGAAGTATGGTGCGTCCCTGACTATCCAGGGGGATGGTACAGTAGACAACACGAGCCATGCCCGTGCCGCGATCTATAACAACGGTACCGTAGTGCTGAACGGGGGGCAGTACACCCGCAGTCGGGAGACTGGACAAGACGCAGAGACTTCGGGGAAAAATTCCTATTATAACATTCTGAACCACGGCAGTATGACTATCAATAATGGTGTAACTGTAAGCCAGAACGGCGGTTTCTCCAGCATGATTGCAAATGGATATTACAATTATACCGATAAAAATCCACGCAACGGTCATGTCGAAGGGACAAACCATGCAAATCCGGAGCTGGTGATCACTGGCGGTACGTTCAGCGGCGGCCTGAATACAGTAAAGAATGATGACGGGGCCAAGCTGACCATTGTGGATGGCACCTTTGAAAATACCAAGCAGGCCGCAGTGATGAACTGGAATGAGGCCACGATCAAGGGCGGTTCTTTCAGTGTACAGGAGAGCGCTGGTTCTGTACTGGTCAACGGAAGTAACGGTGCTAATACGGTCGATCAGGGTGTTCTGACCATTGAGGGCGGTACCTTCACCATACCGAGCGGTAAGCCTATTATTTCCATCAATCAGAGTGGGAAACCTGCGGAAGCCAAGACTACTGTAAAGGGCGGCAGTTACTCCTCGTCGGTGGCGAAGTATGCGGATCCGAATTTGAACTTTGAGGCCAAGGACAGCAACGGCATCTGCACTTACCACTCCACGGTCGAGGACGCTCTGGACGCCGCCGGGAGCAACGGTACTGTGAGCACCACCGAGAAAAACCCCAACCTTGAGATCACTCTGCCCACCCCCACCAAGGAGGGCTACACCTTCCTGTATTGGGAGGCTAAGAACGGCACTCAGTACAAGGGTGGTCAGAAGGTCAAGGCCAGTGTGTTCCAGGATCTCACCGCTGTGTGGAAGAAGAACAGCGATTCTTCCTCCGGTTCCTCCGACAATGAGCGCACCTACGCCATCGTCACTGAGGACGACGGAAACGGCTCCGTGACCGTCAGCGCGGATGAGGCCTCCGCCGGAACCCGCATCACCGTCACTGTGAAGCCTGACGCGGGCTATGAGCTGGACGAGCTGACCGTCACCGACGCCAAGAACAAGGACCTGAAGGTCACCAAGCGGTCCGAGACCACCTACACCTTCCACATGGCGGACAGCAAGGTCACCGTGGAGGCCAGCTTCACCAAGGACGGCACCGTCCAGAAGCCTGACACCCGCTTTGACGATGTGGCAAAGAGCGCCTGGTACTACAAGGCTGTGGAGTATGTGGCTGAGAACGGCATCATGTCCGGCGTGTCTGCCCGGGAGTTCGCGCCCAACGCGGGCTTCAGCCGCGCCATGCTGGCCCAGACCCTGTACGCCATGTCCGGCAAGCCCGCTGTGAAGGCGGAGAGCATCTTCGCCGACGTGGCGGCCAACGCCTGGTACGCCGACGCGGTGAACTGGGCGGCGGAGAAGGGCTATGTCTCCGGTGTGGGCGACGGGAAGTTTGCCCCCGACGCCTCCGTGACCCGGGAGCAGATGGCTCTGATCCTGTACCGCTACGCGGGCAGCCCGGACGCCTCCGGCATGGTCCTGCGGGAGTTCGCCGACGGGGACAGCGTCAGCGCCTACGCCGTGGACGCCATCCGCTGGGCGGTCCATGAGGGCCTGATCTCCGGCATGGAGAACAACACTCTGGCTCCCCAGGGCACCGCCACCCGGGCCCAGGTGGCCCAGATCCTGATGAACTTCCATCAGAAGCTGGACAAGTAAACAGAT
>UMGX01020828.1_pt1 | contig 10853 bp, 15 predicted proteins | sample 1965411 | NCBI WGS metagenome assembly UMGX01 (sample SAMEA4836086, study PRJEB28245) | human gut metagenome | biome: gut microbiome; material: fecal sample | place: Denmark | collected 2008 | reverse complement strand
TTTTCGACCAGTGCCAGGTGATTGACACGGATATTTCTCTGGATGGCATCATAGGGCTGACCCTTCCATTCCCCTGGGGTTTCCTCCAGATCGAGGCTGTACCCGACCGAAAGTTCCCGCAGTCCATAGCTGAGCGAATGTGCGTCGTGGATGACAATTTGTGCCCGCACATTCTCCCCGTCCTGTATCCCCTCCGAGAGGATGGTGCCGATGTGCTCCTGCTGGACATTTTCGGTGTCGATCATCCCTGCCTCATGGGTCAGGATGACCGGCTTGCCCTTGTAGCTTGCAAGGCTTTCGGGTGCAAATACCTCCTCAGGGAGGCGCAGCTCCCGACGGATGGTTCCATCTGGATTTTGATACTCAAAAATACCCACCCTAGTCAGGATGGGATTATCCATTAAATATCCCTCCGGCGTAAAGTAGGTTTCGCTCAGAGGGATGCTGTCATAACGTTGTGCGATTGTTCTCACCTTCTCAATTTAATTTTTCTCCTGAAGCCATGGAAAGGAAACATTCAGGTTAAACACCGGCAGTGCCACACACCGGCAGCCGTAGTCCTCTCCAGGATGGCAGCATCGGCCGGTTTTTGGGTCGGAGACCGGTGGGTCATCCCAGGAAAACTTTTTGCCATTGAGCTTTCTGTGCTGCTGCCGCACCCTGCTGTCGTGAACCGAGGACCAGATGTATTCGCGCACACCGGCATCCGTCTGCTGCTGTCTGGTCAAACGGGACTGCAGCTTGCCGACCTGATCTCGGGCAATAAACTTTGCGCGGTTTTGACTAACCTTACAGGTATGCTGAATGTGTTCTGTAATCTGCTTGACCGGTACCTGATTGGAAACATCCTCCCAGAGCACCTGCCGAAGCTGCTCGACAAGCTCCTGCGGGATGGAAGAAATCATCCCGAGGTTTTCCTGAAACCACTGTTCCAGCAGCTCCTGATAAAAAGCCTCATCATAATAGCCGGACAGGATCTTTACTCCCAGCGTCCGCTCGACCGCCTGCTTCCATCCGCGGTTGACCACGTTGCGAACAAGCAGCGCTGCGGCTTTGACCTGCTCGGTGGTGTCGTCCTGTTCCTCCTCTTTTTTGAGATCCTCCATCATTTTGGAAAGATAGAGGTCGATCAGCTGCAAAATGCCGATTGCATCGTCGGTGTGTTGCCTGCCCTCCTGCTCCTGCTTAATTGTCCGAAGTATTTTTGGAAGCCAGCGCAGCACCACCTTGTCAAAGCGGCGGTACAAATTCGCAAACGTTTGTGAATATTGCCGCTCGGCCAAGATGGCATACTGCGGAACATGCTTGGACTTCAGGTTGTCGTGACCGTAGAATTTGCGCCTGATCTGCTTTTGCAGAGTCAGCCGGTAGGCAAGGTCGTTCATATTCGCCCTCTTTTCTTTTTGTTGCTTTCGGAGTTTGGCTGAGCCAAACTCGGGTGTGCGGAACACAAAGCTATTTTCCCATCTTGCTTTAACCGCACACTCTTTTTTGAGGCATGAAAAAAGGACGGCACAACACTGTGTCGTCCTTGCGGAAAGGTCATTCTGTTTTAATGATCGATCAGGCTGCCTGGCTGGCACCATTTGGAAACGATGGAGGTCGGTTTCCCTTCGCGCAGGCACTGTTTAATGGTATCCATATAGACCTGTGCAGCGCATCTGTCGCCATCACGCTGAAAATCGCAATAGTTGAATGGCATAAATCTTTCTCCAAAGGTTTCTCGATACTGTTTTTTAAGTTCTATCATCTCATCACTTCTCAGAATCGCGGAATCAACTTCTGCTACAACCATCTTATTTCTCCTCTCTGTGCAACTGTTTCATAAAATCATCACAGCCGCGGCAGATGACCTTGAAGTTATCCATGGCTGTTTTCTTCTTCCTGCAGTCTCAGCTGGAGCTCCATGACTTCTTCTGCTCTTTCAGGAGAAATATTATTTCTTGCCTTATACATAATACCCTGATCTCCTGGATACGGGATCAAATGGGATCTTTCTCCAAGCCAAATTTCAGGAGGGATAGCAAAATCACCAGGGAAAGCCTCACAGCTACCATGCCCTTTCAAATGCACACAAAACGTGCAAATTGGACTAAAAAAGAACTGAAACGGATCTCCATCAAATGACAGCATTTCTTCTTCATTTTCTTTATTCATCTTCTGCATCCTCCCATGGAATAAAACGATACTCAAAGCCAAGTTCTTCTGACATTTTTTGAACAGCTATATGTTGATAATAACTGTCAGCTTGTTCCAGTGTCCATTCTTTTGTGTCTAATTTTGAAGTAGCAAAATTAAACGCATCCTTATCTATGGAACGTTCAAATTGCTCTAATTCTTCATCATTTTTAAATTGCTTCTTCCACTTACCCGTATACCCTGCCACATACACGCCCTTGCTTGTGACGGCGCGCACCTGCTTGATCTCATATTCCTGCATACGCATCAAATCTGCGGGCGATAGGGTAACATCCTGCGGGTGCGAGTGGGTAAACACTTTGCCGCGGAATTTTTCCAGCTCCTGACGGGAGAAACGAACCTGCCGTTCACTGCCTGTCTTTTCCAACAGAACGGAGCCATCATCGTCATACAAAACCGATTTTTCTATTTTGCTGTCCTTGAAGTTGCGCTCATTAGGATAAACCTTCTTGCTGATCTTGCTGGTTTTTTCAGTAGAATGTTCCTCTGAGGATTTTTCTCCTCCTTCTGAAGAATTACCTCCCCCACCGGAGCCGCCGATTTTGCCAGGGCGGCCTTCGTGGTTAAAATTTCCGCTGCCCTCTCCGCCATCTTTGGCGTTGACATCCTTGGCGGTTTCTGGGTTCATTATACCACCTTGTTCCGGCCGCTGTCCAGCGGCATCGGGAATCGGATTATCATTGCTTTCCAGCCCTTCCAGCAGCTGTGCCCAACTGTCGTCCTGTGCATCCTGCGGCTGGTGATCCAGAATATCCTCGATGTTGAGTGTACCATCACGGGCAAGCGCCTGTCGCACCTCATCCGGCTGCAGCACCTGCATATCAATGTACAGCTGGGCAGTCTGGGCGGTTGCCTGTGCACGCTGGGCTTTACTGAGTTCCACCGTCGCCTGTTCTGCCTCACTTAAACTCCACAGTGGCTTAAAGGTCGGTTTGATGGTCTGAGGCTCTGCAATACTTCCATCATATACTCCGGCCTGCACCACTGCTTTGAGAAGGGTACGGATGTTTTTCTTGAGCATCCGCTTCTGGATTCCCTCGACAAAGTTATAATAGTTTTCCAGATCGCTTTCGCCAGTGGCATTTTCCCCTGAGGGAGAACGCCCAAAAAGAATAGTCTGCGGGATGCAGGTCACTGCGGAAAGCAGGCTGTAGGTGCTTTCCAAAATTTCACTTGCACCGGAAAGCTGGAAGGTCTGGAAGCTGTAGTCCTCTCCATCCATATCGATTGCCACCGAGTTCATCATCCCTCGGGAAGCATCCAGCACCAGCAAACGTTTGAGTGTTTTGTCGTCTCCATCTGGTCCCGCCAGTGTACTTTGTAATCCCCGCTGCTTATAAACAGGCTGTACGCTCTTGTCAATCATATTGGCTGCGCTTTGATGGGTGTGCAGCGCAATGGACAGGTCCCGTCTGATGCGCACATACTCCGGCAATCCCCAGTAAAAATACTGCTGTGGTGCGGCATATTCCGGCAATGAACCGTTTTTAAAAACAAGGCACCTGCTGCGGTGTACCCGAAAGAAACCGCCGTAGGTGCTGGAAATGTCAAAATATTCTGCTTTTCCGGTCAGGTAACAATTGGGGTCTGGCTGAACAATGGCACGCTCATAGACGCGAAGCTCTTCCACCGAACGGATGTCCTGCCAGTTGACCGGCTCCTCCAAACCCCTGCCGTCGTCGAGCAGCATCACTATCACTGCACCGCCAAACAGCCTTGCCCAACGGATAGCAGTGGTCGCCTTTTCTTCCCAGTCCAGCCGGTCGAGAGCATCATCTAAAAAATCAGCAAGCGTCTGATCGCTGATGTTATACTCTATTCCATGTTTCAGAGCTTCCTCTGCTGGTCGGTCGATGATTTTACTGAACAATCCATTATACTGATATTTTTCAGCAAGATCATAGTCTGGGATCAGCATACCACTGTCATAAATACTGCTCTCCATGCTATACCTGTGCAGCACATCCGGAAAGCCGTCGAATCGGTACAAAGCCACTCCTCCTCTGTTTTTTCATTCTGCCGTCTCCTCAAATCAGACCTTCCATGCTGAAAGAGGAGCTATTGTAGTAGGTGTTTGCCTGTGACTGTGCATCCACCTGGTCATCATTGCTGCCATTTGGGAAAAGCGCGTGTTCTTCCACAAAATCATGTACCCATGGGGCGATGGACGGGTCCGGTAAAAAGACGTTGCCTGCTTCGACCACCGCTGTCACAGCGTTGGCACGCACGATCTTTCCGCCCTCCGGTTCGACCGGAACCAACCCCGGCAGCTCTTTGCGCAATACATCGATGACCGCCGTTCCATTTGCCTTGTCTTCGATGAGCTTTCGTACTGCCTGCGGCCATTTTGCCGACAGGGAACGCACTGCCCGAATTGTCTCGGTAAAGCTCATCCGACCGCGCACCTGATCCAGCAGGTAGCGGCTGCTTCCCTTTCGTGCCCACACCTGCCCGACCACATAGTCGGAGGACTGCGCATCCTTAAAGGTACAATCCCAGGACTGGACATAATCATAAAGCTCACTTGGCAGGAATTTGTAGTAATTCCACCACTCACGCTTGAAGGTACCGCCTTCACCAGGGGTCGGATGCTGCTGGTACAGTGCTGCCCAGTCTCGGCTTCCGACCGTCGCCTTCATCTTGGTAAGAGCTGATTCGTCATATTTCCACTTCCAGAGGGCTTCACCCTCCCTGCGGATGTCGTAGGGCTTGATCGGCTCCTCACAGATGGCAGGCAGTTCCAGAATTGTCCACTGGTCCGCGCCGTCCTGAGCTGCTTTGAGCAGTTTTCCGGCCAGATCGTCCTCGTGCCAGCGCGTCAGGGTCAATAAAATACATCCATCTTTTTCAAGACGGGTGTACAGGGTGGAGGTGTACCAGTTATAAACTTTCTCGCGGTAGGTAGCACTGTCAGCTTCCTCACGGTTTTTGACCGGGTCATCGATGATGATGTACTCGCCGCCCATACCGGTAATACCGCCGCCGACACCGGCTGAACGGTAAACGCCGCGATGATTGACGATCTCAAAAATATCACTGTTTCGAAGATAACTTCCTCGGGCAGTGCTGCGGATATCCTTTCCAAAAAGTCTGCTATTGGGAAAGAGCTGTTCATACTCCGGACTGTCGATCAGCCGCTGCACATCGCGGTTCATACGGCTGGCAAGGTCGGAAGCATAGGAACAGGAGATAATCGAAGTGTCTGGCTTGTTTCCCAGCAGAAACGCAGGGAACTTTCGGGACACAAGTTCGCTCTTTCCGTGCCGCGGCGGCATAAACACCATCAGGCGGCGGATCTCCTTTTGTGCCAGCCGGTCGAGGTATTCGCACAAAAGCTGGTGATGCCAGTTCATCTGATAGTTTCGGTCGACATACAGCACAAAGTCGCTCATGTGCCGGCGGGCAAGCTCTCGCTTTGCTTCCTGTATGAGAACCTGCCTGCGCTCCTCTGTTATCATGATGTCTCTCCCTTCACCAGCTTCCTCAATTCCTCGTCGTCAAACTCCTGCAAAATCCGCTCATGGGTGTTGTCCTCCTTCGGGGACTGTGCCTTCTGTGCACGCAGGATACGCAGCTCGCTGAGATACTGCCGCTTTTCCTTCTGTACTTTGGTCAGTTCCGCCTGCAGCTTTTGGATGACGTCAAAGACATCTCTTGTTCGGGTGGTCGTTTCCACCTGTTTTGCGCGACTGCCCTTGACACCTTCGCTTTCCACCGTCCGGCGAATTACACCATCCAACGACAGACCGTTCTTCTGATCCTGATACTTCTGGATAGATTCGAGCAGCTGTCTCTCCCTGCTGGTGAGCAGGATGATCTCATCGATGATAAGTGTCTCCTCGTCGCTAAAATCAATCTGCTGCAACCGCTGCATTTCATTTTCTGGAATCATGTCCATTGTGGGGTTAGCATACAGTCCGTGAACGTAGCGATTTTGATTTCCCTTTGGTGCACCGCGGCTCCGTTTGACCGGTGGTTCATTGGTAACGTTACTATTCCTATCGCCCTCTTTTGGTAACGTTACCATTCTGTTTGGTAATGAGAGCTTTTCCTCCCATTTGTCCTGATTTTTCCATTTACGTACCAGTGTTTCGGATACGCCTAATTCTTCTGCAATGTCCTTTAATAAACGCTTTGCGCCGGATTCTCTCCACAGCTCAAACGCTTTGTCTCGATTGGGGCTTCTCCCCCTTGCCACATCTCACCACCTCTCTGTCATTTTGATTTGAACCTGTATTTCTATTTTTCAGTTTTGATTTGTTCTACGTGTAAAGAAATAAAAAAACGGTGTGTCTCCTAACGCAAGCAACAGCTTGATCACATACTGTCCCAGAACCATTGCCGGAAGGTTATCTACCACACCATAAAAAGCAATCGTGATAAAGATCAGCGTATCCACCAGCTGACTGGTCATGGTGCTCAGATTGTTTCGAAGCCACTTCTTTTTCCCGTTGCAGCTTTCCTTAAGCTTATGAAACAGGAACACGTCCAGAAACTGGCTGACACTGAATGCTCCCAAAGATGCCAGCGTCATGCGCAGCCCCTGATTCAGTACAACCTTTAAGGACTGCTGAAGGGCTTCACTCGCTTCCTGCGGCGGAATTGCTAAAGATAGATACCCCAGCGCCAGAAAGATCAGCTGAACGATGATGCCGATTTTGACGCAATCGTTTGCCTCCTGTTTGCCCCAGATTTCTCCGATAATGTCGGTGGAGAGGAAGGTCAGCGGGTAGGTGATAATTGCTCCTGCTACGGTAAATCCCAGAACGCTGATGATTTTCCCGCCAAACAAATTGGACATCACAAGCCCGATCATGAAGATGCTGTTTAATAAAATCAGATTAAAGGTTGTTTTCTGCATTACTTTACTCCGTTCATATATTTTTGAAATTTGACCCATTCCCCCATGTTGTGAGAGATGAGTTTGCCCAGATCCACCTTTCTTCCCTGCTTATCCAGCACCCTTGTTTCGATGTGGTCCTTGTTAAAATAGTGAACCTGCTGTCCTCTGGCGGCGGCGACCGTCCAGGAAGCACTGTCCACCGAGTAAAATTCGTAATCGTTTAGTGATTTGGTCTTGGTAAATCCCAGCCCATGTACCTTTACTCCGCGCACAGCCGCATAATGAACCAGACGGCGGATCAGTTCGTACTCCTGTTTCTTAACATGGAACACCAGTCCACCGATGGCAACATAGCGATATTCCCGGCACATCCTTTTCCAGTAGTCCACACCGCGTCCTTTGTGCCAGACGGGGATACACTGCCGACCTGCAGCTCGCTCCATCTTCTGCCGCCACTCTTCTACCTTGGCAAGTCCGAAGATATTGTCCACATCGATCTCGATGAAGTGTTTAATCTGGTATTTCACGATGAAAGCAATGTATCGGTCCACATACTCCTCCATCTGAGCAAGCGTTACCTTTTGACCGTTCATATAGCTGAATGCACCGCTGTCCAGCAGGAAGTTGTCGTTTCCCACCGCCTGCATCGCCTTCAGACAGCTGCTCTCTCCATTAAAGAAGGTTTCCAGTACATAGCGCGGCTTGTATTTCTGGAAGGAATAATCCCTCATTTCTCGAGACATTCCCTGACTGGTTGCAGCAAGGAACACTCTCACGGTGTAAACTCCTTTCCGCAATGTGGGCAAACGATGACTTTTGGCGTTTTGTCTTTGACGATCTCAGTATCCTGCAAAAAGTCCTCATCCTTTACGTCCAGCTTATCCAACGCCATATCGGGAAAATCAAAGACGGTCATATCAATATCCATAATCTCAGCCAGTTCATCCGCCAGTTTATCAGGGTCCCATGAGGAAAATTCCGCCACTTTGTTGTCTGCCAATCGGAAAGCTTTTACCTGCTGTTCGGACAGATCTTCCACGCAAATGCACGGTATCTGCGTCAATCCCAGTTCTTCCGCTGCCAGCTTTCTGGTGTGTCCGGCAATGATGATATTGTTCTGGTCGATAAGGATCGGTACCTTAAATCCAAACTGCCGGATAGATTCTGCAACCTTTCCCACAGCTTCCTCATTGTTGCGAGGATTGTTGTCATACTCTAAAAGTTCCTCCGGCTTTCGGTATACAATTTTTAGTTCGTCCATGTTTGTTTTCCCTCCTGACATAACAAAAGGACCGTATCAAAGCGATACAGTCCTTTTGCTTAATAATGATTTTGTTTTAAAATTCGTAGTGTGTCCAGAGACTCAGGATTTTGACCGCCTGCTCCTCTTCCAGTACCTGATAAACTAAACGGTGCTGCACATTGATTCGTCTGGAATAAGCGGTTTTCAGATCTCCAACCAATTTTTCATACGGCGGTGGATTCTGGTAAGGATTTTCTTTCAAAATCTCGATCAGCGCCTTTGCCTTGGCATCCAGCTTTGCTGCTTTTAAATTAGGCAATTGTTTCAGCGCAGCCTTTGTGAAATAAATTTGATACATTACCAGTCCACCTCATCCAGTGGAACACAATCCTCCAATGACTCCTGCATTCCTTCCAAAATGGTGTCGCGGGTCGCTGGATGACTCATCAGATAAACCGTTTCCAAAAGACTGTTGTAATCTGCTTCACTTAAAACAACAGCATTTCCGTTTTTGGTGGTCACATTGATGACATCATTGTACTCCACAGCTTGATTTAAATACTCAAAAATATTTTTTCGAAAATTGGTTGCATTTGTATTTGTCACAGAAACCACCTCCTTGTATGTACATTATAGCGTACACAATGTATTTTTGTCAAGGAAGTGCCTTTTTATGCGTCAATTACAAACACGAAAAAAGCCGCACCTGTTACGGTACGGTTTTTTCTGAGCAATATACGTCTTTTGACAGTTTGGCAGCATAATCATTATAACACATCGTTTTCCCGTTGTGTTCCTAACTTGTTCCCATCCGGCTCATCATACCTCAAATCATAGAAAATATCTGCTCCATAAAGCATGACCGATAGTTCTTCGATTGCAAGATCAATGTCTCTAAAAACGGTACTCTTAGAAATAGACTCTTCTTCCATAATCTGTTGATAATTTTTCCCATCGACAGAATAAGCCTTCAAGACACGGTATCTTCGTTGCTTCTCTATATTGCCTTTTTCACATTGCAGTCGGTATAGATCCAGCATTGATTTGGTCTGCTGTACCAAAGTCTCGGTTCTCCCTGCAGAGATTGCCAGTCCTTCCAGATAAACATCCTGCCGGCTGGAAAGCTGCTGCGAGTAGACACCACCTGGGTCGTTCTGGGATGATTCCAGAACCTTTCTTACATCGAAAATAGATTTTTCCGCATGATCTTTAAACTCCTGAAGATGTTCCAAGAGCAGCCTTGTATTGCGCAGGCGCCAGTCTCTTCTTTCTTCCCTCTCTTTCTTCTTTTGCTGTTTTAAGGTTTCCAAAGTCACCTGTGCTGCCTTCTTTGCCGCAAGTTCAACGATCTCTTTTTCTGTTAATTCCATAGTTCGCGCCTCCCCTTGTACAAAAGAAAATATTTTGATAAACTATCCTTGTCACAGGTCTTAGGGAGGGCGCGAGCTCTCTCTTTTTTTATGGCTTTTTATATGGCTTGCATTCTATAATTTCCATTGCCACAATCATATTATCGATCCTTCTGTCCATACACGGAAAAGCATAGTGTTGCGTGCTGTCCAGTTCCTCTGAACGCAAGTCAAAATGAAGGAACCTGCGCGTCGGATCGATCTTCATATTGCAGGTGTTTTCTACAAAGGCATCAACATCCCGCGGTGTCAGTTGGTCCGGATAAAAGCAGAGGATATTTTTCCCATACTGATTGCCAATCACCTGAAAAGCGATGTGTCCTTTGTATGGTCCGCATTGCAGCGTTACCCGCACGGTTTGTTCCCAGTCCTGCAGGTTTGAGGTATTGTTATAAAACTTCAATTTGACTCCTCTTTTCCTTCAAAATCACAAACGTCTGTGAATTTACTTTTCCATAACATTTTTCTCAGCGTACTCTGCCAGATGTACCATGTATTCTCCCTGCGGGTCACCACCGGATTTCAGCCACTGTTCTACCTTTTGGCAGATGTAAAAATGGATAGCAAACGGCAGCTTGTCCGATACTGCGATAATCCGGTCGATGGGCGAGTTGTTTTGCATAAGATCACCACCAGTCATTACTGCACCGCCTTATTCTATCGGCAGAACCATAGTCCCCGTAAGAATCAAAAAAAGTGCTATACCAGCCAATCCTGCGAATATATATCCTGGATTTGATTCCTCTATTCCTCCCCAAATAAGTAAAATAGAAAGTAGAAACAGTAATATGATCACTATTATTATCCCAAATAACATAAATATCACTTTTCTTACTCCTTCGGATTAAAGTCGCTGCAGGGTACATCAGTTTGTCTATATTTCGCACACCCTCCAATCGGAGGCGCAGGGCGAGTGTTCCATTTTCTGATGGCATCTGCTTGACTTAATTGGTCATCGGATTTCCCTAAACATACTTGACACCATACACGACATAATCCCCAATTACTGATTACAATGTTTTCGCTACCGCAAAACGGACACGGCAGCACAATTCCCTTCTCTGTGCATTGTTTTTGCGCATCCTGATCTCCCAACAGTGCACGGCAGATGAGGTCTTTATCAGTCATCATTATCAACTCCCTTCATAAAGCATCCCCA
>UMGX01019113.1_pt1 | contig 10863 bp, 9 predicted proteins | sample 1965411 | NCBI WGS metagenome assembly UMGX01 (sample SAMEA4836086, study PRJEB28245) | human gut metagenome | biome: gut microbiome; material: fecal sample | place: Denmark | collected 2008 | reverse complement strand
TAATATGACCACCTCAAATCCTGGTCAACGAGATCACCTACATATTGTGAAGCATTCATGATACCTTTTTCTACTTCCTGATGCTCTGCGTTTACCTCCTCCAACAGCTCCTCCATCGTTGGCTGGGGAACCGATGTACAACCCACATTGGAAAAAGCTAACATTGCTGCCAAAATCCATACAAAAATTTTCTTCAACACATTGTTCCTTCTTTCGATCTACTCCATACAGAAATTTTATTTTCACCAATTCTAGCACATTACCTATAAAAACAAAATATCATTCCATGCAATTTATTTAATTTATCATTTTCTGTGCAGCACAAAAAAATCTCCCTCCGAAAATCGGAGAGGGATTTTGCTATGTCTTTTAGATAATAACGACCGGTTTGATCAAATCCTTTGGTTTATCCTTCATCAGCATCAGTGCTTTTTCCATATTTTCAAAGCCTTCGAAACGATGGGTCAGCATCTTACCTGGATCGAGTCTGCCTGTTTCCATCAGAGAAGCCAGCTTTTCCATTCTCAAACGTCCACCCGGCATCAGACCGCCTGCAATGGTCTTATGACCCATACCGCAGCCCCATTCTACCCTTGGGATTTTCACAAAATCACCGGAACCAAGATAGTTTACGTTGCCGATTCTGCCGCCCGGTTTGAGCATATCGATTGCCTGTGCAAAGGTATCATTGTCGCCGCCTGCGATAACCACGCGGTCAACACCCTGACCTTTTGTCAGTTCCATGACCTGTTTTACGATATCGCCGTCGCGATAGTTGATGATGTCGGTAGCACCATATTCTTTTGCAAGTTCCACACAGTTTGGACGGGAACCAACTGCGAACAATCTGGATGCACCGCGGATTGCTGCACCGGCAACTGACATCAGACCAACAGGGCCGATACCGATAACGCAGACGGTATCACCAAACTGAACATCTGCAAGCTCAACACCATGCAGACCGGTCGGCACCATATCGCTGAGCATAACTGCTGCTGCCGGGTCAAGGCTGTCTGGAAGCAGTGCGAGGTTGCCATCCGCTTCGTTCACATGGAACAGCTCACCAAACACACCATCTTTAAAGTTAGAGAATTTCCATCCTGCCAGCATTCCGCCTGAATGCATTGAATAGCCGCCCTGTGCCTGCAAAGAAGCCCAGTCCGGAGTGATTGCCGGAACAATAACGCGGTCACCTGGCTTAAAGTCTTTTACCAGAGAACCAACTTCCACAACTCGTCCAACTGCTTCATGGCCGAGAATCATGTCGTGGCGGTCACCAATGGCACCTTCCCAGACAGTATGGATGTCCGATGTACAGGGAGAAACTGCGATTGGCTCTACCAGAGCATCCAGTGGACCGCAAACAGGTTTCTCCTTTTCAATCCATCCTACTCTGCCGATTCCCAGCATTGCAAAACCTTTCATGATAAAAATCCTCCTTTATTATAATAAATTCCTAGATTTAATACAAATTCCGGATTATTTCTGTGCTGCAATCATAACATTTCCTCTTTGGAGCGTCAAGCAGAATCTTGTTAAATTTATGACAAAGACTTAAAAAATTTATGATTCTGACATATTCTCTCTGTCATACCCATTAGATGAATTATTTCCGTCACAACAAAAAAAGTGCCGCACAAAGGCGACACTCTTTTTTAGCAGATTCCATTTTGGATACGCTGTTTAAGATCTAAAATTCTGTGATGAATCTGCTCAATTGTTTCTTCAAACGCAGAATCCTCTTTCCCGCTTGGGTCTTCCAGTCCCCAATCCTCCCGATATCGACATGGAAGATACGGACAATTCACATTGCATCCCATCCTTATCACGATATCAACCGGCTGAATTTCCGAAATCAGTTTGGAATCCTGAGAAGCTTCCATATCAATATTCCAGATTTTTTTCGTCATCATGACAATCATTCTGCCAGAGGTATTATAAGCAACAGATTGAAGTTTGTCAATCTGTTGCTGTAAAAAAGATGTGCCCTTATCAGGACACATCTTTTTATTTTAATATTTCAAGTTTGCCAGAGAGATATCGGAAATAAAGGTAGAGAAGTTATACATCACAAAGATGTCGTCGAAATCTTCCTTCATCAGCTCGCTGACATTCTTTGCCATATATCGCAGGTCCACCACGATGATCTCATCATAGTTATAGGTCAGGTATGGAATCATGCTGTTTGCATAGGAATCCTTAAAGAGCAGCAGTCGGCTGGTCTTGCCGTCCTGATGGTCGAGATTATGGGAGCTCTTGATCTTCACATATCCGCTGTTGCCCCACATAAATGCTGAATATTTATCGCGGGTCTGGAATTTACGCTCGTCCATCATGCTGTCCACCGAAAGCAGCTGGAGACCATCTTCCTCTACCATCTCTCCCAGCTCAAGCAGCTGCGGATCTTCCTTAGTGTTTGCGACAAAGGCAAACTCATCCACCGGTACATCATACCAGGTGATGGTATCCGAATCCTGTCCCAGGCGTTTTGCCTTGGAATAGAAGGTTCCATAAAAATCCTCCACCTTATTCTCTTCCAAATCAGAAAGAGAAACCGGCGTCAGTCCTTTTTCCTGACAATATTCCACATAGGCATAATAAGCACCCAGCGTAGTCCAATGATGGTCGGTGTGATAGTAGATATACTCATCGCTGTGCTCTTTGAGTGTCTCTGTAAAATCGATCACTTCAAGACTATTATCCGCCTGAGACAGGGTATCGTAGATCTGCTGCGTATACTTTTCCTGATCTGCAATCGGCAGAGCGTATGGAACCTTATCCTCCAAAACAGGATAGGAGTTTGGTACGATGGACAAAGTCACATCCTTGTCATACATCTCCAGAAAAGCTCGAACATTAGCCACACTTCGGTCAAAGGTGCGTTCTGCCACAACATTGGTTCCGGCAGTGCTTGGTTTTTCTTCTACAATCTGGAGCTTTTCCATCAGGTAGCCGTCTTTTCCATAAACAACACCATGACTTTCGGTTCTTCCCAGTGCCATATCAGCGGTTGCCTTCATTGTGATCCAGTCATCGCGCTTGACAAACTGATCGTTAATGTATTTTACATATTGATTGCCAAAGGTGCCATCCGAAAAGCTCTGCCAGCTGAAAGTCGGTTTTTGCTGGAGAACCGTATTTTCAAACTCGGAATAGTATCGGTCCGCATTAAAGGTATCGACAAAAAACATCCCCAGGACAAAAGCAAAAAACAAAATTGCCATTGGATATTTTAAGATTGTTTTCATCTTCCGCCCTCCTTAGAAGTTAAAGTACAAAAATGGGCTGTAGGTCGAATCGACCATGAATGCAACCGAAACAAGCAGTACCGCCGACAGGAACACAGTGCGGATGATGCGGTTTTTGCCGATGGTATCCGCTGCAATCTTGAACACCGGAGTGGATGCCAGCACGCACAAAACAAAAACAACTGCATAGTCACGCAGATAATAGATCCAGTCGATGCCGCCGTTTAACGAGAACATTCTTACAAATAGCTCGCCCAACAAAGACATATCCGACAGAGCAAAAATTGCCCAGCTGATCATTACCAGGAAAATCACATAGATGTGCGACAAAATCCTGCTCTTTTCCAGATGCTTTAACAGGAAGGTCTTTTCGATCATCAGAAGAACAAAGAAATACAGTCCCCAGAAGATGAAGTTCCAGTTTGCACCGTGCCAGAATCCGGTCAAAAACCACACTACAAAGATGTTGAAGAAGTGGCGGGAACGTTTAACACGATTGCCGCCCAGCGGGATATAGACATATTCCCGAAACCACGAGCTGAGGGTGATGTGCCAGCGACGCCAGAACTCGGTGATACTTTTGGAGATATATGGGTAGTTAAAGTTTTTCGGGAAGTAAAAGCCCAGCATCCTTCCCAGACCGATTGCCATCAGCGAATAGCCGCTGAAATCGAAATAGATCTGGAAGCTGTATGCCAGTACGCCCAGCCACACAAGCGGAGTGGATACATTGGAAAATCCCAGAGTCTGCACCTCGGTCCACAAAGAGCCGATGGTATCTGCAAGCAGAATCTTGCTTGCAAGTCCCATGATGAACAGTCCCACACCCTCCTCAATCTGGGCAAGGGTAATCTTGCGGTTCTTTAACTCCTTGTTGATGTCCGAATACAGAACGATAGGACCTGCAATCAACTGTGGGAACAGCACAACAAAGGCGCCAAAGTCGATCAGGTTGTGCTCCACCTTGATTTTGCGCTTGTAAACATCGATGGTGTACGCCAGAATCTGGAAAGTATAGAAGCTGATTCCCAGCGGCAGATGGAATTCCGAAGAATCCAAAAGCGGCAGCCCAATGCCAAACAAAGCATTGATATTGGAAAGGAAAAAGTTTGTATACTTAAAGAAAAGCAAAAATCCTAAAGTTACGACAAAGGCAACCCAAAAACAAATTTTTCGGACTTTGGGTTTCTCATCATATTTTTCCATCAAAAGACCGGCGACATAGTTCACTCCGATGGAAATAAGCATAATCGGGAAAAACTTTGGTTCTCCCCAGGTATAGAAAAACAGGCTTGATAAAAACAAAACCGTATTTTTCAGTTTAAATGGTACCAGATAATAAATCAAAAAAACAATTGGAAGAAAACGAAATAAAAACAGCAGGCTGCTGAAAACCAAGTTCTCTACCTCCCTGATAAGATTTTGTTTCCCCTTTCCCAAGATACAAAAAATTAAGTATCTTGTCGGAAAAGGTTACCTATAAAGGGTATCAGATTTTACGCAAAATAGCAAGACAGTTTTTAAGAAATGCTTACGTGACAACCTTCCCTTCATAAAGTGGCTGCTTTTTTGCAATTTATTCCATGAAAAAACAAAAGATTTGGGATTTCTGGAAAAAAATCCCTGAAGCAGTAACTTCAGGGAAGAAAAGATATTTTGATCAGATCATCTTTGGAAAATAGATATTGATGACAATGACCAGCGCCAGGCACAAAAGCATTACTGTAAGTGCCACAAAGTCTCTTTTTGCATATTCCAGCTGCTTCATGCGGGTACGTCCCACACTGCCTCGGTAGCAGCGGCACTCCATAGCCAGTGCAAGTTCATCTGCACGGCGAAATGCCGATACAAACAGAGGAATCAGAATCGGGATCAGCGCTTTTGCTCTCTGAGTCAGGCTGCCGGTTTCCATGTCAGCACCTCTTGCCTTCTGCGCATTCATGATCTTATCGGTCTCCTCAATCAAAGTCGGGATAAAGCGCAGAGCAATGGTCATCATCATAGCAATCTCATGAACCGGAACCTTCACCTTTTTAAGTGGACCCATCAGCACCTCGATGGCATCGGTCAGTTCAATCGGAGAGGTGGTATAGGTCAGCAATGAGGTTCCTGCAATCAAGCACATGATGCGCACCGCCATCATAACTGCCATGGCAACGCCTTCCGGATAAATATGGATAAATCCAAAGGATACCAACGGTTCACTTGGTCCTGTCATAAAAAACAGGTTTAAGACTGCGGTGAAAATGATAATCGGCACCACCGGTTTTAAGCTTTTAGCCACCATTTTTGCCGAAATTTTGGAGATCATGTACATCATGACCACCATCAAAATACCAAGCAGCAGTCCGAGCGGTCGGGATGCGACAAACAGAATCACGATATACAGCACCGACGCGATGATCTTCATGCGCGGGTCCATCTTGTGAATGAAGGAATGTCCCGGGAAATACTGTCCAATGGTAATATCTCTCAGCATCTTACATTCCTCCCTTCTTCTGTTTCGCTTCCTGCTCTTCAAACAGGCGAAGTACCTGCTGTTTTGCCGCCTGGATGGTATAGGTATGTGGATCGACCGGATAGCCCATATCTGCCAGGCGCATAAAGATTTTGGTTACCTGCGGAACTGCCAGACCCATCTGCTCGATCTCGGAAGCATGCTCAAACACCTTTTCAGTGTCATCATACATAAACACTTTGGACTGGTTCATGACCAGAACCTTTTTGGCAAATTTGGCTACGTCCTCCATGCTGTGGGAGACAATCAGAACGGTATTTTTCTGATCCTGCTGATACTCCTGAATCTGTCCCAAAATGCGGTCACGACCTTTTGGGTCCAATCCCGCAGTCGGCTCGTCCAAAATCAGCACCTTTGGATTCATTGCCAGCACACCTGCAATTGCAACGCGGCGCTTCTGACCGCCCGAAAGCTCAAACGGCGATTTGTTCATCATCTCTTCGGTAACATTAACAAATGCTGCCGCCTGACGAACCCTCTTGTCCACCTCTTCCTCGCTCAGTCCCATATTCTTTGGACCGAAGGCGATATCCCGGTAAACTGTTTCCTCAAACAGCTGATATTCCGGATACTGGAACACCAACCCAACCTTAAAGCGGATTTCGCGCAGCTTTGCCTTGTCCGCCCACATATCTTCCCCATCGATATAAATTTTTCCGGAGGTTGGCTTTAATAATCCGTTTAAATGCTGAATCAGGGTAGATTTTCCCGAACCGGTGTGTCCGATTACACCGACCATCTCCCCTTCTTCGATCGAAAGGTTGACATCCTGAATTGCCATCTTGACAAACGGAGTGCCTTCCGAATAGACATGGCTCAAATGTTCTGTCCGAATGACTGCCATCTTGTTACATTCTCCTTACTCTGCGTGTTTTATCAAGTACCGTTTCCATTTCTGGAATACTGTCTTATTCTGGTTACACGATCTCCTGCGAACAATCCTCAGTTTGCTGTTCCGGCTTTGCAGGCTTGATTCCCTTGCGGCGGAACAGGGTGGTAATCGCCTTGATGCATTCATCCTCGGTCAATACGTCTTTTGGCAGATTATATCCTTCCTTCAAAAACTCATAGATCAGCTCGGAAGTCTGCGGAACATCCAGTCCCACTGTTTTGAGCTCCCGAACATTGGAAAATACCTTTTTCGGGGCATCGTCCAGAATGATCTTGCCCGAATCCATCACGATGATACGGTCACACAGTGCCGCCTCATCCATATAATGGGTAATCAGCACGATGGTGATTCCATATTCCCGATTTAATTTCTGGATGGTCTCCATAACTTCGCGGCGTCCTCTTGGGTCAAGCATTGCGGTCGGCTCGTCTAGTACAATACATTTTGGACGCATGGCGATGATGCCAGCAATCGCAACTCGCTGCTTCTGTCCGCCCGAAAGTCTGTGCGGTGCATGTTTTTTGTATTCGTAGATGCCGACATCCATCAGCGCACGGTCGACACGTTCCCGCATTTCCTTTGGTGGAACTCCGATATTCTCCAGACCAAATGCGACATCTTCCTCCACCACGGTGGCAACGATCTGGTTGTCCGGGTTTTGGAATACCATGCCGACTTCCTGACGGATATCATACAGCTTTTCCTCATCTGCGGTATCCATCCCATCAATATAAACCTTGCCGCCGGATGGAAGCAGAATCGCGTTAAGATGCTTTGCGAAGGTGCTCTTTCCCGAGCCGTTATGTCCCAGTACCGCGGTCAGTTCGCCCTCATGAATGGTCACATCCAGATCTTCAAACACGCTGACCGGCTGCTGTCCTTCTTCCACATGGTAGCTGAAGCTGATCCCCTGTGCTTTGATAAAATCATTCATTCGTGTTTTTTACCACCTTTTTTTGAATTTGAAGATGCAATCCTTTCTCAAAAAGGTTTTGCTCTCCACCCATTCCAGCTTGTCCTTTGTTCAAAAGCTGGATTTCACTCTGCCAAATTTGTTCAAATCTTCCATTAGTATAATCAATTTTACCCGGAAAGAAAAGGGGGTTGAGAAAAATTTATTCCTGTTTACAATTTTTTTTAAAAACATCACAAAAAACACCGTACCTCCTGCAAAAAATACGGTGTTTTTCTGTTTTTATTTTTCCCAGATTGCGGTGCTGCCGCATGGAAGCACATAGCCGCTCTGGCTGACCGGAAGTCCGATCTCGGACGAGGATACCTTTCCCTTATGCTGCTTGCCGACTGTCACACCAAGGATATACTCCATAACGGACGGAGAAAGTCCGGTTGTATAGGAGTTTAACAGGAAAAACAGCGGATCATCCGACAAAACCTGTGCGCAAAGCTCAACCAGATCATAGATCGAGTCTTCCAGCTTCCACACCTCTCCGCCCGGGCCTCTGCCGTAAGAAGGCGGGTCCATGACGATTCCGTCATAACGATTGCCGCGGCGGATCTCGCGTTCAACAAACTTTTTGCAGTCGTCCACAATCCAGCGAATCGGTTTATCCTGCAAATTGGAAAGCTGTGCGTTTTCTCTTGCCCATGCAACCATTCCTTTGGAAGCATCAACGTGGCAGACCTTCGCTCCTGCCGCAGCACAGGCAAGGGTCGCACCGCCGGTATAGGCAAAAAGGTTCAGAACACTTACTTCTCTGCCGGCATTTTTGATCTTATCCGCCATGAAATCCCAGTTGACTGCCTGCTCCGGAAACAGTCCGGTATGCTTAAATCCGGTCGGGCTGATTTTAAAGCGAAGCTGTTTATATTCGATGGTCCAGTGGTCGCGGGGCATATTTTTGATTTCCCATTTTCCGCCGCCGCTGGAGGAACGAAGATAGCGGGCATTGGTCTTTCTCCACACATCCCCTTTTGGGGTGTTCCAGATGACCTGCGGGTCCGGACGGGTCAAGATGACGTCACCCCAGCGCTCCAGCTTTTCTCCGCCGGAAGTATCAATTACCTCAAATTGTTTCCAATCCTTTGCAGTCCTCATTATAGCCTAACCTTTCTACGATTGTCTGTTCCATATCCTCTGCGATGCGTTCGATCAGCCCGATCTCCGGTCCCTCTACCATGACGCGGATAACCGGCTCGGTGCCCGATGGACGAACCAGGATACGGCCATTGCCGTTCATCTGTTTTTCCAGCTCTTCCTGACGTCTGAGCACACCTGCATCGATTTTAACCATCTTTTTCATTTCTTTGTCTGCACGCAGATTTCTCATTACCTGCGGATAAACCTTCATCAGAGAAGCAAGTTCCGAAAGTTTCTTTCCGCTCTTCTTCAGTGCGGACAAAAGCTGTACTGCAGTCAGCTGACCATCTCCGGTTGTCATATACTCGCGGAAGATGATGTGTCCGGACTGCTCACCGCCGATGCAATGACCATGTTCCAGCATATTCTGAAGCACATAACGGTCACCGACTGTTGTCTTCTCAACATGGATTCCTGCTTCTTCTGCAAATTTAAAGAATCCCATGTTGCTCATGATGGTAACAACAGCGGTATTGTTTGCAAGGTGTCCTTCCTGTTTCATCTGGGAAGCAAAAATTGCGATCAGGCGGTCACCGTCAACCAGCTCACCATTTTCATCCACTGCAAGGCAACGGTCAGCATCGCCGTCAAAAGCAACACCCAGATCATATCCGTTTTCCTTTACATATTTTCCCAGCGCTTCAATGTGGGTCGAACCACAGTTATCGTTAATATTGATACCATTTGGCTTGTCGTTTAAGATGGTAACGTCTGCACCCAGCTTCTGGAAAATTTTTGCAGCGGTTGCCGAAGCGCTTCCGTTTGCACAGTCTGCTGCTACACGAAGTCCAGACAGGTCACACGAAACGGTGGAAACGATATGGTCAATGTAGTCTTCCACCATATTTTCACCGCTGCGGATGGTACCAAGTTCATCATTCCATTTTAAATTGTATGGCAGAACATGGTCGAGGACAATTCCCTCAATCTCATATTCCTCATCGTCGGTCAGCTTAAAGCCTTCCGAGCCGAAAATCTTGATTCCATTAAACTCATACGGATTGTGCGATGCCGAGAGCATGATAGCAGCATCTGCATCGCTGTTTTTTACCAGATATGCAACTGCTGGAGTTGGTACGGTGCCCAGTGTAACAACATCTGCTCCCACCGAGCAAAGTCCTGCCGAAATTGCACTTTCCAGCATATCGTGAGAAATTCTGGTATCATGTCCTACCAGAAACAGCGGGCGTTTTTTCTTGTGATCCCTTGCAACCACCATCGCTGCCGCACGTCCGATATCCATTGCCAAAGTACAGCTGATTTCGGTGTTTGCAACGCCGCGCGCACCATCGGTTCCAAAAATTCTTCCCATAGGGTTTCACTCCTTTTGTTTTATATTTGATTCGTATTTTCAGTATATGTGCGTTTTTTGACGCACTTTCCTTATTTTCTTCAAACGAATGAGTATTCTGACAAACAGTGTAGCCAGCTTACGCTGGGGTACTCATGTACCACAGCATCGAAACGGTATCCAGTCCCGAACGATTTTATATTTGATATTGTGTTGGGTCTACTCGCCCCAAACCCTCGCAAACTTTTGTGTACAAAAGTTTGACAAAAAACTTCTATTTTTGTCAAATGGCAGCTGCTGATTGACAGAATCCGTACTGCGCGGGCGCAAAACTTTCTTATTTACTTTCTGCTAACTGTGCGAATCGTGTCCAAATTCAATTTGGTCAAAACGGAGCTGCATCTCGTCTCCCATCGGACGGGCAAGTCCAAGATGGTCATACGCAAGTGGTGTAACGCATCTTCCGCGAGGAGTGCGTACCAAAAAACCAATCTGCATCAGATATGGTTCGCAGACATCCTCGATAGTAACCGTCTCCTCCCCGACCGCAGCAGACAGTGTTTCCACACCGACCGGACCGCCGCCATAATTTCGGATGATCGTCTTGAGAATGCGGATATCGTTAGAGTCAAGCCCCAGTTTATCAATCTCCATCTTGTCCAGTGACACGTCAGCAATCTCCCGGCTGATCTTTCCATCACCCAGTACCAGCGCATAGTCACGAACCCTTTTCAGCAGGCGGTTTGCGATTCGAGGTGTACCGCGGCTTCGTCTTGCAAGCTCAAGAGCTCCTTCTTCTTCACATTCCACTTCCAG
>UMGX01016973.1_pt1 | contig 11119 bp, 8 predicted proteins | sample 1965411 | NCBI WGS metagenome assembly UMGX01 (sample SAMEA4836086, study PRJEB28245) | human gut metagenome | biome: gut microbiome; material: fecal sample | place: Denmark | collected 2008 | reverse complement strand
ATCGAGATCATCCCGTCCATCTCTACTCAGACCGTTTCCGCTGCGCAGAATGCAGCCACCCTGGGTATTCCTGATATCGCTACCGGCATCGCCATGGCCCTGATCGTTCTGGTCATCGTGGTGGGCGGCACCAAGCGTCTGGTTCAGGTTACCGAGCGCCTGGTTCCCGTTATGGCTCTGATCTATGTCATTGGTGCCCTGGTGGTTATCGGCGTCAACATCGATAAGCTCCCCGGCGTCTTTGTCCTGATTTTTGAAAGCGCCTTTGCTCCTATGGCTCCTGTGGGCGGTTTTGCCGGTTCCACTCTGGCTCTGGCTCTGCGCTGGGGCGCCGCCCGCGGCACTTACTCCAACGAGGCCGGTATGGGTACCGCTCCCATCGCCCATGCCACCGCTCAGACCGACCACCCTGTCCGTCAGGGCTTCTGGGGTATCTTTGAGATCACTCTGGACACTCTGATCGTCTGCACCGTTACCGCTCTGGTGGTGCTGGTCACCGGCGCTTGGCAGGCCGTTCCCGCCAGCGAGGCTGCCGCTATGCCTTCCATGGCCTTCCAGACCGTGTTCGGCAAGGTGGGCGACTATGTGGTTACCATCTCCATCCTGCTCTTCGTGCTGTCCACCGTCATCGTGCTGGTGTTCTACGGTGAGCGTCAGGCCCGCTTCCTCTTTGGTTACAAGTTCTCTCGTATTTGGAAGTTTATCTACATCGCTGCCATCCTCTTCGGCGTGTTCGGCGGCCTGGAGTTCCTGTATCAGTTCCTGGACTTCTTCCTGGCTCTGGTCATCCTACCCAACATGATTGCGCTGATCGCTTTGAGCGGTGAGGTGAGGGACCTGAAGAACGAGTTCTTCACCGGCGAGCAGTATTACCTGCGGGATAAGGCGAGAAAGCACGCGAAGAAGTAATCCCAAACGTGCCAACCTTTTTTCCTCATATGCGCCCGGGGCCGAAAGTGTACGGAGACAACGTATTTGAGAAACGCGGGATAAACCGGGACAGGACGGGAGACCGCGAGAAAACCCGCTATTTGTGCGGGAAACAGGGCATTTTCACCCGGGACAGGGCATTGATCCGGCCCGGCTTTATCAGACAACTTGAGACGAGGGCGTCGACGCGGTCGGCGTCCTTTTTTCATGCCCTGGGGAGCCCTGGAAGGCCCCACAACGGCGGCGGCGCGGCTGGGGCATATCGTACCCGCAACGGGGCGAAACCCTTGAAACAAGGGCATTTGAGGGCAAAAAGAGGGCCGCTCGGCCCGTCCCGGAAGTCACAGCAGCAGACAAAGAGGACGGGCTTCGCGGCCCATGGTCACAGTATAGCAGAGACGGCCCCGGAAGGCAAGCGGGCGAAGCGTGCAAAGCGTGCAAACGGGGCGTTAATCCGTGCATAAATTAACGGCAGGGGGCAAAAACAGGAGTTCGGCGGCGCGGATCGGCGGCGCGGAGGCGTTACGAGCTGTTATTCCAGGCGTTACGACGACGGCGGCGACCGGGCCATAACCGGGGGAAAATGCGGAAAAGCAATTCTACATTTTCCACATTCTCGTGTAGAATTGTAGAATTGCCCGTAATACCGGGGTTTTCAAGGGTTCGGAGCCCCCTCCGCCCTCTATTCTCAATTCTACATGATTTTGATTTAGTTTTTAATCATAGAAGGGCAAAAAAATCAGGCGGTTCCGTCGCGGGCTTCACGGCTCTCGGCGGGGCCGCTTTTACCGTCGTCGCTCCCGTCGAAGTATGTTGAATAAATAGATTCTTTTTTCTGTTCGACGACGCGCTTGTATTTGAAGTAGGCCAGGTCAAAAAGCTCCTCGCGGTGGGAGGGCGGAAGGAGCCTATACATAGCGATGAGATCCACCTCATCCTCGGACAGAGGAAGGCCGTCGCATGTAAGCCCTCCTCGCTCTTTTTCTGCCCGAAGGTCAAGCTCGAGTTTGCTACTGGCGGCAGGCTCCGAAACGCTACGACCATACAGAAAGCTTCTGCTTTTGGCCCCGGGCGTATCATATGCTGTGAGAGAAAGGGATTGTGTATCTGCCATATGACAAAGGAGGTGCTGCGACTTTTTTGGGGGGAATTGACAAGAGCGGCCGTTGGTAGTATACTGTGGCAAATTGAATCAGGATCTTCAGGGCGGGGTGCAATTCCCCACCGGTGGTATAGCCCACGAGCCGAAAGGCATGACCCGGTGTGATTCCGGGGCCGACAGTATAGTCTGGATGGAAGAAGATCGTGTACTGCGGGGAGTCATATACCTGCGCGCATGAAGTTGCTCTGGAATGGTATCATTCCGGAGTTTTCTTTTTTTGCGGCAGGTTTTGATTTGCTTTCCTGCACCATGATGCCTTGAACGATTCCGTTCAAGGCATTTTCTTTTTCAGGAGGCACAGGATGAACGATACCGACTATATGAACCTGGCCCTGGAGTTGGCCCGGCGAGGGATGGGCTGGACCTCACCCAATCCCATGGTGGGAGCTGTTCTGGTGAAGGACGGAGAGATCATCGGACAAGGGTGGCACACCCGGTACGGAGAGCTCCACGCGGAGCGGGAGGCGCTGAAAAACTGTACCGGTTCGCCCGCCGGAGCAACCCTCTATGTTACGCTGGAACCCTGCTGCCATCAGGGCCGCCAACCGCCCTGCACCCAGGCCATTCTGGACGCGGGCATTACCCGCGTGGTGGTGGGCTCCAATGACCCCAACCCTCTGGTGGCGGGAAAGGGGTTAAACATTCTGCGGGCGCACGGCGTCCAGGTGGAGACGGGGGTGTGCAAGCAGGCCTGCGACGCCCTCAACCAGGTGTTTTTCCACTTCATCACCACCCGCCGACCCTATGTGGTTCTGAAATACGCCATGACTATGGACGGAAAGATTGCCACCCGCACTGGGGCATCCAAATGGATCACCGGGGAAACGGCCCGAAAGCGGGTCCATGAGGACCGGCACCGCTACCGGGCCATTCTGGCCGGCGTGGGGACCGTGTTGGCCGATGACCCGCTGCTTACCTGTCGCATGGAGGGAGGACGGAACCCCATCCGGGTCATCTGTGATACCCATTTACGTACGCCGTTGACGAGCCAGATCGTCTGCACTGCAAAGGAGGTGCCGACCATTCTGGCTACCGCCTGCCCTGATGAAGCACGCCGGGCCATCTATGAGGCCGCTGGATGCCAGGTGTGGATGCTGCCTGAGCGGGGGGAACATGTGGATCTTGCCACCCTCATGGACCGGCTGGGAGCGGAGAATATCAACAGCGTCCTGCTGGAGGGGGGAGGCACCCTAAACTGGTCCGCTCTGGAGCAGGGACTGGTTCAGAAGGTGCAGGCCTACATCGCGCCCAAACTCTTTGGCGGCGGTGCGGCCAAGTCCCCGGTGGAAGGGCTGGGGGTGGAGACCCCCGACCAGGCGGTGCGGCTCATCAACACCACCATCACCCCCCTAGGGGACGACTTTTTGCTGGAGAGCGAGGTAGAACACCATGTTTACCGGGATCGTTGAGGAATTGGGGAGCATCCGCTCCGTACGCCGGGGACAGCACTCGTCGGTACTGTCCATTGCGGCGAAGGATATCCTGTCTGACCTGAAGATTGGGGACAGTGTGGCGGTCAATGGGGTGTGTCTCACCGCTACCACCGTGGACGGTAGCGGCTTCACCGCCGACGTGATGCACGAGACCCTGAACCGTTCCTCACTGGGCAGTTTGACGGTGGGCAGCCACGTGAATTTGGAGCGGGCCATGGCAGCAAACGGCCGCTTCGGCGGACACATCGTCTCCGGCCATATCGACGGAACCGGTACCATCACCGCCCTGCGGAAGGACGATAACGCGGTATGGTACACCATCTCCGCTTCCCAGGAGCTGCTTCGCTACATCGTGGAGAAGGGGTCCATCGCCATCGACGGCATCAGTCTGACGGTGGCGGAAGTGGGGGAGAGTTGGTTTTCCATCTCCGCCATCCCCCACACAGTGGCTGTCACCACCCTGGGTGAGAAGCGGCCCGGCGACACGGTGAATTTGGAAAACGACGTGATCGGAAAGTACGTGGAGAAGCTGCTGCGGCCCCAGCCCCAAGAGACGGCCAAGAGCTCCCTCACCTTGGAATTTTTAGCACAGCACGGATTTTAAGCACATATAAGGAGGATTTTTAACCATGGAACATCCCTATTGCACCGTGGAGGAAGCCCTGGAAGAACTGCGGGCGGGCCATCTCATCATCACCATCGATGATCCTGACCGGGAGAACGAGGGGGACCTTATCTGCGCGGCTCAGTTTGCCACCACGGAGAATGTGAATTTTATGGCCGTCCATGCCAAGGGACTCATCTGCACCCCCATGAGCGAGGAAGTGGCTGCCCGTCTGGGGCTGGAGCAGATGGTAAAGGTAAATACCGACAACCACTGCACCGCCTTCACTGTCTCCATCGACCACGTGGACACCACCACCGGCATCTCCGCCCAGGAGCGGGGCTACACCTGCCGCAAATGTGTGGACCCGGCTACCCGGCCTGAGGACCTGCGCCGGCCCGGCCACGTGTTCCCCTTGGTGGCCCGGCGGGGCGGCGTGCTCACCCGCAACGGCCACACCGAGGCTACGGTGGACCTGTGCCGTCTGGCAGGGCTGACCCCCTGCGGCCTGTGCTGCGAGATCATGCGGGACGACGGTACCATGATGCGCACTACTGAGCTTCTGGAGAAGGCCCAGGAGTGGGGGCTGAAGGTCATCACCATCAAGGCGCTCCAGGACTACTGCCGCCTCCACGACAAGCACGTGGTGCGGGAGGCATGTGCCAAGCTGCCCACCCGCTTTGGAGAGTTCCAGATTTACGGCTATGTCAACGACCTTACCGGGGAGCACCATGTGGCCCTGGTGAAGGGAGAGATTGGCGACGGCAAGGACATCCTGTGCCGGGTCCACTCCGAGTGCCTCACCGGGGATGTGTTTGGCTCCCGGCGGTGCGACTGCGGCCAGCAGCTGGCTGCTGCCATGCGGCAGATCGAGGCGGAAGGCCGGGGCGTGCTACTCTATATGCGCCAGGAGGGCCGTGGTATTGGCCTCATCAACAAGCTCAAGGCCTATGAGCTCCAGGAGCAGGGCTTTGACACGGTGGATGCCAATGTGAAGCTGGGCTTTGCCCCCGACCTGCGGGAGTACTGGACCGGCGCGCAGATTCTGCGGGATCTGGGTGTGCGGACCATGCGCCTGCTCACCAACAACCCGGACAAGGTCTATCAGCTCTCTGACTTCGGCCTGGAGATTGCCCAGCGGGTGCCCATCCAGGTGGAGGCCAACAAGGACGACATCTTCTATCTGCGCACCAAGCAGCGTCGTATGGGCCATCTGGTGAACTATTGATCAAACTCAATTTACATAAAACAGGAGGAATTTACTATGAAAATCTTTGAAGGCAATCTGGTATCTCAGGACATCAAGGTGGGCATCGTGTGTACCCGGTTCAACGAATTCATCGTCTCCAAGCTGCTCAGCGGCTGTGAGGACGGCCTGCTGCGCCACGGCGTGAAGCCCGACGACATCAGCGTGGCCTGGGTGCCCGGTGCCTTTGAGATCCCTCTTATTACCTCCAAGATGGCCAAGAGCGGCAAGTACGATGCGGTCATTGCTCTGGGGGCTGTCATTCGGGGCAGCACCAGCCACTACGACTACGTGTGCAATGAGGTGTCCAAGGGTATCGCCGCCGTGGCCCTGGAGAGCGACATCCCCGTGATGTTCGGAGTGCTCACCACCGATACCATTGAGCAGGCCATCGAGCGCGCCGGTACCAAGGCGGGCAACAAGGGTTCTGAGTGCGCTCAGGGCGCCATTGAGATGGTCAACCTGATCCGCGCCCTGGAAGCCTGAGTATGGTAAATCTGCTCTTTGACTACGACGGTACCCTCCACGACAGCCTGGCTATCTATGCTCCCGCCGTCCTGGCGGCCTACAATGATCTGGCTGCCCGGAGACTGGCTGTGGGTGATCCCCCAGACCGGGAGACCATCCAAAGGTGGATCGGCATGACTCCCTCAGAGATGTGGGAGCAGTTCCAGCCTCAGCTCTCTTCTCAGGAAAAGCAGGCAGGGGGCGCGTACATTGGCCGGCGGATGCAGGAGCTGGTGGAGGAGGGGAACGCCCGACTCTATCCCGGCGTGCCCCAGGTCCTGGACGCGCTGAAGAAGTTGGGGGTAGGGATGCTGCTGCTAAGCAACTGTCCCGTCTCCTATCTCCGTGCTCACACGGCTTGCTTTGGGTTGGAGCGCTGGTTTGACGGGCTCTATTGCGGCGAGCAATTTCAATATCTGCCCAAATACGAGATCCTGCCTATTCTGAAAAAACGCTGGCCGGGAGAATTTCTGGTTATTGGCGACCGGAATCAGGATATGGAGATGGCACGGAAAAACCAAGTATCCGCGGTGGGCTGTACTTATGGCTATGGAAGTCCGGAGGAACTCTCCGGGGCGGACTGTCTTGCAGGGACTCCGGAAGAAGTGCTGTACTTTGTGCGGGAATTTCTCGTACGAACCAGGTTTTAGAGCATATATAAGAAAACCCCGGGCGGATGGCTTATAGACCATCTGCCCGGGGTTTTATGTAGATTCTAAAGAATTATTTCAGCTTTGCTCCATCCTGGAACGCATTGCCCACTTTTTCACCCAACTTGCGGTAAGCGCTGTGAATGGGGTCAAAGGTAATGGGCTGAAGCTTATCCTGATCGATTTTTCCGTCATCCCCCAGCACCGATTCGTCGGCACTGATATTGACGATCTCGCCCACCAGACGGCAGCTCTCCGGATCGTAGCTGATCAAGCGGCACTCCACGGCCATGGGCAGCTCATCAATGACAGGGGCGTCCACAAATTCCGATTTGGTGGTGTGCCAGCCCGCCTTCTCCAGTTTGTTGGCCACATTGTTGCCCGACTCGATGCCCACGTAGTCACAGGCCACCATTTGCGCCACCGTGGCCATGCTGACGGTAAAGGCTTTTCGGGCCAGAATGTTGGCGGTGGTCTTGTGACCGGCACTGATGCACATAGACAGCTCTTTATCGTCGCTGATCCCGCCCCAGGCCGCATTCATGGCATCGGGCGGACCATCTTCCCCATAGGTGGCGAGAATAAAAACCGGCTGGGGATAGGTCCAAGGTTTGGCTCCAAAATTCTTACGCATAAGAAATACCTCCTATTGTATGGATGTTTGCATCAGACGGCAGTGTTTTGGGCCGTGAGGGCAAAAGAGAGGACGATCATGCCTGTTCCCTTGCAGGAAATATTATAGCACATCGGCGCGGAAAGGTCATAGAAAATCAAATAGGTACAGCGGCAGGATCAGAGGGGTACGATTGCGCCGCCTGTGATTTCCGGATATAATGGTGATAATCCATATCGGTTTGGAGGAGCACAGCCATGAAACTGATCCATCTCTCCGACCTGCATCTGGGCAAGCGGGTCAACGAATTTTCCATGCTGGAGGACCAGCAGTATATTCTGACTGAAATTTTGCAGATCATTGACCGGGAGAAGCCGGATGGCGTGATGATTGCCGGGGATGTCTACGACAAGTCCGTACCCTCCGCTGAGGCTGTGGCGCTGTTGGACGACTTTCTGGTGCGCCTGGCCAAGCGGGACCTCCAGGTCTTTCTCATCAGCGGAAACCACGACTCGCCGGAGCGCATGGCGTTTGGCGGCCGGCTTATGGCGCAAAGCGGCGTACATCTGGCCCCCGTCTATGATGGCAAAGTGAGCCCGATTACGTTAACGGATGAGTACGGCCCGGTAAACCTCTATTTGCTGCCCTTTCTGAAACCGGCCCATGTCCGCCGGTGTTTTCCGGAGCGGGAAATTTTGACCTATACAGACGCACTGGCCGCAGCCATTGAGGCCATGGGAGTAGATCCCGCGCAGCGGAATGTGCTGGTGACCCATCAGTTTGTCACCGGCGCAGCCCGGTGCGACTCGGAGGAAATCTCGGTGGGTGGCACAGAGAATGTGGATGTGTCGGTCTTTGGGCCCTTCGACTATGTAGCCCTGGGCCATATCCATGGTCCCCAGCAGGTGGGACGGGAGACCGTACGTTACTGCGGTACGCCTTTGAAATACTCCTTCTCTGAGGCCAAACACCAGAAGTCGGTGACGGTGGTGGAGTTGGGGGAGAAGGGGGCTGTGTCGGTGCGCACCGTGCCTCTCACCCCTATGCGGGATCTGGCAGAACTGCGGGGTACTTATGAGGAACTGACTTTCCGGGGCTTTTATGATGGCACAAGCTATCCCCGGGACTACGTCCATATCACCCTTACAGATGAGGAGGACATTCCCGATGCGGTGAGTAAGCTGCGGATCATCTATCCCAACCTGATGAAGCTGGACTATGACAACAAGCGCACCCGGGCAGGGATCATCCTGGAGGGGGCGGAGGATCAGCAGCGCTCCCCGTTGGAGCTGCTGGAGGAATTTTATGAAAAGCAGAACGGGCAGCCCATGGGGGAGGAACAGCGCGCCTTTGCCAAGAGCCTGATGGAGCGGATCTGGGAGGAGGATGAGCCATGAGACCACTAAAATTGACTGTATCGGCCTTTGGCCCCTATGCCGGAAAAGTGGTCATGGACCTGGAGAAGTTGGGAAAGCAGGGGCTTTACCTGATTACCGGGGATACCGGCGCGGGAAAGACTACGATTTTTGACGCCATTACCTACGCGCTCTACGGAGAGCCCAGCGGTGAGAACCGGGATCCATCCATGTTCCGCTCCAAATACGCCCAGCCGGACACCCCTACCCAGGTGGAACTGGTTTTCTCCTACGGAGGCAAGACCTACACTGTGCGCCGCAATCCGGAGTATGAACGTCCGGCCAAGCGGGGCGGCGGGATCACCACGCAGAAGGCGGAGGCAGAACTGATCCTTCCCGATGGCCGTGTGGTTGTCAAACCCCGGGAGGTCAACCGGGAGATCGTGGATATCATTGGCCTGGACCGAGGCCAGTTTGCCCAGATCGCCATGATCGCACAGGGAGATTTTTTGAAGCTGCTGCTGGCAGATACCAAAAGCCGTCAGGAAATTTTCCGGGAGATCTTCAAGACCCGGTACTATATGGTGTTTCAGGAGCGGATGAAGAACGAAGCGGGACAGCTTCAGCGGGAGTGCGAGGCCGCCCGGGCCAGTGTACAGCAGTACATTGGGGGAGTGGTCTGTCACGAGGACGACCTTTGTAAGCCTACCCTTCAAAAGGCCCAGGAGGGTCAGCTGCCGTTTCCGGAGACTGTGGAGCTCATCCGTCAGCTGATTGCCCAGGACTGTGAGGCCCAGGAGGAGCAGCAGAAGGTACTGGACCGCCTGGAGGAAGAGCTGAAAGAGACCTCGGCCCTGCTGGGTAAGGCAGAGGAGGCTCAAAAGACCCAGAAGAAGCTGGAGGCGGCCTGCAAAGCCAGGGAAGAACTGCTGCCCCAGGTGGAGGCAGCCCGGAAGGCACTGGAAGAGGAGGTACAAAAGGCACCTCGTCAGGAGGAATTGAGCAAGGAGTTGGCTGCGCAGGAGGCGGAACTGCCCCGGTATCAGGAACTGTCAGAAAAGGAGGCTGCCCGCGCGGTTCTCACCGGGCAGATCGCGGCGCTGGAGCAGAAGCGGAACGGTCAGACACAAATGCAGCAGGCCAAAGTCCAGAATCTGGAACGCTGGAAGCAGGAACTTGCCGGACTGACCGGAGCGGAGGCAGAGCAGGAGCGCCTGCTGCGGGAGAAGGAACAGACAGAAAACCGCAAGGCTGCCCTGGAATTTCTGCAGGTTCAGGTAAGAGCCTGGCAAGCCTGCTTGGGACAGTTGACCGAGAGCCAGACCCGGCGGGAGGCCCTCTCCCAGCGGCAAAAGGATCTGGCTGCCCGAGTTCTCCAGGCAAAAAACACGCTGCAGACCAGCCGGGAGACCTGGCAAGCGGCTCAGGGTTTGCCGGAGGAGAAGCAAAAGCTTCTGCGCAGCCAGGAGCGGGCGAAGGAGAAAGCGAAGGCTCTGGATGAACTGGCGGCCACGCTGGATGACTGCGGTAAGGCGCAGCAGGCGCTCCAGAGGGCTCAGACGGCGTATCAGCAGGCCAGAGAGCAGGCGGAGCAGCTGGAGGAGGACTACCGCCGAAAGAACCGGGCGTTCCTGGACGAGCAGGCGGGGGTGCTGGCGCAGTCCCTGGAGGATGGTAGTCCCTGCCCCGTGTGCGGTTCCCTTCATCATCCGGCTCCAGCCCAACTGTCCGGCGGCGCTCCCACGGAGGCAGAACTGGAACAGGTGAAAGGAAAACTGGAGGCGGCCCGGCAGCAGGCCCAGACAAAGAGCCTGGCTGCGGGGGCGGAGCGGGCCGCCCTGGAGGAGCGGCAGCGCCAGCTTCTGACACAGATGTCGGTGTATATTCCGGACCCTAACCTGGAACGTGCCGGGCAGCAGATCGACGCTGGCCGGGAGGAGGCTGGGAGAGAGCTGTCTCAACTGCATCAGGCGCTGATGGAGTTGGAGGCGCAGCTTGCCCGCCGGGAGGAGCTCGGACAGGAGATCCAGCGGCAGGAGCTGGCTTTGGCTGACCTGGAAAAGCAGCAGGAGCAGCTGCAGCAGGACCTTACCCAGGCGGAGGTGGCCCGGAGTGCCTTAGACGGCCAGAGGGAGCAGATGGAGAACACCCTTGGACGGGAGCTGACCGTCCACCTGGGAGGCTGCGCACTGGAGAAAGCCCCCGCTGTGATCGCGGAGGATCTGGAGCAGGAGAAAACGACGCTGACACAAATGGAGGAGCGGGCCCAGATACTCCGGAAAAAATTACAGCAAAAGCAGGAACTGGACCAGAGAATTCCCCAGGAGGAGCAGGCCTTAAGAGAGCTGGAGCAGTCTGCTGCTGCTCTGCGGGAGGAATTGGCGGGTGCTGAAAGCCGGAACGAGGAGATGACGGAGCAGATTGAGGCTCTGCGCACCCAGCTTCATCATCCGGATCTGCAGGCGGCCAGAGGACGTATTGCCGCACTGGGAGAGGAGATCCAGAGTTTGGCCGCAGCGCGGAAAGCGGCCGAGGAGACTGCAAACAGCCGTCAGGCAGAACTGACCAGGGCGGACGCTGCCATCCAGGAGCTGAAACAAATGCTGGAGAGCGGCCAGA
>UMGX01035706.1_pt1 | contig 11122 bp, 10 predicted proteins | sample 1965411 | NCBI WGS metagenome assembly UMGX01 (sample SAMEA4836086, study PRJEB28245) | human gut metagenome | biome: gut microbiome; material: fecal sample | place: Denmark | collected 2008 | reverse complement strand
AGAGGCATTTGACGCACATTTTTACGTGCGTCAAATGCCTCTTGTTTTTGATAGAAAGTTAGAATATAATACAAATAAGGAGCTCCGAGGAAAATAAAAACAGTGTTACTTAGGAGGAACTTTTATGAAAAAATTTTTTTCATTTTTATTTATAGCAATATTCGCCTTTTCATTAAGTATATGTGCTTGTGCAACAAAGCCATATGATTTAAATGAGAATTTAACTATTGGTGAATCTCAAAAGATTACTCCAAGGAGCTTTTCTAGAAGATTTGATGAACATATTAATGGTATTGAATGGACGCATCTCCTTTGGGATATCAATGCATGGACTGATGCACGTGTAGAAGTTGCTGTTAATGATGATGGTGGTGCTCCTGTTATGATTAGAGTACACGAATTTAATCAAGAACCTCAAATGGCTACTTTAGAGTCAGGCGAGTCAGCTGTATTTTATTTAAGAGATGGTCGAGAGTTTTTTGTTGATGCTCAATATGTAGATGGATATATGGAAGGAAATATTAGTGGGTATATACATTTAGCTGACTATTAAATTAATGATAGTTTTTCATAAAAAGGACAGCGAAAGCTGTCCCTTTTGCTAATTGACTTTTGTCAAATAATAGAATATGATAAGGCTAAACAGTACTACTGAAAATAATTTATAATAAGGAGGTTATCTTATGAAAAAACAACTGATTTGCGCTTTTCTCTGTACATCCATGGTGCTGGCTTCTTCGCTTCCTGTTTTTGCTGAAAAACTGGATGCTCCGCTAGGAAGCATTGAAGACATTCAAACTTATTCCGGTATCGAATTTAACAAGACGGAAAGAAATGGTGAGCCGGTTTATGAAATTCTGGACACCTCTAAAGAGGGTTCGAAGGAAATATATCAGGCCTCCATGGAAGAAAACAACCGCCGCATCGATAAACTTTGGGCTGAAAACGCTATGACCAAGTTTGCAGAAAAAGAAAAGCTGGAAATGGAATTCACCAAGGCAGATTATGGTCTGGTTCAGTTTAACTGCACACTGTCGGATATCACTGTTGATGAGCTTGCGAAAGAACTGCGTTATCAGGTCGTTAAGAAAGTTGATAAAGATCACCAGCATGACTGGATGTACTTTGATGTTACCGATGCAGAAGGCGGCAATAAATTATTCCGTTATTGCCAGACCTGCGAAAGATGGCAGGTATTTGAAGCAGAATAAATCTCTCGTTATAGATTCACCACAAAAAAGGACAGCGAAAGCTGTCCTTTTTTACTAATTGGTTTTTATAGTGAAAAAGAGTATGATGAAACTAACAGCTTCACATGAACTGATTTGCAATGAGGAGGTTTTTTATGAAGAAACAACTGCTTTCTCTGATTGTTCTGGTGGTTGTGCTTTGTTTGACAGCTTGCACTGCAAATAAAAATCAGGTTAGTAAACCAACCTCCCCGGAAAATCTGGGGTACAGCATTTCTCAGGAAAAGATTTCTCAAACTGTTCTGGAAGATTCTGAATTTTTCAATCAGGAAACCTTCTATCATCCTGACCTTTATGGAGATTTTATTGTGGTTGGGGCATATTGGCATGATTATTTGGGTGACGAGTTATATCCGGTTGCTTTCTTGCAGGCGGTACCAGCCAATACAACAAAAATCAAGCTTCCTTCCGGCGAAATTTCAGCCTCCGATTGGGAGCAGTATCAGATTTTTAAGGATCAGGATGTTATCATCTATGACCTGTATCCGATGCTCTATCCAGAGGGAACAGTACCGGAGAGGGTTGCCCAAGAAGTGGAGTGCAGCTATTATCAGACACAGGAAGAATATCAAGCAGGTAAGATTCCGGAAGATCGATATTTTCATGAACCGCTCAACAGTCGACTGACCCAGACCAGATATCTAAACTATCTGTGGGATTATTATCAGAACAATCTTCCGGATTTGATTACAAAGATGCCAAATAAAGAATAGATTTACCATAAAAAGGATAGGGCGGGAAAACGATGGACAAGAAAAAACTCAGCGGAATCATTGCAGAGATTGTAACGGTGCTTTTTCTGTTGCTGAATGGGCTGGATATTCAGTTTAGGCATAACGCAAGGCAGTGGGTCAGAGAGGTGGTTGCTCATCCGGCTTATAAACCTGCCTGTTGGGTACTGTTTGTCATTGCCCTGGCAGCGTGGATTGTATATTGGGTTTTGGTTTATCGGGAAAAGAAAATAAGATAAAGAAAAAGGACATCCAAACGGATGTCCTTTTTTGCATTACAGAATGATCGATTTTCCGGTCATTGCTTCTGGTTGTGGGAGACCGAGAATTTTCAGCATAGTCGGTGCGATGTCAGCAAGTCTGCCTTCGCGCAGTTTGCAGTCGCCCTGACCGATTACCAAAAATGGAACCGGATTGGTGGTATGTGCGGTGAATGGGGAGCCATCCTCCTCATACATACGGTCTGCATTGCCGTGGTCAGCGGTCAGCAGAACGGTGCCTTCCATCGAAAGAACCTTCTCTACTACCTTGCCGACGCAGGTATCGACTGCTTCCACTGCCTTAACGGCTGCATCGAATACGCCGGTATGGCCGACCATGTCGCAGTTTGCAAAGTTTAGGATCACAACGTCATATTTGCCGCTGTCCAGACGGGAGAGCAGTTCATCGGTTACTTCGTATGCGCTCATCTCCGGTTTCAGGTCGTAGGTTGCAACCTTTGGAGAATTGATAAGGGCGCGGTCTTCTCCTTCGGAAACGGTTTCAACACCACCGTTAAAGAAGAAGGTAACATGAGCATATTTTTCGGTTTCAGCAATACGAAGCTGGGTCAGTCCCTGCTTGGAAATATATTCGCCGAAGGTATCGTTCAGGCTCTGTGGCTTGAATGCAACCTGTACGTTTGGCATGGTAGCATCGTACTGGGTCATGCAGACATAGCACAGAGGGAAGAAGTCACGTGCAAAGCCGGAAAAATCAGGATCGACCAGAGTACGGGTGATTTCTCTTGCACGGTCCGGACGGAAGTTATAGAAGATAACCGAGTCGTTTGCAGAAATTCTGCCTTCCTCTGGATTGCCGATGACACATGGAACAACAAATTCATCGGTGACATCGTTTGCATAGGAATCAGCCATTGCCTGTACAGCATCTTCACAGACAACACCTTTACCGCGAACCAGAACATCGTATGCTTTTTCCACACGTTCCCAACGGTTGTCGCGGTCCATTGCGTAGTAACGGCCCATTACAGAAGCGATTTTGCCAACGCCAAGTTCGGAACATTTGTTTTGCAACTGTTCCACAAATTCTTTGCCGGAAGTTGGAGGAACGTCGCGGCCGTCCATGAAGCAGTGAACATATACTTTGGAAAGTCCATGTTTTTTAGCCAGTTCCAGCAGACCGTACAGATGTTCGATATGGCTGTGTACGCCGCCATCGGACAGCAGTCCCATCAGATGCAGGGAAGAGTTGTTCTTCTTGCAATTTTCGACTGAAGAAAGCAGAGCTTCGTTTTCGAAGAAGTCGCCATCCTGAATAGATTTTGTAATGCGGGTCAGCTCCTGATAAACGATGCGGCCAGCGCCGATATTGGTGTGTCCAACCTCGGAGTTGCCCATCTGACCATCCGGCAGACCAACATCCAGACCAGATGCACCCAGCTGGGTGTGAGGATACTGAGCGAAATATTTATCAAGGTTTGGCTTTTTTGCAGCATGGATGGCATTTCCATAGTCTGCATGATTGATACCGAAACCATCGAGAATCATTAAAACAAGTGGTTTTTTCATGGGAATACACCTTCTTTTTGATACTGGAGATTATAAGAATATGGTGGATAAAGGTTTCGTTTCGTAGTGTCAAAAATCATCCACCGGATAATTTTTGAAGGATAGTTTGTGTTTACAATCGGTTTTTGGAACCCTTTTCTCTTGTAAAAGGGTTCCAAACCTCCTAAAATGCGCCTGACGATAAGAGTTGAACAAGTTCAACTCGAGCTTCTGCCTTCCGCAGAAGGCGGCCAAAGGCGTTGCCTCTGGACACCACCACCTTTTGAAAAAGGTGGACGAAAACTTTTGTTTTGCTCCGTCGCAACTTTTTTGCTTCAACTACCCATCCTTGCGCCGTGGGCGAAGGGCAATGTTTTGGGTTCTTCTCAAAACAGGTTTTATGTCCATTGCCCCTGAGAATATCGCTGCGCTCCATTCTCCGAAAGTTTGATTTGAAAACCGAGTGCAGGCTCAGCCTGCTTTTGAAAAAAATTGAGTAAAACTTTTGTTTTTGGCTTACCATCGAAAGAGTGCCGCGAAGCGAACACTTTTCTTTTGGTCTAACCTTTTCTTTTAGCAAAGAAAAGGTTAGCGGGCAGCTTCAATAATAGCAGCAAAGTCGGAAGCAACCAGAGCAGCACCGCCGATCAGACCGCCGTCAACATCTTCTTTGGAGAGCAGTTCTTTTGCATTGCCTGGTTTCATGGAACCGCCGTACTGGATGGTCAGAGCGTCAGCAGCAGCTTTGCTGTAAAGTTTTGCAACAACCGAACGGATGAAAGCACAAACTTCTTCTGCCTGATCTGCGGTTGCGGTTTTACCGGTACCAATTGCCCAAACTGGTTCGTAAGCAATTACGATGCGGGAGAGTTCTTCTTCGCTGACACCGCCCAGAGCAACTTTTGTCTGGAGAGCAACTACTTCTTCGGTGATGCCCTGTTCGCGCTGTTCCAGAACTTCGCCGACGCACAGGATTACTTTTAAGCCTGCATCCAGTGCTGCACGAACTCTTGCCTGAACGGTCTGGTCGGTTTCACCGAAGTACTGTCTGCGTTCGGAGTGACCGATGATAACATATTCAACGCCCATTTCAGCGAGCATCTCAGCGGAGATCTCACCGGTAAATGCGCCGGATTTTGCCCAGTGGCAGTTTTCTGCACCAACATGCATGTTGGTGCCTTCGCACAGGGAAAGTGCGGTTTCAAGGTTTGTATATGGAACACACAGAACAACTTCACAAGCAGCGTCTTTTACCAGAGGATTCAGCTCGGTGATCAGTTTTTTTGCAGCATTGCGGTCGTTGTTCATTTTCCAGTTTCCAGCAACAATTGCTTTGCGGAGTGTTTTATTCATAATAATAACTTCCTTTCAAAATAAAGAATTAATGTACATTATATTTTGGCTGTAATGGTTCACAGCGGCCGGCAACACCGACCGGAACATTTCTGCGCATCAAGAACCATACAATTGCTTCCAGATTGAAGAAGGCAAGAATGGTGTACAGAACACAGCGGGATGGTTCATAGTCCATAACAGTGTAGTAAACGCAGACCAGATACAAAACCTTGCAGGCAAGATTGATGACAGCAACCATCAGCACCAGGAAAAACAATACCAAAAGCAGAGGCAGAGAAAAATACATCATCGATGAGATGAGCGGAATGCTCAACAGGATGAATCCGACCACAGGCAGCTGGATGACGCTGGCAACGGTCAGCCAGATAGCAAAAGAAGTCTTTTTCTGGCGGGAAGTGCAGCTATATCGATCTGCAAGAGAACCGAGAAGATATTCTCGGGCAACAGGAATCCATGCAAGCCATGGGTTTTTCATGCCGGTGTTGTTTGCCATCGAGTACAGCCCGATCGAACCGATGATATAAAAAGCAAGCTCAATCAACGAAGCAAAGGAAAAAAACATCGGGATGAAAGAAGCAAAAAAGGTGATGGATGGATCGAAGCTCATAGGAAATTCCTTTCATCAAAAACTAAAACAGGCAAAAAACAGATGCAAGAGGGTTCCTGCATCTGTTTTGGAAAGGGGCAATTATTTCTCGTTGAGAGCAGCAATGCCAGGCAGTTCCAGACCTTCCAGGAATTCCAGCGAAGCGCCGCCGCCGGTGGAGATGTGGGTCATCTTGTCAGCAAAGCCGAGCTTTGTTACAGCAGCAACGCTGTCGCCGCCGCCGATGATCGAGATAGCGCCCGAAGCAGCAATTGCTTTTGCAACTTCCAGAGTACCTTCTGCAAATGCAGGGAATTCAAATACGCCCATAGGACCGTTCCAGATAACAGTTCCAGCATCTTTTACTGCGTTGCAGAACAGTTCGATGGATTTTGGACCGATATCCATGCCCATCCAGCCTTCTGGGATCTTGTCGGAATCAGCGTACTGGGTCTGGCAGTCTTCTGCAAATTTATCACCGAGTTTGTTGTCAACAGGAAGCAGGAATTTAACACCTTTTTCTTCTGCTTTCTTGAGCATATCTTTTGCAAGATCGATCTTGTCTTCTTCGCACAGAGAAGAACCAACGCCGTAACCCTGAGCTTTGAAGAAGGTGTATGCCATACCGCCGCCAACGATCAGAGTGTCAACTTTTTCCAGGAGGTTATTGATAACACCGATCTTATCAGAAACTTTTGCACCGCCAAGGATTGCAACCAGAGGACGCTTTGGATTGTTGAGTGCCTGACCCATAACAGAGATTTCTTTCTGAATCAGATAACCGCAAACAGCTGGCAGGAAGGATGCAACACCAGTGGTGGAGCAGTGTGCACGGTGAGCGGTACCAAATGCGTCGTTTACATAAACATCAGCCAGGGAAGCCAGTTCCTTGGAGAAGTTTTCTTCGTTCTTGGTTTCTTCTTTTCTGAAACGAACGTTTTCCAGCAGGATAACCTGACCATCTGTCATAGAGGAAACCAGAGCTTTTGCGTTTTCGCCGACAACGTTTTCATCTTTTGCAAGTTTTACATCCTGACCCAGCAGTTCGGACAGTCTTGCAGCAACTGGAGCCAGAGAGAATTCTTCTTTATATTCGCCCTTCGGTCTGCCCAGATGGGAGCAGAGGATTACTTTTGCATTGTGGGAAACCAGGTACTGAATGGTAGGCAATGCAGCAACAATTCGTTTGTCGTTTGTGATTACGCCGTCTTTGAGCGGAACGTTAAAATCGCAGCGGACAAGGACGCGTTTGCCGGATACCTCGATATCTTCGATTGTTTTTTTATTCAGAGAGTTCATCGTAAATGACCTGCCTTTCCTTACTTTATGGTAATTTGACTGATAAAACAATGAGAAAAATAGAAAAACAAAATTGCAAAATAAGCAGTATGCAAACTCTACAATTTAAGTAAATTGTACTGGATTTATTCCCTTTTTGCAAGGGCAGAACCGGACATTTTGCATGATTTTAAATAAGGTTTTCCCTTTTGTGGTGAGGGAAGGGAAATGAAAGAATTAATTTGTGCAATTTTTCACAAAGTTTTGCAGGAAAGGATTTTTCCATTCGCATAAAAATGCAGATTTTGCAGGAAATCCTTCCAAATCTTTCTTTTTATCGCACAAGATGGTGTTTATCCCAGTACCTTTTTGGCAATATCGACCGACTGCTTTGCATCTTTGGCATAAAAATCTGCACCGATTTTCATGGCATAATCTTCGGTCAGCACCGCACCGCCGACCATTACCTTGCAGTCGAGATTTTCTGCGCGGAGGGCAGCAATGGTTTCTTCCATGCTCTTTAAGGTGGTGGTCATCAGGGCACTGAGACCTACCAACTTGATGGAGTGTTCCTTAACAGCAGCAACAACCTTTTGAGCAGGAACATCTCTGCCAAGGTCAAGGACAGGGAATCCGTAGTTTTCCAAAATGACTTTGACGATGTTTTTGCCGATGTCGTGGACATCCCCATGAACTGTTGCAAGCACAATTCCTTTTTGTGCAAGGGAAAGGGATGGTGTGTCGGCTTTCGGGTGGTTTGCCAAAAAGTTTTTGATTTCCTCAAATCCTGCCTGTGCTGCCTGCGCCGACTGGATCATCTGTGGGAGGAAGATCTTTCCCTGTTCAAATTCCTGTCCCACCACATCTAGCGCCGGGATGAGCTTGGTGTTGATGATCTCTTCCGGGTCCTGGCTGTTAAGCAGTGCAGCAACTTCCCGGCGTACCGATTCGGCAAGTCCTTTTTTGATGCTATCGGTCAGCGGATCGTGTCCGGTTTCGGCAGAAGCCGATTCAGGAGCAGAAGCAGAAATCGGGGCAGCAACAACCGGTTTTGCGCTGATGCGGGCAATCTCTTCCGGGCGGCTGAAGTTTTCGATATAGCGCGCGGAGTGCTCATCCAGATTGTACAGCACCTCGAAGGCGCGGATGGCATCAAGCATCGATGGAATGTTCGGGTTGATGATCGGCAGATCCAGACCGGCTTGCAGCGCCATGAGCAGGAAGCTGTGGTTTAAGAGTTCGCGGTTTGGCAGACCGAACGAAATGTTGGATACCCCTAGAACCGTTTTCACGCCCAGTCTTGCCTTGACCATCTTCATGGCTTTGAGGGTCTCGACTACTTCTTTTTGCTGGGCAGAGGCGGTCAGGGTCAGACAGTCCACAAAGATATCTTCTTTTGGAATACCGTACTGCTCAGCGCGGCGGACGATTTTTTCAGCAACAGCAAAGCGCTGTTCGGCAAGCAGCGGGATACCGCTCTCGTCCAGTGTCAGTGCAACAACGGCAGCACCATATTTTTTAACTAACGGGAGAATTGCCTGCATGGACTTCTCCTCACCGTTTACCGAGTTGACGATCGGCTTTCCATTATAGATACGAAGCGCTGCTTCGACCGCCTGCGGGTTGGAGGAATCCAGCTGCAATGGGGTGTCCAGCACGCTTTGCAGTTTTTTGACCACCAGAGGGAGCATCTGCACCTCGTCGATGCCCGGCATTCCCATATTGACATCCAAAATGGAGGCGCCAGCTTCGACCTGAGAGATTCCCTGACTGAGGATATAATCAAAGTCCTGTTCGAGGATTGCCTGTTTTAAGCGCTTCTTTCCGGTTGGATTGATGCGTTCTCCGATGATGCGCACGCGGTCCACCGGGACAAAATCAGTCGGGGTGCAGACACAGGAACGGCGTGCCGGAACAGCAGCTTTGACCGGATGTTTGCCGGACAGCATCTTTGCCATCTCGCGGATAAATTCCGGATCGGTGCCGCAGCATCCGCCAAATACGCGAATGCCAAGAGAAAGATATTCCTCCATACAGCGGGCAAACTCCTCAGCAGAGATGGAGTAAAGGTTTGTCTGCGGGTCAGGAAGCCCTGCGTTTGCCTTGATAAAAACAGGGAGAGAGGTGCAGGAAACCAGTTCTTTTGCAAGAGGGAGCAGTTCCACCGGTCCGAGCGAACAGTTAAAACCGATAAAGTCAGCACCCAGTCCCTCAATAACGGCAGCCATGGAAGGTACGCTGCATCCAGTGAAGGTGCGTCCGTTTGCCTCAAAGGTCATCGAAACCATCAGCGGCAGAGATCTGCCCAGTTTTTCGCAGGTTTCCTTTGCAGCAAGGATGCCGGCCTTTACCTCATAAAGGTCGGTCATGGTTTCCAGCACGATAAGATCTGCTCCGGCAGTAACGCCTGCGGTAATTTCCTCGACAAAGATGTCGTAAGCTTCCTCAAAAGAGAGGGTACCAGTAGGTTCGAGTAGCTCCCCAATTGGTCCAATGTCCAGCGCAACCAGTGCCTGTGTTGCTGATGCGTTGGCAGCAGCCTTTGCATTTTTAACAGCCGCAGTGATTATCTCCTGAACAGAGTGACCGCAGCCGGAAAGCTTTTTCCGATTTGCACCAAAGGTATTTGCATAGATGATGTTTGAGCCAGCTTCGATATATTCCCTGTGGATACCGGTGACAATTTCCGGATGGCTTAAATTAAAAAGCTCTGGCTGAAGCCCAAAAGGCAATCCCTTTTTCTGGAGCTGGGTGCCCATCGCTCCATCCAGAAGCCAGAAACGGCTGGAATCTTCCAGCAGGTCATTGATGATCTTTTCCACAAAATACACCCTTTCTTCTTAATTGACAATTTTCCCGAAGATTGCAGATGCTGCACGAATCCGAGTGAGAAGCAGCGGCTCCCTCTGGAAGAATACCGATGACAGCAGTCACTGATTTGATAGGAACCAGCATGCCGGAAGGACTCAGGTGCAGCCCGATTTTTCGTCCGGCATCCAGACAGGATAAAAAGTGTGGCTGAGCAGACAGCGGAAGATCCCCGTACCCGCAGCTGAAACGGGTGGTAAGGCTGCGCTCAAGGCGCTGGGCAATATCCAGCTGAACCTCATCACAGACCTGTTCGATGGCGGCGGAAGCGGCAGCATCCAGCCACAGGGTTTTTGCCATGTCGGTGACCTGTGTCCGGCGGATCAGTGCATCCACCTCACTGCCAAGGGTTGCGCACAAAAGAACGCAGTCGCTGCATCCTGAAAGGTGGCGGCGGATGTCCTCGCCAGTTAAAAAGGAGTCAAGCAGCGGCTGTACGGGGTATCTTACCAGATGGTATTTTGGCTGACAGCAGGAAAGAACCTCCTGTGCAGCGTTTTGTGCCAAAGACAAGAATTCCTGCGGAATCGGGCTTGGCAGAGCAGTTCCCAGCGCATAACGGACAATCTCAGGAATTGGGATTTGTTTAAGCGAAAAAAGCATGTCACTTTCCTCTATTTATTCAGCGCGGTTGCTGCATCGAATCAGGCTGGCAACCGACTGGCTGATTCTGCGTGCAATCAGCGGATTGTTCATGGTGTACAGGTGGATTCCCTGAACCCCGTTGGAGATGAGGTCAACGATCTGCTCTACTGCATAAGCAATGCCTGCATCCTGCATTGCGGCAGGGTCATCGCCGTAACGGTGCATAATTTTTACAAATTTTTTCGGCAGACTCGCGCCGCACAGCGAAACCATGCGTTCGATCTGTTTACGGTTGGTTACCGGCATAATGCCCGCTTCTACCGGAACCATGATGCCGGCTTCGCGAACACGATACAGGAAGTTATAAAAGTCATTGTTGTCAAAAAACAGCTGGGAAATCAGATGAGAGGCGCCGGCATCTACCTTTTCTTTCAGGTGCAGGATGTCCTCCTCCATATCAGGGCATTCCGGATGAACTTCCGGATAGCACGCTGCGGCAATGTCAAACTCTCCATGGTGGTTCAGTTCCTCAATCAGGTCACGAGCATAGCGGTAATCTGTCTTTGGAGGAACATCCGGATTGCGGTCTCCGCGCAGTGCCAGAATGTTTTCAATCTCATTTGCCCGCAGCTCATCCAACACCTGTCCGATATGTTCCTTAGTGGAATTTAAACAGGTCAGATGTGCCAGCGGTTCGAT
>UMGX01027655.1_pt1 | contig 11207 bp, 9 predicted proteins | sample 1965411 | NCBI WGS metagenome assembly UMGX01 (sample SAMEA4836086, study PRJEB28245) | human gut metagenome | biome: gut microbiome; material: fecal sample | place: Denmark | collected 2008 | reverse complement strand
TTTTAATTATTCAGTTGTAACACATGTATTGTAATCCTACAGAAAACGTTTGGAAAAAACTAAAAAAGTAGTTGAAATTTACATTAAAGTAAGATATAATAATCAAGGTTCGTATTAGTGCGAATCTTAATGCCGGAATAGCTCAGCAGGTAGAGCACTTCACTCGTAATGAAGGGGTCGTCAGTTCAAGTCTGATTTCCGGCTTAATAAAAACGCAGTTCCGTTTTTTCGGAACTGCGTTTTTTTATGGCGCTCGCCGCGTTCCGGAAAGTGTCTTTCGGCGCTTTATGTGGCTGCGTTTTCCGGTTGAAAATTAAAAAGTTTGTTTACTTTTAAAATACAGAGAAATCGTATATAATAAAGTGAAAATAAAAAAGATCATAAAATAATAAAGAAGGGGACTGCCTTATGGAAAGAAAAAATATCTGGAATTTATACAGCGATGAACAGATTTCGGAACTAAAGGAAATCAATGACAAGTACAAGCGTTGCCTGGATGCCGGAAAGACAGAGCGGGAGTGCGTAGAACTTAGCGTAAATATGGCAAGAGATGCAGGTTACCGGGATCTTGAAGAAATATTAAGATCAGGAGAAACGCTGAAAGCGGGAGATAAAGTATACGCAGTCAATATGAATAAGATGCTTGCTTTATTTAGAATCGGTGAGAGACCGATTTCTGAGGGAATGAATATTCTCGGAGCACATATTGATTCGCCGCGTATTGACGTGAAACAAAATCCTCTCTATGAAAACGAAGAACTTGCTTATCTTGATACTCATTATTATGGCGGTATAAAAAAATATCAATGGGTGGCACAGCCGCTCGCACTGCACGGCGTCATCGTCAAAAAGAACGGAGAAACTGTGAAGGTATCCATCGGAGAAGATGAAAATGATCCTGTATTTGTCATCACAGATCTGCTTGTTCATCTCGCTCAGGAACAGTTGGAAAAGAAAGCGTCGCAGGTGATCGAAGGCGAGAAATTAGATCTTTTGATCGGAAACCGTCCGATAGAGAAAGCGGACGATCTCAAGAAAGAAGAAAAAGACGCTGTAAAACAAAATGTGCTCAATATTTTAAAAGAGATGTACGGTATCGATGAAGAAGATTTTTATTCGGCGGAGCTGGAGATCGTTCCGGCAGGAAAAGCCCGTGACTGCGGACTTGACAGAAGTATGAATCTTTCTTACGGACAGGACGACCGTGTGTGCGCGTTTACGTCTTTATTTGCGATGCTGGATGTGACGGAAGCGAAAAAAACAGGATGCTGTCTGCTTGTAGATAAAGAAGAGATCGGAAGTGTGGGAGCTACGGGAATGCATTCCCGGTTTTTTGAAAATACAGTTGCCGAGCTGATTGCCGTGACAGAAGGTGAATCCGAATTAAAAGTCCGCCGGGCTTTGAGTAATTCAAAAATGCTTTCGTCAGATGTAAGCGCTGCGTTTGATCCGATGTTTGCAGAAGCTTTTGAAAAACGCAGTTCCGCATTTTTTGCAAATGGAATTACGTTTAATAAATTTACAGGCAGCAGAGGAAAATCAGGTTCTAACGATGCAAACGGCGAATATATTGCGGCTCTTCGCAGAACGATGGACGAGGCGCAGGTGGCATACCAGTTTGCGGAGCTTGGAAGAGTCGACCTTGGCGGAGGCGGAACGATCGCTTATATTATGGCCAATTATGGAATGGAAGTGATCGACAGCGGAGTGGCTGTACTGAACATGCATGCTCCTTATGAAGTATCAAGCAAAGCCGATGTGTATGAGGCTGTGAAAGGATATAGAGCATTCCTGCGTATGGAATAATCGAACAAATACACGGGAATATATTTTTAGAATATATAAGAAATTATATTAACATCAGTAAAAAACATTCTGATGATGTGAAAAGTTACAAAAAATATATAAAATAAGAAATAAAACAGGTGAAAGTGTAGAATGGATTGTTGACAAAAATACTCTACATTGATATAATTCTAACAAAGCAGGTGATGATGTGCTCTTTACGAAAGAGAGTGATTATGCCATTCGTGTTATAAGAGCTTTACAAGATGGCGGTAAGAAAACGATAAAAGAACTTTGTGAATTAGAACAGATACCATCGGCGTTTGGTTATAAGATTCTTCAAAAGATGAACAAATCCGGATTGATCGAAATACGCAGAGGCCCAAAGGGCGGGTATCAGCTTGCAAAAGATATCGGCGAATTTACATTGTATGACGTAGTAACGGCAATCGAACCGGACTTTGCGGTTATGGAATGTGTTCATCACTCTTGTATCAGAAATGAAAGCAAAGAGGGATGTGCGGTTCACAGAGAACTTCTTGGAATTCAGCATTCGGTAGAAAAGCTTTTGAAAAAAAAGACAATGGCTGATATTTTAAAAAAGTAGCATCTGTGTAGAAAATGATACACAGATGACAAAGTGGGTGTATGCCCACTTTTCTTTCCGACAAAAAGTGGACTAAAAATATCTATTAAAACAGACTCACGTGCGCAGCAGAAAACTATTTATATGAAGTGTTAAGGAGGAAGAACAGATGAATCAATGTTATGGATGTACGACTTGTGAAAGTGCGGATAAGCCGTTGGAGAAGTTTATTAAAAACCTTCCGCTGGAAACGTCTCACCATAGAGTGGAAGGTCAGAGCACAAAATGTGCTTTTGGACTTCAAGGAGTATGTTGTCGGCTTTGTTCAAACGGACCGTGCAGAATCACACCGGATGCCCCGAGAGGAATCTGCGGTGCAAATGCAGATACGATCGTTGCGAGAAACTTTCTTCGTGCGGTAGCGTCCGGCTCGGGGTGCTATATCCATGTCGTAGAGAATACGGCAAGAAATGTGAAAAATGCAGCGCAGAAAAAGAGTGGGATAAAAGGAGAAGGAGCATTAAATAAACTGGCGGCTCTTTTTGAGATTGAAGAAGAGGATATGTACGTCCGGGCAGAGAAAGTTGCCGATGCGGTTCTTGCGGATCTGTATCTTCCCGAATATGAGAAAATGAAACTTGTAAAGAAAATGGCATATGCGCCTCGTTATGAAAACTGGGAAAAACTCGGCATCCTTCCGGGCGGAGCAAAATCGGAAGTCTGTCATGGAGTTGTCAAATGTTCAACAAACTTAAATTCAGATCCGGTCGATATGTTAAAAGATTGTTTGAAACTTGGAATTTCTACAGGTATTTACGGGCTGACATTGACGAATCTTCTGAATGATATCGTGCTCGGAGAACCGAAGCTTCGTCTGGCTCCGGTCGGTCTGAGGGTGATCGATCCGGATTATATCAATATTATGATTACAGGACATCAGCATTCGATGTTTACATATCTTCAGGAAAGGCTTACAGATGCGGATATTACGGAAAAGGCAAAACAGGCGGGAGCAAAAGGGTTTAAGCTTGTCGGATGTACTTGTGTCGGACAAGATCTCCAGCTTCGAGGCGCGCATTATGAAGATGTGTTTGACGGACATGCCGGAAATAACTACACGAGCGAAGCGATTCTCGCCACAGGCGCAATCGATGCAGTGATTTCGGAATTTAACTGTACTTTGCCGGGAATCGAACCGATCTGTGACGAATTGAAGATCAAACAGCTTTGTATTGACAGTGTGGCGAAAAAAGCAAATGCAGAGCTGGAAGAATTTGACTTTGAAAACAGAGAGCAGGTAACGGAGAAAATTATAGATAAAGTTCTTCTTTCTTATAAAGAGAGAAGAGGCGCGGATTGTGCGTCGGAAGAACGGGTAGAACTGAATCTGATGGAAGAGCATGGCAATGAACGTACACTTACAGGAGTCAGTGAAGGTTCCTTGAAAGAATTTCTCGGCGGAAATTGGAAGCCGCTTGTAGATCTGATCGTATCAGGCGATATTAAAGGAGTTGCGGGAGTTGTGGGCTGTTCAAACTTGACGGCGGGAGGACATGATGTCCTTACGGTAGAACTTACGAAAGAGCTGATTGCCCGGGATATTATCGTTTTGACGGCAGGATGTTCTTCGGGAGGAATTGAAAATTGCGGTTTGATGACGCCGGAAGCCGCACAGTTTGCAGGACCGAAACTTCGCGCAGTATGTGAAAAACTGGGGATTCCTCCGGTGCTTAATTTCGGACCGTGCCTTGCGATCGGACGTTTGGAGATCGTGGCGACGGAACTTGCGGAGACGATCGGCGTCGATCTGCCTCAGCTTCCGCTCGTGCTTTCGGCGGCGCAGTGGCTTGAGGAGCAGGCTCTTGCGGACGGCTGCTTCGGTCTGGCGTTAGGACTTCCGCTTCATTTAGGACTTCCGCCGTTTGTAACGGGAAGCGGCGCGGCTGTAAAAATATTGACAGAAGATATGAAAGAATTGACAGGCGGGCAAGTTATCATTAATCCGGACGCAAAAGAATCTGCCGATATTTTGGAAAAGATTATTCTGGAAAAGCGCGACGCGCTTCATATATAGGAGGGCGGCTCCATGAGAAGGATTATTGTAGAATATGAAAAATGCGACGGCTGTAAGAATTGTTCGGCAGCATGTATGCAGGCGCACAGGAAAACGCCGGGAACAATTTATGATTTGGATCTGACCGATCCGGAAAACGAATCGAGAAATTATATTTTAAAAGGAGACGACGGCACATACAGACCTTTGTTCTGCAGGCATTGTGACGAGCCGGAATGCGTAATGTCATGTATGAGCGGGGCGCTTCAGAAAGACCCGGAAACAGGGATCGTGACATATGACGAGACAAAATGCGGATCTTGCTTTATGTGTGTGATGAATTGTCCGTTTGGTGTTCTTGAACCGGATCGGATGACAAAGAAAAAAGTGATCAAGTGTGATTTTTGTATGTCTGACGGTCAGGAACCAAACTGTGTGAAATCGTGTCCGAAAGGCGCGATCCATGTAGAGGAGGTGTGATGGATGAACTACGTGATTATCGGAACAGGAGCGGCGGGGATCATGGCCGCAAAAGAGATCAGAAAGCTGAAAAAAGATGCACAGATTACGATGATTTCGGCAGATGAGCAAGTTCATTCCCGCTGTATGCTGCACAAATATCTTTCCCACGAAAGGACGGCGGAAGAGTTGTCGTTTGTGGAAGAAGACTTTTTTGAGAAAAATCAGATCGCGGAAGTATACGGACATATTGAAGTTATCGATACGGCAAATCAGATGGTTGATACAAAGGGAGGAGAATCGATCTGTTATGACAAACTGCTCATTTCCACAGGGGCAGACAGTTTTATTCCTCCTGTAGGAGATCTTCGGAAAGCGAAAAATGTATTTGGACTCCGGCATTTGAAAGACGCGCAGGAGATCGATAAAATGGCGGAAGATGCGGAAAAAATTCTGATTATCGGATCAGGACTTGTCGGACTGGATGCAGCGTACGGATTGATCGAGCGAGGGAAAAAGGTGACTGTCGTGGAGATGGCGGAACAGATTCTTCCCGTACAGCTTGACGCACATGCGGCGAAGACATATCAGGAACTGTTTGAACAGGCAGGGGTACAATTTTATCTCGGATGCAAAGCCGAAGGCGCGGTATGCGAAGCTGACGGTATGATTCGTGCGGTTACTCTTGATACGGGAAAACAGCTTTTATGCGATCTCATCATCGTGGCGGCTGGCGTACGTCCGGCAGTCGGGTTTTTAGAAAAAAGTGAGATCGAGGTCGAACGAGGAATCAAAGTAAATTCTAAGATGGAGACAAATGTACCGAACGTATATGCGGCGGGAGATGTTACGGGATTGTCGGGCATCTGGCCGAACGCGATGAAGCAGGGACAGACGGCGGCAAGAAATATGTGCGGAGTCGGTACAGAGTATACGGATACATTTGCCGCGAAAAATACGATCAACTTTTTCGGACTGGTTACTCTTTGCCTCGGAAGGATCAGACAGGAAGAAGGGGATGAGATCTTTGTCGAGGAAGACAGAAACGTATATCGCCGTCTGATCATGAAAGACGGAGTACCGGAAGGAATTTTGCTTCAGGGAGATATTGCGCATTCGGGAATATGGCAATATATGATCAAAAGTAAGATAGATATCAGTTCTATGAAAAATAAGATTTTTAAGATTACGTTTGCTGATTTTTACGGAATCGGAGATCGTGGGAAATATGTGTGGAAAATAGACGAAAAGATGGACAAAAAGACAGACAAAAGCCGACAAAACGCTTGACGCAAGTGAATAAAACCATTAGAATATTATATGCGAATTATAGCAGAAATATTTGCAAAATTTTTTAGGAGGTCATTGTGACATGGCAAAATGGGTTTATATGTTCACAGAAGGTAACGCAACAATGAGAAACCTTCTTGGTGGAAAAGGCGCGAACCTTGCAGAGATGACAAGTCTCGGACTCCCTGTACCGCAGGGATTTACTGTAACAACAGAGGCTTGTACACAGTATTATGAAGATGGCAGAAAGATCAACGACGAAATTATGAGTCAGATCATGGACGCTATTGTTAAATTGGAAGAGATCACAGGAAAGAAATTCGGAGATAAAGAGAATCCTCTTCTTGTTTCCGTTCGTTCCGGAGCAAGAGCTTCCATGCCGGGTATGATGGATACAATTCTTAACCTCGGTCTTAACGAAGAAGTTGTAGAGACTCTTGCAGAGGCTTCCGGAAATGCTCGTTGGGCATGGGACTGCTACAGAAGATTCATCCAGATGTATTCTGATGTAGTTATGGAAGTTGGTAAGAAATACTTTGAAGAGCTTATCGACAAAATGAAAGAAGAAAAAGGCGTTACTCAGGACGTTGATCTTACAGCAGAAGATCTTAAGACTCTTGCCGGACAGTTTAAAGCTGAGTACAAAGAGAAGATCGGAGCAGATTTCCCGTCAGACGCAAAAGAGCAGTTAATGGGAGCTGTTAAAGCTGTATTCCGTTCATGGGATAACCCGAGAGCAAACGTATACCGCCGTGACAATGATATCCCGTATTCATGGGGAACTGCTGTCAACGTACAGATGATGGCATTCGGAAATATGGGAGATGACTGTGGTACAGGTGTTGCATTTACACGTGACCCTGCTACAGGAGAGAACGGACTTTTCGGAGAGTTCCTTACAAATGCACAGGGCGAAGACGTAGTTGCAGGTGTTCGTACACCGATGCACATTTCCGAGATGGAACAGAAATTCCCGGAAGCGTTCGCACAGTTCAAAGATGTGTGCAAAACACTTGAAACACACTACAGAGATATGCAGGACATGGAGTTTACTGTAGAGCATGGTAAACTGTTCATGCTTCAGACTCGTAACGGTAAGAGAACAGCTCAGGCAGCTCTTAAGATCGCTTGTGACCTTGTTGACGAGGGAATGAGAACAGAAGAAGAAGCTGTAGCTATGATCGATCCGAGAAACCTTGATACACTTCTCCATCCGCAGTTCGATGCTGCCGCACTGAAAGCCGCAACACCGATGGCAAAAGCACTTGGAGCATCTCCGGGAGCTGCTTGCGGTAAGATCGTGTTCACAGCTGACGACGCTGTTGAATGGGCTGCAAGAGGAGAAAAAGTAATCCTTGTTCGTCTTGAGACATCACCGGAAGACATCACAGGTATGAAATCCGCACAGGGTATCCTGACAGTTCGCGGTGGTATGACATCTCACGCAGCCGTTGTTGCACGTGGTATGGGTACATGCTGTGTATCTGGATGCGGAGACATCACAATGGATGAAGCAAACAAGAAATTCACATTAGCAGGAAAAGAGTTCCACGAGGGAGACAGCATTTCTCTTGACGGATCTACAGGAGCTATTTATGACGGAATCATCCCGACAGTAGATGCTACGATCGCAGGTGAGTTCGGAAGAATCATGGGATGGGCTGATAAATACAGAACAATGAAAGTTCGTACAAACGCAGATACACCGGCTGACGCTAAGAAAGCCCGCGAACTTGGAGCAGAAGGTATCGGACTTTGCCGTACAGAGCATATGTTCTTTGAAGGCAACAGAATCGACGCTTTCCGTGAGATGATCTGCTCTGAAACAGTAGAGGAAAGAGAAGCGGCTCTTGAAAAAATCCTTCCGGAGCAGCAGGGTGACTTCGAGGCTCTCTATGAGGCTCTTGAAGGAAATCCGGTTACAATCCGTTTCCTTGATCCGCCGCTTCATGAGTTCGTTCCGACAGAGGAAGAGGACATCAAGAAACTGGCTGACGCACAGGGCAAGACAGTTGATCAGATCAAAGCAATTATCGACAGCCTGCACGAGTTTAACCCGATGATGGGACATCGTGGATGCCGTCTGGCAGTGACATATCCGGAAATCGCTAAGATGCAGACAAGAGCTGTTATCCGCGCAGCGATCAATGTACAGAACGCTCATCCGGACTGGACAGTAAAACCGGAGATCATGATTCCGCTCGTAGGCGATGTAAAAGAGTTAAAATATGTTAAGAAGTTCGTTGTTGAGACAGCAGACGCTGAAATCGCAGCAGCAAACAGCAGCCTGAAATATGAAGTAGGTACAATGATCGAGATCCCGAGAGCTGCTCTTACAGCAGACGAGATCGCAAAAGAAGCTGACTTCTTCTGCTTCGGTACAAACGACTTGACACAGATGGCATTTGGATTCTCTCGTGATGACGCAGGTAAGTTCCTTGATGCTTATTACGATGCTAAGATCTTCGAGAACGATCCGTTTGCAAAACTGGATCAGACAGGCGTTGGTAAGCTGATGGATATGGCGATCACATTAGGAAAACCGGTTAATCCGAATCTTCACGTAGGAATCTGTGGAGAGCACGGCGGAGATCCGAGTTCTGTAGAATTCTGCAACAAACTTGGTCTTGACTATGTATCCTGCTCACCGTTCCGTGTGCCGATCGCAAGACTGGCAGCAGCACAGGCAGCTATCGCAAATAAATAGGAGTTCTCATAGAACTTAATTAAAAAATGAAATAAGATAAGCGTATCATTAGAAATAGTGGTACGCTTATTTTTCGGCTCTTTGTCAAGAGTTGGGGTAAAAGATTTATTTCAGGGGCTGTGAAATAACAGTCTCTTTTTCTATTTGGAAAGGAAAAATTGTCTACACCTTATGAGATATTTGAATGTGGATATGCTCCGTATTTTTTTGAGGCAATCCGTCTGAACTATCCAGACTACTGTCGGGAGCTACCAACTATGAAACCGCAGATACGACCAAAAGAGCGATAGGAGGAGTTAAAGATGGAAACATCAGAAAAGGTTGTGCTAAGAGAGCAACCAGAAATAAAAGATTTGTTGCAGACTTTAATGAAACAAGGGCTGAAAAAAGAGCAAAGAAGAAGTTATCCGATTGTATTGACATCAATACAGATTTTAAGAATGGTCTACGAGACCAGAGCTGACGCAAGCTCACGCATGAGTGCCGACCAGATTTCAGATGTAGCGTTATCCTTAGAGTATGTTAAACAGTATGGCGAAGCTCACAAGGAACTGAATTACAAACAAGCCTGTCTGTTGGAACAATGTGTAGCCAGACGAAGCTATAACCTTTATTCTGATGTGCAGAGAGGGGAAAATGTTGTAGTAGAAATTCCCGTGCAGGCTGGCGAAAAGAAGTTCAAGTATGAGCAGAAAGTAAAACTTGTCAATCCGAAGTTATACGGCAGAGGTTACGCAATCGGGGATATGGGACATACCGATTATGTGTTAGTTGTTGACGATATTGTAGCAGTTAAAGAAAAGTAAAGGAGTGAAAAAATTATGAGATTATCAAACGGGTTTGTCATTGACAAAGAAAAAACATTTGGAGAATTAAAATTTACAGCGGTGCGTGATGTGTTCTTGCAGAATGAGGACGGGACACCGAGTACCCAGCTTAAAAAGCGTATCTATGATTTGAAGTGCAGTCTGCATGGTGGAATTATCCCCGTGTCTGTACCGCCAGAAGTACCGTTAAGGGAATTTCCGTACAATGCAGTTGGGATACCATACGTTTGTTTGAAGTGCTTCATCAAAGGAATGAAACAGTCCATATCTGAACGATAATGGTTCACGCCAACAACTGCGATATATATTTGTTGGCGTTTGCTTCAAACTTGGAACCATCGATGTAGATATGTTGCAAATCCACATGCTCCTCGTTGAAGATTGCTTGATTGATGTCGTTAAAAATGTTTTCAATCTTATCCTGAAGTACTTCGTTGATGAAATATCCAAAGGTTCGGTATGATGGAGTATGGTGATCCATGAGATACATGAATCTGATATTGACTTTGCAGTTGTCTTCCGGTTCTCTCAGGGAGCAGTAGCCGCTGGTCATAAATCCGAAAAGTACCGTTTTTAACATGTTGAACGGATTATATCTGAGTCGTCCAGTTGTGTACTCCGGAATATCTGTCAGATACTTATTTAAATCGATTACTCCCATCAATCTGTCAAATGTTAAAACAGGATCCAGCAGATCCAAACAATCTGAAAGAAACAGTGGTAAATATCCTTGTTTTGGGTTATTATAATTTACAGTTGAAATTTTCATCGCAAGTTAATTTTAATATAAAAGAGGACCTTTCGTTCATTTTGAACGAAAAGTCCTCTTTTTCCGTAGAGACTGTTATTTCACAGCCCCTTTTTTTATCATGTTCATGATGATATAGAAAATGAAAATCTATGGAATTCATACAGAATCAGCAATTTGTTCGGAGGCTTTCTGCGGTGCTTCTCCGGACAGATTGGACAGTTTGCCGAAAGTGTGATATAATCGAGTTAGTTAAAACTAACTTAGAAAGGAGCATTGTGCATGTCTTTTTTTCAAAATACTTGTAAACCTGAAGGGATTGGCGGAAAAATTATGGTTAATATGATGAATGCCGGACATTCATCTATGGCTGAATGGGGATTTACACATATAGAGATTAGAAATGATTACAGATGTCTGGATATTGGATGTGGCGGTGGGGCAAATGTAAAAAAGCTATTAGTAAAAACCCCATACGGCAAGGTGATCGGCATTGATTATTCAGAAGTTAGTGTAATAAAATCCTCAAAAATCAATAAGGCAGAAATAGAAAATAAGCATTGTGAAATCTTGCAGGGTAATGTAATGAAACTGCCTTTCCGAAAAGAAACTTTTGATATAATTACTGCGTTTGAAACAATATATTTTTGGCCTGATATTAATGAGGCATTTAAGCAAGTATATCGAGTTTTGAAAGTCAGCGGAACTTTTATGATTTGCAACGAATCAAATGGCGAAAATTCTAAAGAAGA
>UMGX01035151.1_pt1 | contig 11325 bp, 7 predicted proteins | sample 1965411 | NCBI WGS metagenome assembly UMGX01 (sample SAMEA4836086, study PRJEB28245) | human gut metagenome | biome: gut microbiome; material: fecal sample | place: Denmark | collected 2008 | reverse complement strand
CCGCTGTGCCCGCCCGAGGGCGACGCCGGTACGGGCATGGTGGCTACGAACAGCATTGCCCCGCGCACGGGCAACGTCAGCGCAGGCACCAGCATTTTTGCCATGGTGGTGCTGGAGCATGCCCTGCACGGAGTATACCCGGAAGTGGATATTGTGGCCACGCCGGAGGGCGCGCCCACGGCCATGGTGCACTGCAACAACTGCACGGGCGAAATAGACGCCTGGGCGGCGGTGTTTATGGAGTTTGCAGAAAAGGCGGGCTTTTCCATGCAGAAAGCCGCATGCTACAACCTGCTGTACCGTGCTGCCCTTGAGGCGGACGGGCCGCCGCAGACATGTGTCGCTTACAATTATCTTGCGGGCGAGCCCGTGGCCGGAATAGAGCAGGGCAGGCCGCTTGTGATGCGCATGCCCGGCATGCGGTGGGGCCTGGCAGAGTTTATGCGCGCGCAGCTTTATACGGCATGCGCCACGCTGCGCGTGGGCATGGATATCCTGACGCAGCGCGAACATGTGGAAATGGAATGCCTCACCGGGCACGGCGGCTTTTTCAAAACGCCGGGCGCAGGGCAGAAAGTAATGGCGGCCGCACTGGGTGTGCCGGTGGCCGTGCAGGCCACGGCAGGCGAGGGGGGCCCCTGGGGAATGGCGGTTCTGGCCGCTTATATGGCAAACCGGGCCCGCTTTTGCAGCCTGCAGCAGTTCCTGACGGATGCAGCGTTCCAAGGCAGCGAAAAGCATGTGGAAGCGCCGTCTGCCGCAGGGCAGGAAGATTTTGAACAATACCTAGAAGCATGGAAAACCGGCATGGCGGTGGAAAGGGCTGCCGTGCAGCATCCCGCAGCGGAAAGAAGAAAACTGACGGATGTCGGTGATAGAGAAGGCGTCCGCCAGTCTTAATTGCTTTATTTGAAAATTTGATGGAACCGGCCGAGAATATCATAAAATCGTAATTTGCTTCCGGCAAGTAGAGAAGCCTGTGGAAAGGGGAGAGACGAAAATAGCAGATAATTGTTTTCTGTCACTGTTTTATAAGTTGTAAGGAGGAATTCGTAACATGGGTAAATTCACCAACAAAACAACGGCCGGAGCAAAGCGGCTGTTTGCGCTGCTGGCCGTGCTGATTTTAGTTTTCAGCGGCTTTGCACATGTGCTTGCGACTAACTTTGGGCGCGTAAAAATCGAACAAATCAACATCGATTCGCGGGGCGCTTTACTGGATGGGGAGTTATACTACCCCGTGGGCACCACGGATGAAGACAGCCTGCCCGCCGTTATCGTCACACACGGGGCCGGCTGCACACACAAGGGAATGAACAGCTATGCCATGGAGCTGGCGCGCCGCGGGTTTGTCGTGTTTGCAGTAAGCGCCAACGGTTCGGGCATCAGTGAGTTCCCGCAAAGGGACGAGATAGGCGCCGGAGAAAAGGATTACGACGCGCGCAACACGCCGGGCGGCCTGCATGATGCGCTGGATTTTGTGCGCACGCTGAAATTTGTAGACCAGACTCGCATTGGCATGATGGGTCATTCGCAGGGCTCGCGCAGGACATCCTATACTGCGTCCATAGATGTGGGCTACTATACCCTCAACGATATCCTCATCAATGTGCTGTATGAAGAATTTGGGCAAAAGTTTACGGAAGACGAAATTGCGCAGGATGCCACTGCGCTGGCAGAGCAGCGGCTGAATGAAGACCAGCTCGCGCACTTTAATACCATCAAAGCGGAAAAAACAGAGCATTTTAATACAAGGCTGAAGGCCGCGCTGGTGGTGGGCGGCGACGCGCCGCAGGTGTCACCCATGCAGACTGTGACGGTAGGCGGGTTTGAAGTGCGCAGAAACGCGCAGGTGAACCTTGGGCTTATTATTGGAGATTACGATTCTTATACTGGCTATCCCGCTGCTGAAACTACTTTAGAGGCATGGCATTCGGCTGAAACAGTGACGGATGAGGTGTGGTACAGCATTGATGATATAGCAGCCTCTCATGAAAAGCTGGGCGGATATACGGATATCAGCATCACGGACCATGAACAGCTGCGCGAGACAATTGAGGGGCGCAGGGCGCGTGTTGTCTGCTTCAACCCGGAGCTGCACGCAACAAACCAGATATCGGTAAGGTCGGTGTCGGATGCGCTGAAATTTTTTGAACAGACGCTGGCCTATAACAACGGCGAACTGCTTGCGGAGGATACCCAGCCTATCAGCACAGCGAATACGATTTTCTTTGCACGCGAAGTGCTGAACGGGCTGGCAATGATTTGCATGGGGCTTATGCTGGTTCCGCTTGCAGTAATGATGATGCAGCTGAAACCGTTTGCGCGCGAGAACGCGGCACAGGCCGCTGTGCAGGCATCCTTCGACAAAAAGAAATACTGGGTATTCGGCGTGCTGATGGTGGCATTGAGCTTTGCCGCCATTCTGATAACGAACCGGATATTCAATCCCTTCATGCCGTATTTTGAGATACTGCCCCTGTTCTTCAACTGGTGGGTTATCTTTATGTATCTCGGCTTTATGGGGCTGATTGCGGTCGTGCTTCTGGCTGTATTCTATATGCAGGATAAAAAGAACGGGCGCAAGATGTCGTTTGGCCTGAAGGTCTCTGGCAAAACTGTAGTTCGGGCGCTTCTGCTTGCTGTCTGCCTGATTGCAGCGGCGTACATTTCCCTGGGTGTGATTCGCTATTTGTTCGGCGAAGATTACCGTTTCTGGAACAATGTGTTCGGCGCCATGAAGGTGGAATACTGGTGGCTTGCTCTGAAATTCGCACTGGTGATTTTCCTGCCGCAGCTGGCAATCAACGTGCTGACAAATTACACCGTGCGCACGGATATCCCGGAGTGGAAGGACACGCTGTTCACAGTATTGTTCAGTGCGGCAGGCGTATGGCTGTGCTGTATGGTGAATGTCATTGTGCTGCATACGGGCGGCACGGCAATCTGCAACTGGAACTCGGCTTTTGCGCTGCCGCTGATGCTCCCTCTCACGACGTATTTGTCCAGAAAGCTGTATAAGCTGACGGGCAATGTGTGGCTTGGAACCTTCCTTATTACCCTGCTGGTAAGTTGGGGCACCGTTTCGTCTATTGGCTATAACACTTATATTGAGCAATCGGTACTGAGCAATTTCTTCTACATTTGACAAAACTCTGATACAAAGCAGCGGGCGGTTTGCCATCGTCCGCTGCTTTGCAAAATACAAACAAAATAGAAAGGAGGGGCCCAGGCATTTTCCACTCTGACGCCGCCTGGCCTGATTGGGCGGTAACCTTCCCAAAGCAACGCACGGTTTTTACTCACAACAGAAAGGATGGCCTGTTATGACTGAAGCTACCGCACAAAAAAGTAAATTCAGCCTTGATACGCCCACCGGCTGCAAAAGGGTGCTGGCACTTTTGGTGGCAGCCGTGATACTGCTGAGCTTGTTTGCCCAGCTTATCTCTACCGATATGGGACGCATCAAGGTGGAGAAAATCAAAATCGATGCCCGCGGCGCTACGCTGGAAGGGGAGTTGTATTATCCTGTTGGGACGACAGATGAGGATTCCTATCCGGCAGTTGTCATCGTGCCGGGTGCAGGTAATATTAATTATCAATTGCGCAGCTTTGCAGAAGAGCTTGCCAAACGCAACTATGTGGTGTTCAACATCAACGCCTATGGATCCGGCGCAAGTGAAACGCCCGTGTATAACGAAAACGACCAGGGTATTTTGGAATACAATATCTTCGGTACGCCAATGGGCTGCCTGGACGCTGTTGAGTTTGTGCGCACGCTGAAATTCGTGGATACAGAAAATATAGGCGTGATGGGACATTCACAGGGTTCCCGCCGATCCGGCTATGCTGCGCTGATGGACTGCGGATATTATACCTTCAACGATATCATGCTGACGGTTTTGAACAAGAACTTTGGCCTGGCTATTTCGGAACAGGACCTTTTGATGGATGCCGACGCCATCGCCAAAGAGCGGTTGAGCGCTTCTGAACTGAAAGCATACGATGTTTTCAAGCAGCAGCAGTTGGAAAATTACAACACCATGATCAAAAGCGCCTGCCTGATTGGCTCTACGGCAGAGTATGTGAACCCTACCGCTACCGTCACGGTGGCCGGGCATGAAGTGACGCGCAACTGCCAGGTGAACCTGTGTATCATAAACGGTACGTTTGATTACGGCTATGTTGGCTTCAACACCTCTGATGACGTGAAAAATGCGTGGTATATCCCCGCGCAGGAGGAAGTGGTACAGGGGGCATATTATTCCGTTAACGACAGCGAGGGCACAAGCAGCATCGTGGGCACATACCGCGAAGACACCGCGTCTTCCAACGAGGAATTGGCGCAGGCTATTCAGGCGCGTACGCTTCGCACTGTTCTGCTCACGAAGGAGACCCACTCCAAAGAGGTGTTCTCCTACCGCACAACGGCCATGGCCATTGACTATTTCAACCAGACTTTGGGCGCCGATACTGCAACGGCCGTCACCGATTCCACCGGCATGACGTTTTATTACCGCGAGTTCCTCAATTTCTTCGCCATGCTGGCGATGCTGGCGATGCTGTTCCCCATCATCAGGCTGATGACCATGACGGCTAAATATAAGCCTTGCCTTGCAGCCCGCCAGACTGCCGCGCCTACACACAATGCAAAAATAGGAAACATCATCGTCATTGTGGGCACAATTCTGTTGAACGCGCTGGCTATCTACTTGACAAATGCCAAAATACAGCCTATCACCTTTAATACGAACCACATTTTCCCGCTGATGCTTACCTGCTGGTCGCCCATCTACTTCCTGGAATGGCTGGCGGTGGCTGGTGTTGTACTTACCGCGGTATATTTGATTGTAACGAAGGGGGCAGCCAGCTTCAAAGCGTTTATCAAAGATAACTTCACCTTTGGCTTCAAAAACGTTGCAAAATGCCTGGGAATCTCTGCGGTGTTCATTCTGGCTGGCTACCTTCTGATGAGCGTGATCCAGTATCTGTTCTATCAGGATTTCCGCATCTGGCAAATCCAGTTCTCTCCGCTTACGGCAGACCAGTGGTTTATTGTTCTGCGCTACGCGCTGCTGGTGCTTCCTTTCATGATTATCACAAATATCACCAGCAACTATCTGGCCGACGCCACGGCAGGCCGGAAAAGTGCAAATGTTGACGCACTGGTCAACGTGGCCATCACGGTGGCAGGCGTTTGGACGCTGTGCGGTATCACGCACATCGTAGATTATTCCGCCATGATGCCCGGCAAGTCCATCACTTCGTTCATGCTCACTTATGGCGCCATTATTTATCTGCCCATTATGACTTTCATCAGCCGCAAGGCTTATCAGATCACAAAGACTATTTGGGTGGGAAGCTTTGTAAGCTCTATCCTGATGGCATGGATGCTGGTATGTGCTTCCGGCACGAACGGCATGTATATTCCGCAGACATGGCTCAGTAATTTTATGGGGTGAATAAAAGAGAAAAGGCGGGGCGCGTTTTGCGCCCCGCCTTTTCCCTGTTGTATTATGGCTTTGGCAGAACGAGAACTCCCAGCTCTGCTGGGGGAGAGTAAAAAATTTCGTTTCAAGTACCAAGCGAAATGAGAAGAAATAGCGGTTTTCTTGTAGCGGAAGGACTGATTTTGTGCACGGAAGTGCCCATTTGCGGGCTGTGGGAGAAGCGCAATGCAATGCGGTGTCTTGAGAGGCTTATCACTAACTTGTTCAGGCTTTATTCCCGACTTTGATGGAGGCATGACTTATCACGAATAAGCCCCGAAACCCGTCATCCCGCGATGCCTGCGCGGGAGGCAAAGTTGGTGTCCTCTGCAAAGCCTGCAAAGCTGTACAGCACCAGCACCTTGTCGTAGCCGCCGCGCTGGATGAAGCTGTCCACCTTTTCCACGGTATAGCGAAGGTCTACAATGCCTATCTGGGCGTAATTTTCCACAAGATAGGGGACGAAGGCGTTGGCATAGCTGTCCTTCACCACAAGGATGCTGCCCTCGCCGTTGCCCTCCAGCACCGAATACGCGTTGTTGCCGCGCAGAAAGGCCTTGTATTTATCGCGCGTTTCAAATTCGCTGTATTCATACAGGGGGCCTATCTCCCACGTTGCCACGCCGCCCGCGTTGTCCTCCACCGAGAGGATATTGGGCAGGTCGTAATAGGTGATGGTGTCCGGCACGATGCCGGGCTTGCGCGCGCGGGAATAGTTGGTGCCGTAAAAGCCGTCCACCGTCACGGCCTGCGCCGCACTGCGGTCAAACAGGGCAAGGCTGTTCGCCCGGGCCCAGGCCTCGTAGGCGTACCAGGCGCCGAGGTCCGTCCAGTGGTGGTCGGTGCGGTAGAAGATATATTCCTCCGCATGGCTGCCCAGTGTCTCGCGCATGTCGAACACATTGCCGCCCGCGGCCTGCACGGCCCTGTATATCTCATCCAGATGCGCGTTTTCATCCAGGCCCGGTGCGTTTGCGGGCAGCTTGTCCTTCAGCACAAGGCTGGCGCTGGGCACAATCATCGCGTCCACCATGCCGGGGTGGCGCTCGCACAGGTTTGCCAGCGCCGTTACATTGCGCGCAAAGCGGCTTTCGTCCACGCCCAGAAGCTGCTTGAACAGATAGTTGTCGCTGCCGTAATACACGCCGTTGTTCTCGGTTTTCAAAAGTGCGGCCTCGGCATAGCTTTTCAAGTCTATCCAACCGTCGCGGAAGGCGAACTGGTCCTTCACATACGCTTCATACTGCACCATCCACGGGTTCTGCCTGCTCACCACGCTGGCAATGGAGAGCTGGGGCCTTTGGGCAAGGTCGCGGTTTTCCAGCTCGGAATGCGCGCGTTTGGGCCACAGCGCGTCCAGAACGGAAAAGCCCATGAGGAACACAAAGAACACAACGGCGATAGGGTATGCCTTACAGGCCTGCCAGATTTTCTTCACAGTGCTTCACCGCCTTTCATCAGAACCGGAAATAGAGGAACGGGCTGTTGGTGGCGTCCACCATATAGGCTACGGTTACGACGAGCACCACAGCGAGAAAAATGCCCTGCAAAAGCTTGTGGCGGCGCAGCACCTTGTCCACCCTCAGGGTGAGGGGGCTGGCGCACACGATGCCCACGGCCAGCAGCAGGCCGTAATTGCGCAGGAAATACAGCGCCGAAACACCGCCGGTGGGCACGAACAGCCGCTGCAAAAGCAGGGGAAGCTGCACGCCCACATCGCTGCCCACAAAGAAGGCCCAGCCCACCATTACCAGCAGCAGCGTATAGATGTGCGGCCACACCCTGCCCTTTTTCAAAAGGGGCAGAAGGAAGGTCTTTTCCAGAATGAGAAGCACGCAGTAGTAAAGGCCCCACAAAATAAAGTTCCAGTTGGCGCCGTGCCAGAAGCCCGTCAAAAACCACACGATGGCAATGTTTACAAGCTGGCGGGCAAGGCCCTTGCGGTTGCCGCCAAGGGGGATATACACATATTCCTTGAACCAGCTGGAGAGCGTCATGTGCCAGCGCCGCCAGAACTCGGTGATGCTTTTCGAGATATAGGGCAGGTTGAAGTTGTCGGGGAAATCGAACCCAAGCATTTTGCCCATGCCGATGCCCATCATGGAGTAGCCTGAGAAATCGAAATAGATTTGCAGTGTGTAGGCGGCCAGCCCCAGCCACACAAGAGGAGTGCTGGCATTTTCCAGCCCCACGCCGTATTCCATCACGCCGTTCACCATGTGGCCCGTCACATCATACCACAGGGCGCTGATGCCGTCTGCCAGCAGCACCTTTTTGGCGAGGCCCAGAATGAACAGGTACACGCCCTCCTCCACGCGGCCCATCGTCACGCGGCCCTTCAGCACATGAAGCCTGTCCGACACATCGCGGTATTTCACGATGGGCCCGGCAATAAGCTGCGGGAACATCACCACATAGGCGCCGAAGTCGATGAGGTTGTGCTCGGCAGGCACGTCGCCGCGGTACACGTCGATGGAATAGCTCATCGTCTGGAAGGTGTAAAAGCTGATGCCCAGCGGCAGCGTCAGCGACAGGGTGGAAATGGACGTGCCCAGCAGCGCGTTCAGGTTGGCAATGAAGAAATTGGTGTACTTGAAGAACATCAGCATGCCGAGGCTGCCCACAATGCTGTATAAAAGAAAGAACAGCCGCGCGCGCTTGGAATGTGCGAATTTTTCCATGCCGAGGCCGGCGGTGTAGTTGATGAGGATGGCCGCCGCCATCACGGGGAACAGCCGCACCTCGCCCCAGGAATAGAACACCAGGCTGCACAAAAACAGCACGGTGTTCTTCCATTTGGCCGGGGCCAGATAGTACAGCGCCAGTGTGATGGGAAGAAAGCGGAATAAAAACAGCAGGGTACTGAAAACCATGGGCGTGGCTCCTTGATAAAAATTCTGAAAGATTTGGGGGGCCGGGTGCGGGCCGCAGGCGGCCCTGCACCGCAGGCCGGCTGTGCGGCCTGCGCCGGAAAAAGCAGAACCGGTATGCACAAGTACGGCAATACCGGTTCTGCGGACGCATCATAAAATTATTTCAGCGCATCGCTGATGGCGGTATCGATCTCGGCATAGTCCACTCCTTCCCCGGCAATGGCAAGCACCACATAATCGCCCTTTACCACCACGCGGCCATTTTTTGTCTGCTCGTAGCCGACGGGAAATTCATCCTTGTAATTTTCCCACTGGGCAACAAGCCCGTCACGGTAGCCCTCCAGCGCGGCCTTCACGGTGTCCGCCTGGCCGGCCTTTGCCTTCACCACCAGCACGGCGCCCGGCGCACCGTTCGTCTTTGTGCGCTGGCCCGCATATTCCTCCACGGTGGCCTCCATATCCAGGCTCATGTCCAGCGTCAGGTCGTCGTCGGTGAAATCGGTGGGGTTGTCTATAGTGGCAACGCCCTCGATGGCGCCGGCCACATCGGCTACATTATAGTTCGCTTCCGAGCCGCAGGCGGAGAAAAGGCCGAGGCACAGTACAAGCGTTAGCACAAGGGCAGCAAAACGTTTCATATCCTAGCATTCCTTTCTTCTCTTTCATCCGAGATATTTGGAGAGAGTTTTACCCTATTCATTCTATATGATGCTGGCAATATTTGCAAGCGAAAGTTCCCCAAGCGGGTGTGAAATTTCAAAATAAGCCCGCTTGACACGGCGGGGCGGGGGCATTTACTATATAGAAGGCATGGAATAAGCACAAAAAATGCGAAAGGGGGCGGGGCGTAATGCGCGCTTGCAGCTTCCGGCGCCTTGCGGCGGTGGTGTGCGCGGCGGCGGTGTGCGCGGGCCTTGCGGGCTGTGCGGCCGGCGGGCCTGCCAGCCGCACAGATTTTTTCATGAGCACGCTGGTGACGCAGCAGGCATACGGCCCGCGCGCCGAAAAGGCGCTGGCTCAGGCGGCGGACACTCTGCGCGAGTGGGAGACCAGATTGTCTTTGTATGAAGAGGACAGCGATGTCTGCCGCATCAACGCCGCCGCGGGCGCACAGCCCGTGCAGGTGAGCGAAGCCACCGCCGTCCTGCTGGCGCAGGCGAAGGCGCTGGCCCAGACGACGGACGGCGCCTTTGCCCTTACGGTGGCGCCCATCACGCTGGCCTGGGGCGTGCGCAGCGGCTCGCCCCGCGTGGTGCCGCCCGAAGAGTGTGCGGCGCTGGCCGCGCTTGTGGACGACAGCGCCCTGCAGCTTACGCAGAACACGGCCTTCCTTTCCAAAGAGGGCCAGGGGCTGGACCTCGGCGGCTGTGCCAAGGGCGCGGCGCTGGACGCCGTGGCCGACGTATATGAAAAGGAGGGCGTGCAAAGCGCCGTCGTGTCGCTGGGCGGCAATGTCTATGCGCGTGGCACAAAGCCGGGTGGCAGGCCCTGGCGCGTGGGCTTCCGCGACCCATCAAAGGGCGATGATGCCTCGCTGGCCTCCATCGAACTGACGGATGCGGTGATGGCCGTCTCGGGCGATTACGAGCGGTACTTCGAACAGGACGGCGTGCGCTATGGCCATATCATGGACCCCGCCGCAGGCGCGCCCGCGCAAAGCGACATCGTCAGCGTGGGCGTGGTGTGCGCGACGGGCCTGGAGGCAGATATACGCTCTACCGAGCTGTTTGTGCGCGGCAAGGCCGCGGCGCTGCGCTATTTTGAGGCGGGCGGCATGGGCATGATGCTGTGCGAGGACGGCGTGCTGTACGTCTCGCGCAGCCTGAAAAATGGCTTTGAGCTTGCGCCCGGCGTGCAGGCCGAGGTGCAGTTCGTGGGCTGAGACGGGGCCGCCCTATGCTAAAGGCGGTGTAGGCGGGGGAAAGGAGGGCGTGCCATGGGCAGAAAAGAAAAAAGGGCGGCCCGGAAGACGGCGCTGCTGGGCGTGTTGTTTGCGCTGGCGGCTGTGCTGTCGCTGGTGGAAGGGGCGCTGGCGCCCGCCCTGGGCCTGCCGCCCGGCGTGAAGCCGGGGCTGGCCAACACGGTGGTGATGTTTGCCCTTTTGTTTCTGGGGCTGCCGCAGGCTGCCTGTCTGGCCGTGCTGAAGGCGCTGCTGGCCCTGCTGGCGCGCGGTGCGGTGGCCGGCGCCCTCAGCCTGTGCGGTGGGCTTTTCAGCGTGGGAGTGATGTGGCTTTTGCACCGCTTTGCAAGGCCCACGCCGTTTATTTTGTCGGCCGGCGGCGCGCTGGCGCACAACGCCGGGCAGCTTGTGGTGTTCGCCGCGCTGTGGGGTGCCCGCGGCGCGCGGGCACTGGCATGGTATGTGCCGGTGCTGGCGGTGAGCGGGCTGGCCATGGGGGCGCTGACGGCGCTTTTGCTGCGCGCGCTGGTGCCCGCATTGAAAAAAGCAGGTTTTTCCAATATTATTGATAGTTTCTATCAATAAATACTTGACATTGTTTAGAGACGGTGATATGATAAAAATGCCGAAAGGCTGAAGGAAAGTCCATTTGAATAGATACGGAGGAAAGAGCAGCTATGAAAAAATTTGTTTGCACCGTTTGTGGTTATGTACACGAGGGCGATTCCGCCCCTGAATTCTGCCCGGTATGCAAGGCGCCCGCTTCCAAGTTTGTGGAGCAGAAGGGCGAGATGACCTGGGCTGCCGAGCATGTGGTGGGCGTTGCCCAGGGCGTGGACCCGGAGATTATCGAGGGCCTGCGCATGAACTTCAACGGCGAGTGCAGCGAGGTGGGCATGTACCTTGCCATGGCCCGTGTGGCGCACCGCGAGGGCTACCCCGAAATTGGCCTGTACTGGGAGAAGGCTGCCTATGAGGAGGCCGAGCACGCCGCCAAATTTGCCGAGCTGCTGGGCGAGGTGCTGACGGATTCCACCAAGAAGAACCTCGAGATGCGTGTGGA
>UMGX01032783.1_pt1 | contig 11563 bp, 10 predicted proteins | sample 1965411 | NCBI WGS metagenome assembly UMGX01 (sample SAMEA4836086, study PRJEB28245) | human gut metagenome | biome: gut microbiome; material: fecal sample | place: Denmark | collected 2008 | reverse complement strand
ATATTTTATTGAATAATTCTTTGTGATAAGATTTATTATACGCCGATGAACTGCTATTGAATCCTGCAACTTCATTAATTGTTCATTATGAATATTATATTTATCTACCAAATTATTGTATTTTGTAGTGGTGCTTTCAAGTTTGTTTTTTAATGCAGTGTTATTACTATTAAGATTGTTAAATTCTGTTACGAGTGTATTATATCTATCTACAAGATGATTGTAATCATCAATGACTTGTTCAGTTTCATTTACTTGACTTGAATACTTTTCAATATAATTTACAACTTCGATTACAATGCTATCCAATTCTCTTGAAAGTTGATTGTATTTTACGGGCTTCCCATTAGATGTTCTATATGTATAGGACCGAGTTCCCGTTAAAGAATCGTACTCAATTTCCATTATCTTGTTCAATGTAGAATCACTCCACAGCAATTTGTCTATCAATATATCTCTATGATTGATTTCATTTTGCATGGTAGAATTATAGTACATACTAATAAACAATGATGCCATTAGAAGTACTATAAATGCACCTGTAGCCACCTTTGTTATTCTATTTTTGGAGTTTTGCATTTTGGATTTCTAATAATTGATTCGTATGCTTTAACTCAATAATGAGATTATTATATTTTTCTCTTTGGCTTGTAAGTTCGTCTTGATGTTTTCGATTGATTTCATTGATCTCTATTCGATGATTAATGTCTTTATAATAACACCCTACAGCGAAACCTCCACTTATGAGTGCTATTGCACTCGCAATAGCTCCCCAAGTAGGTGTAATTGAATTCCAAAATTTATCTTTCTTATGTTTTGCCATTCTACTCAAAACGACTATTCTCTTATCCGCAAATATACGTATAAGATCTATATAATCATCATTTCATATAAAAGATGATGTCCTATTTAAAATGAGTTATCGTTCTTTTGGCGTGTTCTTATTATTCAAATGCAAAACCTTTGAAATCCTCCTTATCGAATCTGTTTTGCTCTGCCTGTTCTATAACTGCATTATATTGTTCCTGCATATCGAGGGCCTTTATAAAGTATGGCAACGATACCTTTTCAGGCAGGTTCTTACACCGTTTATCGAGTTGATAACTTATGCTTATTGGCTCGGTACTCGGTAAGTTGATGATGTTGTATTTCGTAAGCAGTACAGACATAGCCCGTTTATCCCACTTGGGAGCGGCAACACCTTTCATCTTGCAGAACTCGCATATCTCCTTATAAATCCCTGCATTGGTCTTTTTAACAGAGGAATTGATAAAACAACCTGCCGTCAGTTCGTAGCCGTTAGAAATAGGCTTTATAAGCCCTAATTGCTGACACTCTTTAATGAGAGCTGTTATCGTATTTCTCGATAATCCGATACTCTTTGCAATTTGGGATATACTTCATTGGATGGTATCCGTATTATTAAGGCAAATTGCCTTTAATAAGAGCAGAAACCCTGCAATTTTGGCGGGATAGTTATTGTTAAAGAAGCTGTTATCGAGAAAGAAATAGTCTTTAATAACAGGCTTTATAAAGTAAGAATTACGTTTTATAAATCCCCTGTCTGCATCTTCTTTAACGGTAGTCTGCACGGTAAGATAACCTGCATTCTTTAAGCGTTTGATAACACGGCGGATAGTTCGTTCATCTAATCCCGTCAGCAAGGATAGTTTTTCCTCGGTTATATGGGATATGTTCGTCTTGTAATTGGAGCAATATTTAATGGTCGCTCACACGTAAATATCAATAGGCTTACTGTTGCCCGTCTGAAAGTTCACGATTGATTTGGGGATTACTGTATAATTCATCGTTAGCAATGGAATTTTGATTGTTTGTAAATATGATTTCTTTTAAGTGTAGCAGTTTTCGAAAGCAGGCCACGCCGTAATGGTCTTTGGCTTGTTTGCGGTTCTCGAATCACCTGCGGTCTTTGATATGGTAGTACATGGTCTGAAAGACTTAAATAGGTTATGTATAAGTAGGTAGTGTATATATAGGACACTTTTGAGCAGTTTACATAGGACAGTTTTGAGCAACTCTCTATCCCGTCATTCAAAAACCTACTATCTCTTTAATTGGAATCTTCCACATTTTCTGATTCTGAAATACTCTTTTTATAAAGAATACTTGATTCGTACTCAAAAAATGTGGTAACGGATTTCACCGCATTTTTTCTGTGTGTGAAATATCTTTTTATAAGGGAATTTCATTTCTATATAGAAAAATATGCGACTATCGACCAAAGATAAGGACAGCACATGATGCCGTCCTTATCCGTCCTATAACATATTTCTATGGAAGAAACAAGAATTACCCTTGTCTGTGAATTGATATGCAAACATATAAATAATTTAATCAATAATCAAATATTTTACATTGTTTTTTAAGGAAATTTTGTAGAAAAAAACGCTACCTTTGAAAATAACCTTAAACTATCTGCATTATGTCGATTTACGAATATGTGCATAGCATTGGGAACCGAATGTTCCCTGCATACGAAATTGAAGAAGACGGAAAGGAATACCAAGTCGATACCGCTTGCACAGGAGATTTTATCGTACTGCATAGGGACGGACGGCTGGATATGTCGAAATACCCTTTCACCAAAGAGCAGTTTTTGAAGAATGAGCCAGTCATCCGTTCGTTACAGGCATTGGGCATCGACATCGAAAAATTCTGGGTAACGTTACTTTTTGTTTATTACCTTACACAGAAGAAAACAGAGAATGTGATGGCGATTCCTGCACCTGCTTTCGACCAGTTCCGAGCGTTCGCCAAGTATCTCCATGCCAATCCCGATGCCAAAATTCGTATCTGGCGGGGGCGTGAACACGGTGTAACCATCGAATCACAAGAGGCAATACGGATGTTGGGTGCTATTCTGGCAGAAAACTCTGCTGCACTCTATGCCAATCTGTCACGCAATGTGGAGTTTGGCTGGGGCGATTTCTCGATCGATTTGAAAGATTGCTACAAAATTACCTTTGTTGTTGCGTGTCTGTTGCCATTTCTGGAGCAATTCAAGGCCAAGGACAAACGCAGTACAAATCCTGCCCGAGTTTCATATAATCTTATGCTCTTAATCTCTCGCATCGTCTATATGTTCGGCTATACGGAGAATAAGAAATATCTTGATAATGATGAAAATATAAAAGCTATCTGGCAACGATACAAGGATGAAGAATGGCATACCATAGGGAGAGGCTTATATTGATAATCTCTCAATTTAGATGGAATGGGACGGCGAAAAGCCGTCCTTTTTTATGCTGTAAATTAAGGGATAACAGAAATAATACATTTTTCTGTTATCCGACAATAGTTTGTGATACAATGAGTTATGCATGGTATTCGATAGTATTGCAAGCAGAAACGCAAACGAACGCTCCTTGACATACACCCCTCTTCTCGGTTGAGAGGGAATATCCGAACCGAAAGGCCGAGGGTCGAATCGAACGACGCAACGATGATGGGAGTTTGCCCAAGCCATCATCCGCTCGCCCGACGAGCTGGCAAGAGCTCACCAGTCAGACCCGACGCCGAGAAAACGAAATAGACACTTATTTATAACCATATATACCTTGCGGGTGGTATGAGGTCAACCCGCACTTAATATATGAAACAATTAATAATCGCTTCTGTAGAACTCAATCGTAATTTCGCCTTTGTCAAAGGCAACCGTCAGATCAATGCAAAGGCTGTTGCTGCCAAAGTGAAATCCATCCGAGAATATGGGCAGTTATCACCGATCACCGTCGTCAAAGGGGAGGATGTCTTCCTCTCGGGAGGACATCTGGTCGATCTGGACGGGAACGACATTCCCGATGAACAGACCGAAAACTATTTTGCCGTGCTGGATGGTCAGCACCGTTTGATGGCTTACTTGAAACTGGGGCTGAATCTGGATGACCTCGTAATTTGCGAACCATTGAACGCCGAGATGTCCATCGTGGCATTGATTGCCGAAATGAATATCTGTACGACCTCGTGGAAGGGCACGGACTATATGGCCGCACCCTGCATGGCACTTGAACTAAAAGAGAACGAGGTATTCGAATTTGCGCTGGAATTACGGCGTAAGAATTATCCGCTCTCGACTATCTCGCAGTGGTGTCTTGGGAAGAACTCCTTGAAACCTCGTGATTTCGTAAACGCCATAAAAGAGAAAAAATTACCCAAAGCATTCGAGAATAGCGCATGGTATCAACGGAGCATCAATTGGTATCGTGTGGCCCAAGAGAAATTCAGCGAAACATTCTTGGCAAAAAAATACCTGATAGGATATATTATTGATCAGGGCCGTGAAGCGGAAGACCCTACGGCATTTTACGCTCAAATCGAGAGCAGGATCGAGCAATTGACAGATAAGCAGGCCCAGCTAATTATGAATCCTCCCAAAGGGTTGGTAACACGTGAGCAGTTGATTGTGGATAATCTTGTCGAATACCTCGGTCGATGATGCCACCATATACTAATAATAGGAAAAAGGAGGTCGGTTACCAATATGGCCGCCGACCTCCAAACTCCTATAACAAGTGTTGCATTGCAGCGTCAATTTGGCTGTTCTCGAATGAATCCAAGTAGATTTGAGTAGTGGATAGATCAGAGTGTCCCAGCGATTCGGAAATCAAGGCTACGCTTACGCCTGACCGTTTGAGCACCGTGGCATAGGTATGACGGGCAACGTAGGTTGTTAAGTTCGTTGTCAGTCCCAACCGCTTGCTCCATTCTTTCAACTCTCGGTTTATATGAATCAGAACCTTATGCACCCTATTGTGAATCTGCTGTTCGGTACGATGCACATGACGATCAAGAATAGGAAAGATATAGTCTTCTTGCATAGCTTCTGAACGACCATATCGGGTAATGATTGCCTTTGCTTGCGGATGCAATCGACAAGTCATCGTCTTTCCTGTCTTATGACGGCGATAGAAAATCCGATCCTCTTCCATATCGACGTAGCGTAAGGTGGCAATATCCTTGAAATTGATTCCCGCCGAAAAGTAAGAAAACAAGAATATATCCCTTGCAAAATCGGTATAGGGAGACCTCGTTACGGGTAATTCTGCCTGCATCAATCGTTGTATATCCTCTTTATGAATGGCTCGTTTACGTGTCTGTGTCCAATGCTTTCCCACCTTATATGAAATAAAAGGATTCTCCTTGCAAAGGAAAATCTTGTCAGCAATGGCCTTATTGTAAACGGCTTTCAGTACACTGAATTTCGTGGCTATCGAATTGGATTGATTACCCGCCGAATGGAGAAATACCTCAAAATCACCTAATAACTTTCCGTTGATCTCTTCAAACCGTAATTTGGTAGGATGGAATTTAACGAGTGAGGTACAGGTGGCTGTGTACTTGATTGCCGTGTTGATTTTCCCTGCTTGTTTCATGGCTGTAATTTGTTGCTGAAAATAGTTATCGACGAATTGTGGAGTGCATTTTGCGGTCTGGTCAAATAGGTTGGTAAAATCAACCTCCATATCCAATGCCTCCAATCGCTGGATTTTCTTTCGATAAATCGCTAATGCACTGTCGATTTTACTTTGCAAGATGGCACGTTCGGGACAGTCTGCCGTTATCATTTCAGCATCCTTATCCCAATAATGCGGCTCTACCGAAATGCCGAGCGAAACGGTTTTGTGGGTACGTTGGTGCGTAAAACGAACGGCCAACGGAGACTTGCCGTTTTTGTAAACGATTTCATAACGGCAGATTATTTTGATTTTCATGTGTTTGCGCATTGCGCAAACAGTGCAGGACGCCTAATTTTTATGTGTAACATTATGTGTAACATTGCTCGTCCGAACCGCCTTTACAGCCTCCTTTTCCTTCGCAAAACGGCACAAAAAAGCGGTTGCCTATTCGGTAACCGCTTGATTTTCAGAGCTGTCTATGAGACTTGAACTCACGACCTCTTCCTTACCAAGGAAGTGCTCTACCACTGAGCTAAGACAGCCTTTTGCTCTTTCGAGTGGTGCAAAAGTACGCAAGAAAAATGAAAAGACCAAAAAAATGTGCGATTTTCCCGATTATTTTCTATCTTTACTGACGAATTACAACCAAAAACAGATGAAACGTATTCTGATAGTAGGCGCCGGAGGCCAGATCGGTTCCGAGCTGACAGTTTATCTGCGCAAAATCTACGGCGGGCACAATGTGGTGGCCACCGACATGCGCGAGTGCAAGTCCCTGGGCGAGGACGGTCCCTTCGAGGTGCTGAATGCCCTCGATGCCACGGCGATGGCGTCGGTGGTGGCCCGTCACCGGATCGACACGATCTTCAACCTCGTGGCGCTGCTTTCGGCCGTGGGAGAGCGGAATCCCCAGATGGCCTGGAACGTCAATATGGGTGCGCTGAACAACTCGCTCGAGGTGGCGCGGCAGCACCACTGCGCGCTCTTCACCCCCTCGTCGATCGGCGCTTTCGGCCCCTCGTCGCCCAAGGACAAGACCCCGCAGGATACGATCATGCAGCCGACGACGATCTACGGGGTCTGCAAGGTCACGGGCGAGCTGCTGGGCAACTATTACCACCACAAGTACGGGGTCGATACCCGTTCGGTCCGCTTCCCGGGCATCATTTCGAACGTCACGCTGCCCGGCGGCGGCACGACCGACTACGCCGTGGAGATCTACTACGAGGCGATCCGCAGCGGCCGTTTCACCTGTCCCGTTCCCGCGGACGTCTATATGGACATGATCTACATGCCCGACGCCCTGCGCGCCTGCGTCGAGCTGATGGAGGCCGATCCCTCGAAACTCGTGCACCGCAATAGTTTCAATATCGCCTCGATGAGCTTCACGCCCGAGATCATCTGCGCCGAGATCCGGAAGCGGATGCCCGCGTTCGAGATGACCTACGACATCGACCCCGTGAAGCGGGAGATCGCCGAGAGCTGGCCCAATTCGCTGGACGACACCTGTGCCCGCGAGGAGTGGGGGTGGAAACCCGAGTGGGACCTTTCGCGCATGACCGACGACATGCTGGCGCATATCCGCACCAAGCTGGCGAAATAGCCGGGGCCGTGTCGGACGGAAAGGGACCGACGGCGGAGCGCATCGCCGCATCGTCGTCGAGCTGGAACGGGGAGCCGTTGCCCGCCTACCCGGCGGGACGGCCCCTCGTGTCGCTTCTGCGCATCCTGATTCCGCCGCATGCGCGGCTGGAGGAGCATTTCCATCCGGTCGTCAATGCGGGGGTGGTGCTGCGGGGCGAGCTGACCGTGGTCGCCGGGAACGGGACGGAGCGGACGTTCCGCCCCGGGGAGGGGATCGTCGAAATGGTAGGGACTTTGCATTACGGCGAGAACCGGGGCGACGACGAGGTCGAACTGGTGATGTTTTATGCCGGGGCGGAGGGCGTGCCGCTGTCGGTGAAATCCGAACCCTGACGTATGAAAAAGAGTCTGAAAAAGAGTATCGGGATCGTGCTCGCTGCGCTGGTCGCGGTCGGCGGCCTCCTTGCGGGAGGCAGTTTCTACATGCTCTCCTACGCCCTGCGTCCCGACGCGGTGATGGCCGAGAAGAATGCCTCCTCCTATGAATATATGTATGCCGAATATCCGTTTCTGGCGGAATGGGCCGACAGCCTCCGCAGTTCGGGGGCACTGCGCGACACGGTGATCGTCGGCGACGGGGGCGAGCGGCTCCATGCCGTTTACGCCGCGGCGCCCGAACCGACCGACCGGACGGCGGTCATCGTCCACGGCTACACGGACAACGCCGTGCGGATGCTGATGATCGGCTACCTTTACAATCACGACCTGGGCTGCAATATCCTGCTGCCCGATCTCCATTACCACGGCGAGAGCGAGGGGCGGGCCATCCGCATGGGGTGGAAGGACCGTCTCGACGTGCTGCGGTGGATGGATGTCGCCAACGGGCTTTTCGGAGGCCGTACACGGATGGTCGTGCACGGCATCTCGATGGGGGCCGCGACGACGATGATGGTCTCGGGGGAGCCGCAGCGGCCCTATGTGAAGTGTTTCGTGGAGGACTGCGGTTATACGAGCGTCTGGGACGAGTTCCGCAAGGAGCTCCGGGAGCAGTTCTCGCTGCCCGCCTTTCCGCTGCTCTACACGGCCAGCTGGTTGTGCGACCTGAAGTACGGCTGGTCGTTCCGCGAGGCTTCGGCGCTCCGGCAGGTGGCCAAATGCGAACTGCCGATGCTCTTCATCCACGGCGATGCGGACGACTTCGTGCCGACGCGGATGGTCTATCCGCTCTACGAGGCCAAGCCGGGCGAGAAGGAGCTGTGGGTGGTTCCCGGTGCGGCGCACGCCATGTCCTACCGGGACAACCGCGCGGAATATACGCGGCGTGTCGCGGAGTTCGTCGGACGGTATGTCGGGGACGGTTCCGCACAGCCCGTGCGAACGGATTGACCGTACCCGTCATGGAATCGGAAAAGAAAAACGGGCCGGATGCGGCCGAACTGCTGCGGGTGCGGGAGTTCTGCCGGACGCTGGAAGAGGCCGCGGCGAACCTTCCGGACGACGTGCGTGCGGCCCTCTACCGGCCGTGTGCCGAGGCGTGCGTGAAAGGATCCGTGCTGGAGGAGCAGCGACGGCAGTTCCTGGAGTGCGGCAGCGACCTCGACCGGCAGTACGTCCGGTACGGTCGTTCGGCGTATTTCTTCGCGGACGTCGTGGAGCCGGGCCGGGTTTACGAAATGGGCTACCCGCGCTGCCTGTGTCCGCAGGTCGCGGCGGGATTCGTGGAGACGCCGGCGCATTGCGAATGCTCCCGCCAGAGCATTCTGTACGTCCTGCGGGAGTTGTTGCCCGGGAGGCGGATCCGGGTGGAGACGCTGCGGACCGTGCTTTCGGGCGGCGGCGAGTGCCGTTTCCGGGTGACTGTCGGATGATTCCGGAGGAATCCGTCGCCGGGACGGCCGCGCCGGCGACGGGCTGCGACGTTCCGGGCGAGAGCTCCCGGGAGGCTGGGTTCCGGGTTGCGACATTCCGGGTGAGAGCTCCCGGGAGGCGGGGGCCCGGCGGACAACGGCATTCCGGCCGGAGGCCGTTCGGGTCGGCGTCCGGAGCGGAGGAGATGAAAAAAACGGAGGCGTGAGCCTCCGTTTTTCTTTCGGTGTCCGGGGATCGCTCCCCGGATGCGGATGTCTTACTCGGCCTTGCCGTCCGAGCCGAGAACCTCCTTGATCTTGTGGATGTAGAGCTTCTTCATGTTGTCGCGGGCCGGACCCAGGTACTTGCGGGGGTCGAACTCCGCGGGCTTCGTGGCGAAGACCTCGCGGATGGCGGCCGTCATGGCCAGACGCGAGTCGGAGTCGATGTTGATCTTGCAGACTGCGCTCTTGGCGGCCTTGCGGAGCTCCTCCTCGGGAATGCCCACGGCAGCCTTCAGCGCACCGCCGTACTTGTTGATCGTATCGACCTCCTCCTGGGGAACCGACGACGACCCGTGGAGCACGATGGGGAAGCCCGGAAGCTCCTTCTCGATGGCTGCCAGCACGTCGAATGCCAGGGGGGGCGGAACCAGACGGCCCGTCTTGGGATCCACGGTGCACTGCTCGGGGGTGAACTTGTAGGCGCCGTGCGACGTGCCGATCGAGATGGCCAGTGAATCCACGCCCGTCTTGGTCACGAAGTCCACGACCTCCTCGGGCTTGGTGTAGTGGCTCTCCTCGGCTACGACCTCGTCCTCGACGCCGGCCAGCACGCCCAGCTCGCCCTCTACCGTCACGTCGAACTGGTGGGCGTACTCTACGACCTTCTTCGTCAGAGCGACGTTCTCATCGTAGGGAAGCGCCGAGCCGTCGATCATCACCGACGAGAAGCCCATGTCCACGCAGCTCTTGCAGAGCTCGAACGAGTCGCCGTGGTCGAGGTGCAGCACGATCTGGGGCTTTGCCCAGCCCAGCTCCTTGGCGTACTCCACGGCACCTTCGGCCATGTAGCGCAGCAGGGTCTGGTTGGCGTAGTTGCGTGCGCCCTTCGACACCTGCAGGATGACGGGCGACTTGGTCTCGGCGGCAGCCTGGATGATGGCCTGGAGCTGCTCCATGTTGTTGAAGTTGAATGCCGGTACGGCGTAACCGCCCTTGATGGCCTTGGCGAACATTTCGCGGGTGTTCACGAGGCCCAGATCTTTGTACGATACCATACTATTAGAGTTTAAGTGAAATTACTGGCTGTTTTTGACCTTGCAAATTTACTAAAAAAACTAAATAAAGATTTCATTTTGTGAGAAAAATAACAGAGCGCGGAAAATAGTTGCGCAATCCGGATTGTTTTTTGTAAATTTGCAGGGGCTTTCCCGAAGGGAAACCGCAGGCGGGCCGGGGTTTCCCTCCGGAGTTTCAGCGGTTGGCCCTGCCGGCGGACCGGGAGGGCGGAACGTCCCGCCGGGCGTTTCGGGGCCGTCTCCGGCGCGGGCCGGCGGAGACTCCGGCCGGTGGCTTTCGGCTACCGGAAACAGAGACGGACAACACAAACATTACTATAAGGATTATGGCAGACTTCATCTATCAGGAGCCGTTCCCCGTCGGGGAGGACAAAACCGAGTACCGTCTTTTGACGAAGGATTACGTGAAGGTCGTCGAGTGCGACGGGCGTAAAATCTTGAAAGTGGACCCCGCGGGCCTCGAGCTGCTGTCGAAGGCGGCCTATTCGGATGTGTCGTTCTATCTGCGTGCGGCGCATCTGCAAAAGCTGCGCGACATCCTCGACGATGCGGAGGCCACCGACAACGACAAGTTCGTGGCCTACACGATGCTGCTCAACCAGTGCGTGGCCGCCGAGGGCGAGCTGCCGACCTGCCAGGACACCGGCACGGCCATCTGCATCGGGCACAAGGGCGAGGACGTCTGGACGGGAGCCGACGACGCCGAGTGCATCGCCAGGGGAGTTTACGAGACCTACAAGGAGCGCAACCTCCGCTATTCGCAGGTCGTGCCCTTCACGATGACCGACGAGAAGAACTCGGGCACGAACCTTCCGGCGCAGATCGACATCTACGGCGGCAAGCCCGGCATGGAGTACGAGTTCCTCTTCATCACCAAGGGCGGCGGCTCGGCCAACAAGACCTTCCTCTACCAGCAGACCAAGGCGCTGCTGAACGAGGAGTCGCTCACGAAATTCATCCGACAGCATATCTTCGACCTCGGCACGTCGGCCTGCCCGCCGTACCACCTGGCCCTCTGCATCGGCGGCACGTCGGCCGAGATGTGCCTCTCGACGGTGAAGAAGGCTTCGGCCGGCTACCTCGACGAGCTTCCCACTTCGGGCAACGAGGGCGGCCGCTGCTTCCGCGACCTGGAATGGGAGGAGAAGGTGCTGAAAATCTGCCGCGAGAGCGGCGTCGGCGCCCAGTTCGGCGGCAAGTATCTCGTGCACGACGTGCGCGTGATCCGCGCTCCGCGCCATGCGGCCTCGTGCCCCGTGGCCATCGGCGTAAGCTGCTCGGCGGACCGCAACATCAGGGCGAAGATCACCCCCGAGGGCATCTTCCTCGAGAAGCTGGAGAAGAACCCCGCGCGGTTCCTGCCTGCGGAGGCGCCGGCCATGTCGCCCGCCGTGGACATCGACCTCGACGAGGG
>UMGX01048161.1_pt1 | contig 11564 bp, 9 predicted proteins | sample 1965411 | NCBI WGS metagenome assembly UMGX01 (sample SAMEA4836086, study PRJEB28245) | human gut metagenome | biome: gut microbiome; material: fecal sample | place: Denmark | collected 2008 | reverse complement strand
GGGTACAAGATCGTGCGCTGGCCCTGGCAACGAATCGAAAACAACGGATGATATGGAACGTCTGATACTGACGAACGGAAACGTGATCCGCCCGACGCGGATCGAGTCCGGCATGGCCGTCGTCTGCCGCAACGGCCGTATCGAGCGGATTCTTCCCGGAAATGGGGTGACGCCCGAACCCGGCGACCGGGTTATCGACGCCCGGGGCGGGTATATTGCTCCGGGATTCATCGACATGCATGTGCACGGTGGTGGCGGGCACGACTTCATGGACGGGACGGTCGAGGCTTTCCTCGGCGTGGCCGAGACCCATGCGCGCTATGGTACCACGGCGCTCGTTCCCACGACGCTGACCTGTACCGACGAGGAACTTTACCGGGTGTTCGAGGTCTTCCGCGAAGCCGACCGGTGCAACAAGCGCGGGGCGCGGCTGCTCGGCCTGCATCTCGAAGGACCCTATTTTTCGCACCGGCAGAGCGGCGCCCAGGATCCGCACTATCTGAAGACCCCCCGCCGCGAGGAGTACGGGATGATTCTCGAAGCCGCCCCGGAAATCATCCGCTGGAGTGTCGCTCCGGAGCTGGACGGCGCTCTCGAAATGGGACGCGAACTGCGCCGTCGCGGGATTTTGGCCTCTGTGGCGCATACCGACGCCGTGTATGACGAGGTGGTCCGCGCCCATGAGGCGGGATATACCCACATGACGCATCTCTATTCTGCCATGTCTTCCGTGACGCGGCGCAACGCCCGCCGTTATGCCGGAGCCGTCGAAGCGGCTTATCTGATCGACGCGATGACCGTGGAGATCATCGCCGACGGCGTGCATCTGCCTGAGGCGCTGCTGCGTTTCGTTTACAAGTTCAAGGGTGCGGACCGTACGGCGCTCTGTACCGATGCGATGCGCGGTGCGGGAATGCCCGACGGAGAGTCGGTTCTCGGCAGTCTCCGCAACGGCCGGCGCGTGCTGATCGAGGAAGGCGTGGCGAAACTTCCCGACCGTTCGGCATTTGCCGGAAGCGTCGCGACGACCGACCGTCTGGTACGCACGATGGTCGGTGCGGCGGGAGTGCCGCTCGTCGAGGCCGTGCGGATGATGTCGCTCACGCCGGCCCGCATTCTCGGGCTGGATGCCCGCAAGGGCTCGCTCGACGAGGGCAAGGATGCCGATATCGTCGTTTTCGATTCCCGAATTCATGTCGTAACCACAATTTCTGAAGGTCATGTTCTCTATACCGAATAATTTCCGTACGTTCAGCCGGGAAATGCTGAACGTCAAAGTCTTTTCCACGACCGGGGAGATGGGGCGCGCCGCGGCCGCGGAGGTCGCCGCCAAGATTGTCGAACTGCTCGGAAAAAAGGAGGAGGTCAATATGATCTTCGCCGCCGCCCCCTCGCAGGAGGCATTCCTGAACAGCCTGATTGCCGATAGCCGTATTGACTGGACACGCATCAATGCCTTCCATATGGATGAATACATCGGTGTCGGCCCTTCGGCGCCGCAGAGCTTCGCGCACTTCCTGCGCGAGCGGATCTTCGACCGGGTGCCTTTCCGTTCGGTCTATTGCCTCGACGGACTGGCCTCCGACCGGGATGCCGAGTGTGCGCGCTATGCCGGTCTGCTGCAACGCTATCCGGTCGATATCGTTTGCATGGGAATCGGCGAGAACGGCCATATTGCCTTCAACGACCCCGATGTGGCGGATTTCAACGATCCGAAACTGGTGAAGGTTGTGGCGCTCGATCCCGTCTGCCGCCAGCAGCAGGTCAATGAGAAATGTTTCGAGCGGCTCGATCTGGTGCCCTCCGAGGCGCTGACGCTGACGGTTCCCGCATTGCTGCGGGGTCGGTGGCTCTTCTGCATCGTCCCCTTCGCCAGCAAGGCCGAAGCCGTGCGGTGCACGCTTTACGGAGAGATCTCGGAACACTGTCCCGCGAGTGTGCTGCGCAACGAGGCGGATGCGTGCCTCTATCTGACTGCGGAGAGCGCCCGGTTGCTTCCCGCCGAATGACGAACCCGTTCCGAAACGAAAAACTACCGACCATGAAAAAACAGATTCTCATCATCGCATGCCTCCTCGCCGCGGTCTTCACCGTACGGGCCCAGGGGGTGATCCGTATCGGCATCATCGGCCTCGATACGTCGCATTCCACCGCCTTTACCGAACTGCTCAACGGTACGTCGGACGATCCGCTCGTCCGTGAGTTCGAGGTCGTTGCGGCCTATCCCTACGGATCGAAGGCAATCCGGTCGAGCCGCGACCGCATTCCCGGATATATCGAGACCGTGAAGAAGTTCGGCGTGGAGATCACCGCGTCGGTCGCCGAACTGCTCGACAAGGTCGATTGCGTGTTGCTCGAGACGAACGACGGCCGCCTGCATCTCGGGCAGGCCGTCGAGGTCTTCCGCTCGGGAAAAATCTGCTACATCGACAAACCGCTTGGCGCGACGCTCGGCGAGGCCATCGCCATCTACGAGATGGCCGAACGTTACGGTGCGAGCGTCTTCACCTCTTCGGCTCTGCGCTATTCGCCGCAGAATGCGGCGCTGCGTCGCGGCGACTTCGGCAAGATCCTGGGTGCCGACTGCTATTCGCCCCATACGGTCGAGCCGACGCATCCCGATTTCGGATTCTACGGCATCCACGGCGTGGAGACGCTCTACACGCTGCTGGGTACGGGTTGTGAGGCTGTGAGCCGTATCCACTCGCCGATGGGCGACATCGTGTCGGGACGTTGGAACGACGGACGTCTCGGCACGTTCCGCGCCGTCGTCAAGGGCCCGGCCGTCTATGGCGGTACGGCCTTTACGGAGAAGGGGACCGTTGCCGCGGGCGGATACGCCGGCTACAAGGTGCTGCTCGACGAGATTCTCCGCTATTTCAAAAGCGGTGCGAGCCCCGTATCGAAGGAGGAGACCCTCGAGATCTTCACTTTCATGAAGGCTTCGAACATGAGCCTCGAACGCGGCGGACGTACCGTTATGATGGATGAAGCCTATGCCGAAGGCATGAAGGAGGCGCGCAGGCTTCTCGAGGCTTACGACGAATAGACGCAAGACGATGAAACGCTTCGAATCGCTCCTGCGCCTGCTGCCCGCCGTGCCGCTCCTCTTCGCTTCGTGCTCGGGAAGTGCGGGACAGCGGCCCCTGCGTCTGGTCGTGCTCGATCCGGGCCATTTCCATGCGAGCCTGTTGCAGAAGAACGCCCTTGCGGAACTTTCGGACACGGTCCGTGTCTATGCCCCGGAAGGAGAGGAGGTCGAACAGTATTTGGCGGCCGTAGCCTCCTACAACGGACGTGCGGAAGAGCCTACCTCCTGGCGGGAGGTGGTCTATACCGGTCCCGACTACCTCGAGCGGATGGTCGGCGAGCGTGCCGGCGACTTGGTCGTCCTGGCCGGAAACAACCGGAAGAAAACCGGTTATATCCTCGCGTCGGTGAAAGCCGGATATCATGTGTTGTCTGACAAGCCGCTGGCTGTCTGCCGCGAAGACTTCGATACGCTGCGTGCGGCCTATGCCGAAGCGCACCGCCGCGGCGTATGGATCTGCGATCTGATGACCGAGCGGTATGATGCGCTCAACGTTCTGACCCGCAATCTGATGCACGATGCGGAGCTGTTCGGGGACCTGCTTCCCGGATCGGCTGACGATCCGTCGATTTCGATGCGCAGCATCCACCACTTCTTCAAGTCGGTGTCGGGGCGGCCGCTGATTCGCCCGGCGTGGTATTACGACGTGGAGCAGCAGGGCGAGGGGATCGCCGACGTTACGACGCATCTGATCGACCTGGTATTCTGGCAGTGCTTTCCCGAGAATCCCGTACGCTATGAGACGGATGTCGAGGTGCTGGCGGCCAGTCATTGGCCGACCGCTGTCCGTGCGGAGGATTTCCGTCTGTCGACGGGTGTCGAACCGTTCCCGCCCTATCTGGAGAAGTACCTCCGCGACGGGGTGCTTGAGGTGATGGCCAACGGCCGGATACTCTTCCGCGTAAAAGGGGTGCACGTCGGCATGGAGGTGGTCTGGAATTGGAGCTCGCCGAACGGCGAGGATGCCTTTTCGGCCGTGATGCGCGGCAGCCGGGCCTCGATCGAGGTCGTGCAGGACGAGACGACGGGAAATGTCAAGTCGCTCTATGTGCTGGCGGCCGGAGGGGCCGATCCCGCGCAGACGCTGACGGCTTTGCGGCGGCGCGTTGCCGCCTTGCAGCCGGATTGTCCCGGGCTGCGGGTCGTGGAGACGGATATTCCGGGTCGTTTCCTGGTGGATTTGCCCGTTGCGGCGCGTCCCGGGCATGAGGTGCATTTCGGACAGGTGGCCGAGCGGTTCCTTCGGAGTATCCGCACGGGCGAGATGCCCGCATGGGAGGAGGCCAATACGCTGGCGAAATACTACATTACGACGATGGCCGTGGAACAGGCCCGCACGGCGTCGCCGGAATAGAAACGAAAGGGCCGCCGGAAGGCGTATGCTGACGACCGAACGGGAGTATTATGCGGAAGAGTCGTTCTTCCATGGTTTCGTGCCGCATGTCATGGGCACGCGGTTCGATCTGTTGATTGCAGGTATCGACTTGCCGCGGGCGGATGCGCTCTGGGAGCGGACAACGGCCCTTCTGGAGCATCTGAACCGGGTCTTCGACCGCTTCGATCCCGCGAGCGAGGTCGCACGGGTGAATGCCGCGGCCGCACGCGCTCCCGTAGAGGTCGGGCCCGAACTTGGCGAAGCATTGCAGTCTTGCCGGACGTATTGCGAACGGACCGAGGGGCTTTTCGACATCACCCTCCGGGACCTCTCCCGCGTTCGTCTCGGTACGGAGGCGGGTGTCGTCAGCGTCCGCTTCGACGGGGAGGAAACGTCGCTCGATTTCGGCGGCTTCGCCAAGGGCTATGCGCTGAAGAAGATCGGCGTGCTGTTGCGCGAAGCCGGTGTCGGATCGGCCTTCGTCGATTTCGGCAACAGCTCCATTCTCGGCATCGGCCGTCATCCTTACGGCCCCTGCTGGCGGGTGAGTCTGCCCGATCCTGCAACGGGGAATGCTTTGGCCGAGTTCGACCTCGTGGACCGGGCCCTCTCCGTGTCGGGCAATACGGCGGCCCATACGGAACATATCGTGAATCCGCATACCGGCCTGCGTGACGCCTCGCGGCAGATCGTGGCGGTCGTCGCCGACGATCCGCTCGATGCCGAAGTGGTGAGCACCGCGTGGATGATCGCCGGCGAACCGCAACGGCGGCGTATTGCCTGCGGATTCGACAAACTGGAAGTTTACGCATACATATTGCATCATGGATAGGAAGAATGGCGGAGCGGAGATAAGTCGCAGGGATTTTTTGAAGAACATGGGGCGTCTGACCGGCGGCGTGACGCTGCTGGCCGCCACGCCGTGGCTGACGTTCTGCACTCCCGAGAAGCATCGGGAGATTGCGGGCGAACGGGCCCGTGTGGCGCTCATCGGCACGGGGTCGCGCGGCCAGTACCATCTCCACAACCTGCGGGCGATCCCCCATGCCGAAGTGGTCGCCCTGTGCGACGACTACGAACCCAACCTGCGGGCGGCGCAGCGGTTGTGCCCCGGGGCGAAATGTTATACGGATTACCGCCGGCTGCTCGAGGACCCCTCGATTGACGGCGTTATCGTCTCTACGCCGCTCGACTGGCATGGGCGGATGACGCTCGACGCCCTGGCGGCCGGCAAGCATGTCTTCTGCGAGAAGGCGATGGCCCGTACGCTCGACGAGTGCCGGGCGATCTACGATGCCTACGGGCGGACGGACCGGGTGCTCTATTTCTGCATGCAGCGCATGTACGATGAGAAATACATCCGGGGCATGGAGCTGATCCGTTCGGGACTGATCGGCGACGTGGTCGGCATGCGCTGCCACTGGTTCCGCAACGCCGACTGGCGCCGTGCGGTGCCGTCGCCCGAGCTGGAGCGGCGGATCAACTGGCGCCTCTATCGGGAGAGTTCGGGCGGTCTGATGACCGAGCTGGCCTGCCATCAGTTGGAGGTGTGCAACTGGGCCGCAGGGCGTATGCCCGAGGAGATCGCGGGCATGGGCGACATCGTTCATTGGAAGGACGGCCGCGAGGTCTATGACAGCGTGAATGTCATCTACCGCTACCGCGACGGCCGCAAGATCTGTTACGAGTCGCTTATCTCGAACAAGTTCAACGGCATGGAAGACCAGATTCTCGGAAGCCGCGGCACGATGGAGCTGGCCAAGGGAGTCTATTACCTCGAGGAGGACCGCTCGGCGTCGGGCATCCGCCAGCTTATCGGGCAGATGAAGGACCGGGTTTTCGCGGCGATTCCGGCGGCGGGGCCGAGCTGGCGTCCCGAAACGCGTGTGGAGTATCCGCCGCATCCGATCGTCGAGGGGGCGATCCACGTGAACGGCGGTCAGAGCATGGTCGGCGCCGACAAGGACGGATCGGACATCATCCTCTCGGCCTTTTGCCACTCGTGCATCACGGGCGAGAAGGCTCCCAATGTCGTCGAGGAGGCCTACTGTTCGACGGTGCTCTGCCTGTTGGGCAACCGGGCCATGGAGGAGCAGCGCACGATCCGCCTCCCCGAGCAGTACCGAATTCCCTACATGAAATTTTAGACCATGAAAGATCTTGTTATCTCCGCACGCCGCATCCGTCGCGAGATCCGCTTTGCGGCGGCGGCTTTCATCGTCGCTTTCCTGACGAATCTCTATGCCGTCGTGCGTTTCGACCGTCCGTGGTACGAGCTTTTCACGCAGATGGGTTACGTCGTCGTAATTACGGCGGTGATCTACCTGCTGCTGTGGATCCCGCGGCTGCTCGCGGCGCTCGTTTCGCGTATGGGAGGGCGCCGCGGATGACTTTTGCGTTTTTTGAAGGTTCATTGTCGGGATTGACGAGCCGTAATCCCCGTAAAATCTCTAATTTTGGATAAACATTACGACCTATGACTACGAGAAGAGACTTCATTAAGAAACTGATGACGGGGGCGGCTGCCGTATCCTTGGGAAGCGTCTTGCCCGGCGTGGTGTCGGCACGGGCCGCCGGAGCCAACGAGCGCATCCGGATCGGCGTGATCGGCGTGAATTCGCGCGGCAATGCCCTGGCTCAGGGTTTTGCGAAGATGAGGGACTGCGAGGTAACCTGTGTGTGCGATGTCGATTCGCGCGCTTTGGCCAAATGCCGCGAGGATATCGCCAAGGTCTGCGGGCGCAAGCCCCGCGGCGAGCGGGATCTGCGCCGTCTGCTCGAGTCGGAGGATGTCGATGCCGTGGTGATCGCCATGCCCGACCACTGGCATGCCGCCGCGGCCGTCATGACCATGAAGGCCGGCAAGCATGTCTATCTCGAGAAGCCTACGAGCCACAACCCTGCGGAAAACGAACTGCTGATCCGCGCGGCCCTGAAATACGACCGTGTGGTGCAGGTGGGCAACCAGCGCCGTTCGTGGCCCAACGTGATCGAGGCCGTTGCGGCGATCCGCGCCGGCGAGATCGGCAGGGTGCGCTACGCCAAATCGTGGTATGTGAACAACCGCCCGTCGATCGGCGTCGGCAGGGAGGTTCCGGTCCCCGGGTGGCTGGACTGGGATCTGTGGCAAGGCCCCGCGCCGCGCGTGAAGGCTTTCAGGGACAATGTCGTACACTACAACTGGCACTGGTTCTGGCACTGGGGAACGGGCGAGGCGTTGAACAACGGTACGCACTTCGTGGATATTCTCCGCTGGGGTCTCGGGGTCGAGTATCCCACGCTGGTCACCTCCGTGGGCGGTCGCTACCGCTTTCAGGACGACTGGGAGACGCCCGACACGCAACTCATTACCTATCAGTTCGGCGACGAGGCCTCCTGTTCGTGGGAGGGCCGCAGTTGCAACGGCACGCCGGTGGACGGCTTCGGTGTGGGCACGGCCTTCTACGGCGAGACGGGCACGCTCTTCATCAGCGGCGGCAACGAATACCGGATCGCCGACATGGGCGGCAAGACGGTCAAGGAGGTGAAGAGCGCCCTGAAGTTCGAAGAGGGCAATCTGCTCAATCCCTCCGAGCAGCTCGATGTCATTCACTTCCGGAACTGGTTCGATGCGATCCGCAAGGGCGAGAAACTCAATTCGGGAATCGTCGATGCCTGCATCAGTACGCAGTTGGTCCAGTTGGGCAACATCGCTCAGCGCGTGGGCCGTTCGCTGCGGATCGACCCGACGACGGGCCGCATCCTCGACGACCGCGAAGCCGGCGACCTCTGGGGCCGCACCTACGAAAAGGGGTGGGAGATTCGCGTCTGACACCCGTCGGAAACGCATGGGATAAAAACATAACGTATTATATACTAACGATATGCAAAGGAGAATGCTCGTCTCCCTGTATGGGGTGTTGTCTCTGTTGATCGCCGGATACGAAGTCTCGGCACAACCCGCCCCGGGGAAATATCTGCCGATGACCGATATTCGCGACCTGGTGCTGATCTATCAGGGTGGTTCTCACCGCATGGACTACAACGCCGAACAACTGCGTCCCTATGTCGTCCACGAGGACCGCTTCGGGAACCGCGACTGGCTCTTTGACGGCTTCCTCTTTCTGGAGTTCGACAGCGGCAAGGGGGTCTCGTACCATGTACGGGGCTCCGCGCCGCTGGCCAGAAAGGAGGACTGGGCCTGGCTTGTCGATCGGCATTTCGAGAGCGGCAAGGGCATTGCGGCGCTCGACGACTGCATCGCGGCGGCCGTTCGGGAGTTGGGAGAGCCGCCCTTCCGTCACAAAGTGGTGATCGGGATTCCCGAGCCTCCGCGCGGTCAGAAAGACTGGGGCGAACTGGAAGGCCGCAAGTTGGATTTCTCGAATGAGGAGGATCGCATAGCCGCCTGCAAATGGTATGCGGATCTCCTCGAGGAACGTTTCCGCAGCAGCGGTTTTCGGCACCTCGAGTTGACCGGATTCTACTGGCTGCCCGAGATACTGCGGCAGAGCCGCGAGGTGACCCGCGCCCTGGGCGACTACGTGCGGAGCAAGGGGCTGCGCTTCTATTGGATTCCCTACTACACCGCCCAGGGTTACAGCGAGTGGCGCGATCTGGGTTTCGATGCCGCCTACTTGCAGCCGACCTACTTCTGGAACCGCAAGATCGGCGACGAACGGGTAGATCGGGCCTGTGAGTTGGCCCGGACCTACGGCATGGGGCTCGAAATGGAGTTCGATATGCGGGCTTCGGTGAAGTCGGAGGAGTGCCGCCGCGACCGCGGCATGGGCTATATGTCGTCGTTCCGCAGGAACGGAGTTTACCGCTCTTCGGCGATCGCCTACTACGAAGGGGGCGGCGGGGTATATTATTTTACGAAGACCACGGCTCCCGAAGACCGGGCCTTTATCGATACGCTGGCCTACTTCATCCGCGACCGCCGGCATCGGATGCTCGACGGAGCGAAACCCGACTTCCGGGAGACGTTCGGCGGAAAGCGCCTTGATACGGCTTCGTGGAACGAGGCGCCGGGCGGCAAGGCCGTCGTGCGGCGCGGACGCCTGCTGTTGAAGGGTACGACCCGCCTCGACACGCGCGGCAGGTGGGATCTGCAATACGGCACGATCGCCGTACGGGCCCGCATCCGCTCGCGCAATCCCGAAGCGAAGGCCCGCATCCGCCTGCTGCCCGTCACGGAGCGGCTCGGAGCGTGGCCCGACAGCGGCGACCTGTTCCTCATGGACTACGACGGATCGCGGCCCGGCGCTGTGGCCTGCGGTGCGAACACGATGCAGATGAACGAGGTGAAACTGCAAAATATCAAGCGGTCGGTCCTGCCGGTCGAGAACTTGTACGACGGATTCCATACCTTCGCCTGCAAGTGGACCGAACGGGATGTCGTCTTCTCGGTGGACGGCACTGCGGCCAACATCCAGGAGGACCTCTTCGACAGCCGTTTTTCGTACTATCCGCAGGGATGGCCTTTCAACTGCGACCGTTTCTATCTGGAGATCTCGACCGAGGCGCCCGACGGCGAGGCCGTACTTGAAGTGGAGTTCGCGGAGGGATTGCCCGACTGATTGTTTCATGATCGAGATATTAAGATACCGCGAATGAAGAAGGTGGTTACTTTCGGGGAGATCATGTTGCGCCTGGCGGCCCCCGGGAATCAGCGATTCTGCCAGGCGAACCGGTTCGATGCCACGTTCGGTGGCGGAGAAGCCAATGTTGCCGTGTCGCTCGCCAATTACGGTTACGTGGCGCAGTTCGTAACGCGTATGCCCGAGAACGATCTTGCCGCGGCCTGCCTGATGGACCTGCACAAGTACGGAGTCCGTACCGATCATGTCGTTTTCGGAGGCGAGCGGCTCGGCATCTATTTTCTGGAGACGGGAGCGGTGAGCCGCCCCGGCAAGGTCGTTTACGACCGGGCGCACTCCTCGATGGCCGGGATCCGCCCGGGGATGATCGACTGGGAGCGGGTATTCGAGGGAGCGTCGTGGTTCCATTGGACGGGAATCACGCCGGCGATCAGCGCCGGAGCGGCCGAAGCCTGCCGGGAGGCCGTCGAAGCGGCCAATCGGATGCAGGTCCCCGTTTCGTGCGACCTGAATTACCGCGACAAACTCTGGAAATACGGCAAGACGGCCGCCGAGGTGATGCCCCGCCTGGTGGCGGGTTGCGACGTGGCGATCGCCAACGAGGAGGATGCCGAGAAGGTCTTCGGTATCAAACCCGAGGGTTTCGACGCTGCGACTGCGGGCGGCGGGATCGACAGTCGCCGTTTCGGGGATGTCTGCCGCCGGCTCATGGAACGTTTCCCGCGTCTGCGGAAGGTGGCCGTCACCCTGCGCGGGTCGATCAACGCGAGCCGCAACACCTGGGGCGGGGTGCTCTGCGACGGACGGCGTCTCTACCGTTCGAAACGTTACGACATCACGCATATCGTCGATCGTGTGGGCGGCGGCGACTCCTTTGCCGGCGGGCTGATCCACGGCCTGCTCGCCTGGCCCGGAGACGATGCCCGGGCTCTGGAGTTCGCGGCGGCGGCTTCGTGTCTCAAACATACGATCGACGGCGATTACAACCTCGTCTCCGCGGAGGAGGTCGAGCGGCTGATGCGGGGCAACGGCTCGGGACGCGTCTCCCGATAAAAACAGGCGATATGGCACGATTCGACTTTTTGGAGGTGCTCTGCACGCTCCGCGATACGGGCATGGTTCCCGTCTTTTATCACCGGGACGCCGCAGTGGCCTGTCAGGTCCTGAAAGCCTGCTATGAGGGCGGCGTCCGCGCGTTCGAATTCACGGACCGCGGGGATTTCGCCTGCGAGGTTTTCGCCTCGCTCGTGAAATACGCCGGGAAGGAGTGTCCCGAAATGGCACTCGGTGTCGGTTCGGTGACCGACGCGCCTACGGCGGCGTCCTATCTGAACTGCGGGGCGGACTTCGTGGTCGGTCCCTGTTTCGTGGAAGAGGTGGCGCGGCTGTGCAATCGCCGGGTTGTTCCTTACGTTCCCGGCTGCGGGACCGTTGCGGAGATCGTGGCGGCCCAGGAGGCGGGCTGCAACCTGGTGAAGCTCTTTCCGGCGGGATGTGCGGGCGGACCTTCGTTCGT
>UMGX01001193.1_pt1 | contig 11948 bp, 2 predicted proteins | sample 1965411 | NCBI WGS metagenome assembly UMGX01 (sample SAMEA4836086, study PRJEB28245) | human gut metagenome | biome: gut microbiome; material: fecal sample | place: Denmark | collected 2008 | reverse complement strand
GGCTGGCCCGGCTGCAGCATGCCGGTGTGGACGCCGTGGCGAAAATCGAGGTGGAAGCCGGCCACGGGGGTACGTCCGGGCGGTATAAGCAGTGGGAGGAAGTCTCGTACGAGAACGCCTGGTGCCTGTCGATGATGGGCATCGGCGGCTGAGTGGCCCCGAGGGTACTCCGGGGGATTTTCCGGGGGTAGAAGAATCATGACTGACGAAAACCCATTGTTGCAATCGTTTGCGGCAATGGGTTTTTGTTTCAGAAAATTTTCATGAAACATTGCAAACACCCTTCGGCGTTTCGCGAATCCCCTTTCGGGGCACTCTAACGTCAAACGTTTTATACCGCGCTTTTTAGCACTTTTATAAGGAAAGACACTGTTTCATACGTCAATGTTGACGTCGTGACACCGTGCTTGCATGACAGTGGCGGTAGCTGGGGCAAGGTAGTGGCTGCCGCCACCTTAGGTTGTGCTTAATCGTGAAGCGAGGGATTATGCATAGGCGCAAGGAGTTGACGTCAAAGCGCTATATGAAAACGTTTGCCGCCATGCTGGTGACATTGGCGACCATGCTGGCATGCGTATTGATCGGGCCCGTTCATGCGCAGGCCGCGGAATACAACATCGGCGAACTCGGCTGGGTGGACAAGGACTCCTCCAAGCTGACCATCGTGTCCGGCGGCCAGGAAAAGCCGTTCATCTCCGGCACCACCGTCGACTACGGCGATGGAATCAACATGCAGCTGCATTGGAACGTGCCGAACAACATCACCGTCAAATCGGGCGATACCTTCGTCTACGATCTGCCCGAGAACCTGACCTTCCAATCTGGGCAACAGTACGACATCATCAACGAATCGGGCGATGTGGTCGGGCATTATGTGATCAACGGCAATCGCATGGTGGCCACGTACACCCGCGGCGAGGACGCGGGATCGAACGTCACCGCGTACGTGACGGTCAAAGGCACCATCAACTCCGACAAAACCGGCGGCAACAACGGCGGAGACAAGACGTTCTCATATCCGGGCTACGGCGACGTGACGCTGAAGGTGAATCCGAAGCATGAAGTGAACGCTTCCAAATCCGCGGCCATCTCCACCTCGGACCCCTCGAAGTGGGAATTCGTCATCAAGGTCAATTCCGTCGGCACCAACCAGAACGTGCAATTGAACGACACCATGGGCGAGCTGATGAAGCTTGATCCGGACAGCATCCATATCTACACCGACGCGGATTGCCAGCAACCGTATGAGGGGACATGGAACGCCACGCCAGCGGCGGGCAATACCGGGTTCAGCGCCACGATTAAGTCCATGGAGGACGGTGAAACGCTGTATGTGCGCTACGCCGTGACCGCCGACCGTGCCACGCTCGTGGCGGCCTGCAAGCAGGCGGGCGACTGCTCGCAGGTGCCCGGCCTGAAGAACTCCGTGGAATACCACAGCGATGACAATACGGACCACAAAAAGACCGAAAACTCCATCTGGGTCACCTACAAGGACTGGTCGGTGACCAAAGGCGGCACCCAAACGACGATAGCAAAGTCCGATCCGCAACCAGGCGACCCGAACAACAAGAAGGACGTTTCGGGCATCCAATGGACCATCAACATCACCAACGGCACCGGCACCGACATTTCCGGAGCCAGCATCAAGGACGCGCTGGGCAACGGGCTGGAAGAGCCATCCGGCGATGTGATTCTGACCTGCAGAAAAGCCAATGATTGGAAGACGCAGTGCCCTACGGATGCTCCGGGTGCATTCGAAAGCGATCCGTACAACAACCAGTGGTCCATTAAGGTTCCCTGGCTGGATCTGGTGAACGGCACATATAAGTTGCCGTCCGGCTTCGACTCCTTCGCCATCACCTACACCACCGAAGTGACGGACGCGCCCAATGCCGACAGTGGCGAACATAGGACCTACGCCAACGATGTGACGGTCACGCCGAAAGGCCACCCCGGCAAAAGCGCCACCGGCACGGCGGACGTCGGCAAGGACGCAGTGAAAATCGGCAAGAAGTGCACCTCACCGGGGTCCGAAAGCAAGAACCTCACATGGGTGACCTCGCTGACCGCATTGACCGCGATGGACAACGTGGATCTCAAAGACACCCTTGATCAGAAAGGGGATGGCTCATCCGCCGGATTCCAGCAGAGTCTGGTGCAAGACAGCATTGCCGTGTATGCGGACGAGGCGATGAAGCAGCGCATTGATCCCAGCGCCTATTCGATTATGCCCACGGACCATGGCTTCACCATCATGTTTAAGCATCTCAATGCCAACCAGACCGTGTACGTGGCCTACCAGTCCACCGTCAAGGATGGCGTGACCGCCGAAACGGTGTACAACACCGCCGAATCGAAACATAAGACGGCAACGGCAAGCCATACTCACCAAGGTGACAATCTGAAAAAGGAGGCAGTGAACCAGTATTGGGACGAATACGGATACGGCCAGACCGCCAACGCAGCCGGGGTCCTACGCTGGCTGCTGACCGTGCACGACCTGCCGGAGAAGGCCCAATCGGTGACGATCAGCGACTCGTTGCCTGAGAACACGATGTTCGTGCCCGGTTCCGTCAAAGCGGTGAGTCCCAATGCCAAAACCACCACATTGAGTGGCGTATCGGCCAAGGACAACGGCAACGGCACGGTGACGTTCACCATATCGCCGGGCACGGCCGCATTCAAACAGGCCACCACCTCAGAAGGCCTGCAAATCGTCTATGACACGCGCGTCGACGCGTTGAAAGCGCAGGAAGGATACCACGAATACACCAACACAGCGCATATCAGCGTAGACGGCAATGACCAGACGGACCAGTCCTACAAACTCGACATGAACACGCCGAAGCTGGTGAGCAAGCAGGGAACATACAACGAGTCCACGGCGCCGAACGTCAACTACACGGTGAAGATCAATCCGGGCGCACAGACGCTGAACAACGGCAAGGCCCTGACCCTGACCGATACGTTGGGCAGCGCGCTTGATCTGCGCATGGACAGCATCCTCATCGCCGATTCCGCCTCGGGAAAGCAGATCAATGGTGCGACATGGTCATATGAGCCGAATTCCAAGAAACTGGTCTTCTTCATTCCGGACAAGCAGGCCGTCACCATCACATACAAGGCGACCGTGCAGCTCAAAGCCGGAGAGACCATCGAGGGAGCCGTGGGCCGCAATGAGATTTTGCTTGAAGGCGTAGATGCAAGCAAGGGCAGTGATGTCTCCACTGTCACCGGAACGGTGAAAACGGCCCAAGGTGGCATGACATTCGACAGCAACACCCTGCAAATCTACAAGTACATTGATGGCGATACCGGCCGGCCGGGCGCCAACGCGATGTTCGAAGTGCAGGAAGTGAACGTGGACCTGACCAAGTGCAGCACGGCAGCTGAAACCACAGGCAAGAAGACCTGCTCCGGCACTGTGGGCGAGACCGTGATGAACAACCTCACCACTGGCACGACCGGCTACTCCAGCCAAGTGCAGCTGAATGCGGACCGCATCTACAAAGTCACGGAACTCGTTGCGCCAGGCGAGAAAGCCGGTGAGGACAGCGCGTACGAGAAAGCCAAGCCTTTGTATGTGGTGTTTCCTGGTCATGATGCGATACCTGATGGGAAAACTTATGACCACAGGTACGACAATCTGACCATCACCGATGATAAAGACTCGGGCCTCCTGAAAGTGGCCGTGGCCAACAACGCCACGTTGGGCAACTACCTGTGGTACGTCAACAACGACCACAAGGAGAAGACCAAGATCAGCATCGCCAAACTGGATGCTGCCGACGTCAACGTTCCAGTGGCTGGCGCCACGTTGCGGCTTTCCAAGTGGGGCTCGTCCGAAACTCCGGATATCTGGTCGAATTGGACGAGCAACTCCATGCCGAGCGTTAGCAAGAGTGAAGACGGCCTTGGTCTGACTTGGACGACCAATACCGGCAAGCAGGATTTCGAACTGCTGCCAGGCCGCTACAGGCTGGAGGAGACCGAAGCTCCTATTGGTTATAAGATTATGGATCCGATCACCATCAACGTGGGTGCAGACGGCACCGTAACGGTGAACGGCCATGATATGCGCGACACGAATGGTGTCGGCCAAGTGCAGGCTTTGGACGTGCCAAAAACCACCACGCTTACCGTGACCAAGGAATGGAACGATAACAACAACCAGGACGGCAAACGCCGTACTGTGACCTTCGACCTATACCGTAAGCTTGCCGGGGAATCCGACTTCACGAAAGTGAAAGGACAAAGCCGTGACGTGAACGTCACCGTTGGCGACTCCACCGCATATTGGCAGGACCTGCCCGTCATGGTGAACGGCAAAAAAGCCGAATACAAGGCTGTCGAATCTACCGAACTCGACGGATACACGTCGTCTTGCACAGCCCCGGCCGTATCGGCTGACGGCAGTGCCACGACGATGACCTGCACCAACACGCACACGCCCAAAACCATCAATCTCGGCGTGTACAAGCAGTGGGACGATGCCAACAACCAAGATGGTATCCGTCCGAGCTCCATCACCGCGTATTTGGTGAAGAATGGTGTGAAAACCGACAAGTCCGTCACTCTGAATGCGGATGACAATTGGGAGAACGCCAATGCGTTCCCGAACCTGCCTGTTTATGAGAACGGTGTGAAAGTCGCATACGGTGTTGAGGAAGATGTGCCATCGGGCTACACCGTTACCACCAGCGGTATCGACCGAGACCATGACATCACCTTGACCAATACGCACCACCCCAACAATCAGGAGGTATGGTTCTCCAAGCAGAACCTCGGCAAGGAGGAGATTTCCGGCGCAACGATGAAACTCACCGGAAAGCTGGATGATAAGACGAAGACCTTCGAGTCCCGGCTATGGGTATCCAACGGTACGCCGCATAGTTTCAAGCTGGAACCCGGTACCTATACGCTGACGGAAACTGCTGCTCCGGCCGGCTATACGAAAGCCGACGACATCGTTTTCCGGGTGAAAGCGGACGATGGGGGCAAACTGCAAGTCCAAGTGCGGCAGTCCGACGGCAGCTACGCTTCCGTTGCCGACGGCCTGATCACCATGATCGACGTCTATAAGCCGCACCGCGTCACCATCAACAAGAACAGTCTGACGAATGGCGTCACGAACATCGCCGGCGCGCACATGAGCGTCACCGGTCGCACGCTTGCCGGTAAGACCATCGACTCGATTGAGTGGGTCACCGAACAAGGCAAACCGCAGCAGCTTGACCTGCAGCCGGGCAACTACACCCTGTCCGAAACCCAGCCGCCGACCGGCTATACGATGGCCGACGATATCGCGTTCACCGTCGACATCAACGGCAACGTTATCGTGGATGGCAAGACGCAGCAGGACGCGACGCTCACCATGAAAGACAAGCCGGACACCAACGGTATCTTCTTCTCCAAGACCGCAGTCGGTGGAGGAGCCGAACTTGCCGGAGCCGAATTCAGTGTGACGGGCAGCACCTTTGAGGGCAAGGAAATCTATCCGATCACATGGACCAGCGGCGGAACGATGAAGCAGTTCATGCTTAAGGACGGCGTCTACATGCTCACCGAAACCAAAGCGCCAACCGGATACGAAGCGGTCAAACCGTTCAGATTCACCGTAAGTGGAGGCAAGGTGTACATCGACGACGTGCTGCAAAGCGACCGTACCGTACATGTCGAAGACCGTATCGACACCATCATGGTGCGCGTACGCAAGGTATGGTCCGACTTGAACTACAGTGGACGTCCGTCGAGCGTCACCTTCCACCTGTTGCGTGATGCCAAGGAACTGACCGGCAAGCAGTACACGGTGAACGTTGACAATAGTAGTTCGTGGACGCATACGTGGACCGATCTGCCCCGATACGACGAGAACGGCGAACGCTACAACTACACCGTGGACGAGGAAACCACGCAAAAGCTCAAGGATGGCTCCTACCGAGTGTCGATCACCAAGCGACCGTATCAGGACGGCGCCGAATACACAGTGCTGAACGTGCGCGAGCCGGACGCCATCAACGCCAAGGTGACCAAGACATGGGAAGACAACGCCAACAATGACGGCAAACGCCCGACGAAACTTACCTTCCACGTGTGGGGTACCAGCGACCAGCCGAAGGATCCGACGGATCTGACGCAAGGTTTCGAAGCCAGAACCGAACAGATAATCGTGCAGGACGTGAACGTGTCCAGTGACGCCGACAAGCAATTCTGGACCTTTGAGGGCCTGCCGAAACAGAACATCTACGGCAAGTCGTACACGTACACCGTAACCGAGGAAAGCGTCGACGGCTATACGACAAGCGGATGCTCCACAGATGCGGATGGTACGAATGGTTCGGACGCGAAAGCCGCGGAACAACGGACCGGATGCGTGTTCACGCCGACAGGCTCCTCCACCGAAAAGGAGAAGGACTTCCAGGTGACGAACAAGCATACGCCGGAAACGACTACGCTGAACGTCACCAAACAGTGGGACGACGATTCCGATTCCGACAATGGCAGGCCGAACAGTCTGACGATCTGGGTGCTGTCCAGCATCTGGAACGGCAAGAACGACCAGCCTCTGCCGGGATGGCCGACGCCGCAGAATAACAGCATGTGTTCGGATCCGAAGGATACGAAGGCCAAGAACCCCGTCGGCGTCAGCTGCGCGGTGCTTACCAAAGACAATGCCAAGAACGCCGTGACCACCACCGAGGCATCCTCGGATGGCGCGAAGGAGACGGCTGGTTCGTCCGGCTCGGATACGACGAACGTCGCCTCCAACGAATGGGCCTACGCGTTCACCAACCTGCCCAAGTATTACAAGGGCAAGGAAATCCACTATTCCGTAACCGAAGAAGCCGTGAACGGCTACAAGCCGGTTTCGCTCACCGGCGGCAAGACCGTGCCGCAACAGCCGAATCAATCGGAAACCGGCGCTGACGAAAGCAACGCCCAAACCGCAGCGGCTGATCCGAATACGGCAACGGACGAATCACAGGATTCGACTGACGGAACGAACGCAACCGCCGAATCGTGGAACTACCAGCTGACCAACAAGTACACGGCGGTCAAACTGCCCTCCACCGGTGGAGAAGGCGATGGAACCTACATGCGGGTCGGACTGATCGCGCTGCTCGTCGGCACGCTATGCCTGGCCATGGCGCTGCGTCGTAAGGAAAGGGACTGACGATGAACCAGCATGCGCACCACACTGCACGCCGCATCACGGCCGCTGCAATCGGACTGGCGCTTTCCTGCGCGGGGCTTGGCTCGCAAGCCGTCGCATACGCCACACAGCCGGCGGCCACCGACGTGACGGTGATCGCATTCCAGCAGAACTGGAAGACCGTGGCCGAGGAATGCATGAACACATACGGTCCGGAAGGCGTGAAATACGTGCAGATCTCCCCGCCGCAGGAATCCGTGCAGGGCACGCAATGGTGGACCGTCTACCAGCCGGTCAGCTACAAGCTCAACTCGCGCTTCGGCACCGAGGACGAGCTAAAAAGCATGATCGAACAGTGCAACGCGGCCGGCGTGGACGTGATAGCCGACGTGGTGCTCAACCACACCACCGGCCATGACGTGTCCTGGGTGGACGACCAGTATGGCGTGGACGGCACCGCATACAACGGATCCTACGGACGCTATCCAAGCATGGACCCGTATGCGGAAGGTGGCACGCAAGGCCTCTACCAGTACCAGGAAAGCGGCAACAACCACCAGTACGGTCTGCCGAGCGGGGACTTCCACACCTGCAAGTCCAACGTCTCCGACAACATCTCCGACTACTCCAACGCCGACGAGGTATGGAACTGCAGGCTGTCCACCATGTGGGACATCAATACAGGTAACGGACGTGTGCAGAACATGCAGGCCGATTATCTGAACCGGTTATGGCAGGATGGCGTGCGTGGCTTCCGCATCGACTCCGCCAAACATATGGATCCGGACGACATCGCCGCGATCAAACGCAAGTTCATGGACAAGGCTGGTATCAATGGCCAGTCGTTCCCATGGTCTCAGGAAGTGATCTACCATCAGGGCGAATCGAACAAATTCGCTCCCGAACGGTACGAGAAAAACGGCGAAGTAACCCAGTTCTCGTATGCATATTCGCTACTCAAGGACTTCAACGGCTCCATCACGGATCTGAAGAACATCAAGTCCGACCTGTTGAAGAATTCCAACGATGCCACGGTGTTCGTGGCGAATTGGGATAGCGCACGTGGTTCCGAAACGTTAAGCCCGACCTCCGGCGCCCGCTATGAGCTCGCGAACGCGTTCATGCTCGGTTACGACTACGGGCATCCGAAGATTCTGTCCGACTACTACTTCGACAAATCCACGCAGTACGACGATGGTGTGAAGGACACGTCCGACACCAAGGTGCCATACGTGGACATGAACGAGGCATGCGCCATTTCGAAGGATCCGACGCAGATGACCTACGGCGACTGGAACTGCCAGCAGCGTTGGACGTCGATCCGAGGCATGATCCGCTTCCACAACGCCGTCAACGGCACGAAGGTGACGAATTGGCAGGAACGCGGCGACAACAACATCGCATTCGACAGGGCCGCCGACGGTTCCTCGCCGGCGAAAGGCTTCATGGCCATCAACAACACCCTGCAGGACCATGCTGTGGACTACACGACGGCATTGCCCGACGGCACGTATTGCGATGTATACGCGTCACGCGACTGTTCGAAGACGGTGAAAGTGTCCGGCGGGCGTATCAATACCACCATCGGCAAGCGTAGCGCGATCGCGCTGTACCGAGGCGCGGCCGCGGAAAGCGACTCCGGCAAAGGCCAATACGATCCGCAGTACAGTGATTCGCCCAACAGCACATTGATCGCGGACAAAACGCTGACCGTGTACTACAAGCCGAAACAGAGCGGCTCAGCGCCGACACTGCACTATCAGAAGGCCGACGGTTCCGAGCAAAACCTTGCTATGAAGGCCGTGGACGCTTCCGATTCCACCGATGCGAACGGCTGGTACAGCGTGAATCTGCCGGAAGGCGCGAACCTCGAGACGGCGAAGTTCTACTTCACCGACGGCACGGGTACGGACCGGCCGGACACTAACGGGTGGTATCAGTCACAGGTCGGCGACACCATGGTCAACGTGCAGGACGGCACCGTAAGCCGTGGCGTGCCCTTCACACGCACCTACGCCAGCCAGCATGCCAACCAGACCAAGGTGACGATCAACTTCAAGCCGACCAGTTCGGTCGGCACGAACGCCACCGGCGTGCAGGTGTGGACGGACGATCAAGCCGTATACATTCCGTTCGGTGCGACTCCCAATGGTTTCGGCAAGACGGCCTCCGGATATGTGGATGGCACGCAAAGCCAGGTGAAGTTCCGCATCGTGGATGACGGAACCGCCACGGCCGCATCCAACGGAACGGAAGACAGCTATACGGCAGACGTATGGAAACTCGACAAGTTCGCCGACGCGTACGTCAACGGCGCCATCGAGTCATGGGTGGACGGCAGCCAACCGCAGAGCGCATCCGACAGATCGCCCGAAAAGGCAGCCCCGGCCGCCACGCCGCAGCCGAACGACATCAAGAACCCGAAGACGCTGACCGTCAAACTGCACTACTACCGTGCCGACGGCAACTACCAGGAATACGACATGGAATCCGACACCTGGAAGGGTTGGGACCTGTGGAACTGGTATAAGGAAAGCACCAGCGGCGTGGCCACCCCGTTCAACGGGCATGATGATTTCGGCGAAGTGGCGGAATACAAGCTGTCGCAAACCGGCAAAGGCGTGCGTGACCCGTGGTTCATCATCCGTAACGGCGGCTCGTCATGGACGGGCAAGGACTGCGATGACAACGATCGCCAGATTCCTGAATCCGTAATCAACGTGCAGGCCGGTGACCTTGCTGCCGGCACGGCGGAATTCTGGATCTTAAGCGGCGACCCGACCGTGTACGCGCATCCCGTGGCCGCGACCGGCGTAACCTTCGACTCGCAGGGCGGATCACCGATTGGAGCGCAGACCGTGAAGTTGGGCGGCACGGCAAGCGAGCCGGTCGCGCCTACGAAGGATGGCTTCAAGTTCGTGCGTTGGACCACCGACGTGGCAGGCACCCAGCCGTACGACTTCAACAGCGAGGTCATCGCTCCGGTGACGCTGTACGCGCAGTGGGCCGTGGCGCACAAGGTCACGTTCGATTCGACCGGCGGCAGCGCGGTTGACACGCAGCTCGTCGGCGACGGCGAAAAGGCTTCCGCTCCGACCGATCCGACCCGTACAGGGTATACGTTCGCAGGATGGAGCACGTCCCAGGCCGGAGGCGCGGACTACGATTTCAACGTCACTTCGGTGACCGGCGACCTGACGCTGTACGCCCAGTGGACGCCGAACACATACACCGTGACCTTCAATTCGAACAGAGGAACGCCCGTCACTCCGGCAAACGTGCAATATGGGCAGAAGGTGGCGAAACCAAGCGATCCGACCCTTGACGGCAAGCGGTTCGTCGGCTGGACCACCGATGCTGACGGCACCCAGCCGTACGGCTTCGGCACTCCGGTGACCGGCGACCTGATGCTGTACGCCAAGTGGGCCGATGCCGACGAGACGTACCATACCGTGACGTTGAACCTGAAAGAAGGCACGGACTATCCATCGACCGCATTGCAAAGCATGACGCTGTTCGTCAAGGACGGTGAGAAACTGGCTATTCCGGATCCCACACCCACCCGTGACGGATACCGTCTGGCCGGTTGGACCACCGATGAGGCACGGCAGACCGACTACACGGCCGACGCTCCGGTAACCGACGACCTGACGCTCTACGCCAAATGGGTCAAGACCTGGACCGTGACCTTCGACTCCCAAGGCGGAACGGACGTTCCATCGCAGACCGTGGATAATGGCGGACAAGCCGTAGCGCCGGATCCCGCGCCCACCCGCGACGAATACAAACTCACCGGCTGGAGCACCGATGCGACCGGTGGCACCGCCTACGATTTCAACGCCACTCCGGTGACCGGCGACGTGACGCTGTACGCCCAATGGACACGCACCTCACACCAGTGGACCATCAAGTTCGACCTCAACGGCGGTGCCGCTCCGGAAGGAAAGGAAGCCACGAAACTGTACGCGGACCAGAAGGTCTACGACGGCGATTCACTGATCTCCCCGACACAGGACCAAACGAACGTGCCGGTGCTCGAAGGCTACGAATTCCAAGGCTGGAGCACCGTCCGCAACGACGCGCTCGCCAAGAGCGTCCTCTCGTTCGACGAGAACGGCAAGTCGCTGATGCCGATCGACCGCGATGGCACGGTATATGCGTTGTGGGCGAAGATGGGCACAGTGGTCAAGCCGCCGACCCCCACTTCCGACTCCACAACCCAATCGCAGATCGGCGCGTATTCCAATACCGAAACCGGACTCAACGGACTGGCCATGTTCGAAGCGGTGGTCCGTCAGCCAGGCAAGTTCCCGAACACCGATTTCGGGTCAATCACCGAGGAATCCACTCCTTGGGTTAACTGAATCAGCCGATTCGCCATACACGTTGGCGTCGCGGACCATCCGTCCACGGCGCCAACGTGCGTATGTGGGCGGTGCGTACGTCCATATATATATGCACATTCATGTCTGTCCATCGCTTTGTTGGGCATTGCGCCCATTGCGTTCTTTGTGCCTATCGAAACAAACGGATATCCGCCCGCCGTACGTGGGGCATGGAACGGGTGTCCATTTGCTGAGCGGTTTTGGTCCGATAGGTGAATCACTGACTAGAGTCGCGAACTATGAGTGATTCTGCAAAGAAGTACACCATCGCCGTCATTCCGGGCGATGGCATTGGCAAGGAAGTGACTCCGTGGGCTCAGAAGGCTCTGGAGAAGGCGGCCGAAGGCGTCGCCGAATTCGAATATGAGAAGTTCGATCTGGGTGCCGAGCGCTATCTGCGTGACGGC
>UMGX01031655.1_pt1 | contig 11981 bp, 10 predicted proteins | sample 1965411 | NCBI WGS metagenome assembly UMGX01 (sample SAMEA4836086, study PRJEB28245) | human gut metagenome | biome: gut microbiome; material: fecal sample | place: Denmark | collected 2008 | reverse complement strand
CTCTACTCGTTTAATCGCTGATAACAAAGCCTTAAAAAAAATAGTAGAATCAGGAGTGATTCCTCACGCCTATCAAACGCAAAAATCTCCAAAACAATGGAGAATCCCTTTATCAGAAAAAGGAAAGGCGGAAAAAGAAAAATTGGATAAACAGAATAAACAACAAGCGAAGGAAAACCAATATACAATCCAAACACAAATATTAAACCAACCAGATCTTTGTTGTCCGCTTCGTGAATATACCGGTATAATCCCGGAACAGTTTCGTTCGGAGCCATGCTTAATATGTCCAAAATACCAAGCAAAAAATGGATGTGAAGGAATGAACTACGAAAATCAAATATTTTATCTCGATGAAAACGGGAATCTAATTTATTAAAACAAACTTAACTACAAATATCATGAAACAAATTAAATGATACATCTATGAAATTCAACACCATCGATGATTTGAAAGCCGCCGGTTTCGAGGGATTCATTCCGGTGGCTCAACTGCAAGCCGACAGTACGGCAATCCCCCGAACAGCCGGAGTGTATATGGTCGTCTATATAGGGGGAAATATGCCCGAATTTCTTTCCCGCGGTACGGGAGGATTCTTTAAGGGGAAAGATCCCAATGTGTCGATAACCGAGTTGGAAACCAACTGGGTAGGAAATACATGTGTGGTCTACATCGGAAAAGCCGGAACAACCCTCCGAAAACGACTAAATCAATATCTGAAATTCGGGAATGGACAAAATATAGGGCACTGGGGCGGCCGATACATTTGGCAAATAAAAAATTCCGGCAATTTGCTGTTGTGCTGGAAACCTACTCCCGACGAAGATCCCGAAGCGGTCGAAACCGCACTCATCGCCCGATTCAAAGAACAGCACGGGGGACACAGACCTTTCGCCAATCTCAAAGATTAAAGGCAGAGGGGATCTCTATGTAGAGTCAAGGCAAATATTCTACTTTGCCTTGACTCCCATTTTTAGACAAATTACAATATTTGCAATATGAAAAATCTCATTGCTACGACATTACCGGATATGATGGAGACGGAACTATATTGACGATCGTTTCACAAATCCGGTGGTATCCGGCACAGACGACACAGCAGTATCTCTTCTCGCCCGATAGGGTAACAGTTCTTGCAACCTCTGTTCCAACTGTGTCACCGTCAGGTTGCGGGAATCGATGGACCCATCGGGGGCGATGAGCATAAAATCGGGAACCGACACCAGAGCATATCGGTTTTCGATTACATCGGGTTCCGCGGCCACACATTGATGTGAAGGCAATCCCAAAGTTCTCACTTTTTCTCGCCATATGTCCTGTTTTTTATCCAATGAAACAGACAAAAAGGTCGCGCCCCGATAACCATACGCCCGATACAGTTCTCCGAATTTCGTCATATCCCGGCAAGAAGGCTCGCTATCCGAACGCCAAAAGCCAATAGCCGTATATCTCGCATATCCTATATATCCCGACAGATTCTCTTTCCGTCCCGAATACTCTATCAATGGAACATCTACATACGGATTTCCCGGCTCGACTTTATCGGCATTACGCAAGCGCAAAGAAATATCGGACAATACCTGCGCATTCTTACTTCGCCCACCGAATCCCGACAAAAGGCTTCGCAACTCATCTTCATCGAAACGGCTTTGCATCTGTTCCAGCACCCATATCGCAGCCGGTGAATAATGATTCCGTCGAATAAACCGGTAGGCCAGCTTCTCCTCTTGGCTGCTCAAACGAAAATCCTCATCGCACATCGATTGTTCCAAACCGGCATCCATCATACGCTTCTCCACCTGTTCGACGTAATGGTTATGCAAACAGCGGCGTAAAGAATCAAGGCGATACGCCTCCCGTTTATATTCCTCGAATATGTTATTCTGCTCAGTCCCTGCGACACTCGAATACGAAGTATCCATTACCGCCTCCATCGCTCCATTTTCCAACACAAATAACACGGGCACAGCCAAAGAATCGAGATAACGGTTAAACCGCAGATAAGCCATAATCGGTTCCTCCTGTACTCCGTGAAAAGAAAAAACTCCGCCATCGACTATCGCACTGTCCAAATTCACCAATTCATCTCCGTTACTATGAGACAAATAAACGACATTCCCGTCAGTCAGCGAGTTAACCACTTTTCCTGTAATCACGTACGACGAATCCGTTCTATCCTGACAACCGGTGAGCAATAGCAGAAAAAATATCCAATAATATACCTTATTCATACTCTATACTTTGTAACTACAAAGATAGCGAAAGGTGATTGCAAAGGCAAACGGAAATCACATTTCCGAATGGGCTATGCCGAACCGTATCCTATATTCTACAAATATAGCGAAACTCGCCCGATTATGGATGGATTCAGGAAAAATAATGTAAACTATTGGGTTTTCAGGGAGATACGCAGCATTATTCCGCATTTGTAAACGTGTGCTTTGAAGCTGTTTTTTGAATAGTTAAGCGGAAAAATTGCTACCTATCCGTTGCCCATTCCAGTTGTATGGAGTTGTTTGAAAATCCTTTTTGCTCCGACCATAAAGAACGCAGTTTTATCATTTTGGCTTAGCGAAGGTACTTATTTTTTTTGAGATATGAAAAATATAGGTTCCGGAAGTCAATGGTGATAGCTTTGTCTATGTTTGACGATATTTTACATGCCGATGATTAACTCTGTCTCCGTTAATTTTGCAAACAATGGAACAGATTATGAATCAAACAGATGTAAAGGTTTCGTTCTACCTTAAAAAGAGCGAGGCGGATGCCAAGGGAAATTGTCCCGTAATGGCACGGCTTATTGTCGGCAAGTACTCTGAAACAGCATTCAGTGTTAAGCTTCGTGTGCCACAGTCTTTGTGGTTATCTGGACGTGCCTGTGGGAAAAGCGCTGCGGCCCGAGACATAAATAACAGGCTGGATGAAATACGTGCAGCTGCTTTCAGTATCTATGCGGAACAATCCGCAAACCGTGAAGTTGTTACTGCAGAAGAAGTAAAACACCAGCTTTTGGGAATGGCTTCGGAACAGGAAACCTTGTTAAGCTATTTCAGGCTTTTCATGAGAAATTTCGAGAAACGTGTTGGGATTAACCGGACGGAAAGCAGCTTGAACGGTTATCGAAATTCCTATGATCATCTGGTTCGTTTCTTACAGTCACAATACAAGTTGTCAGACATTCCTTTTGCAGCATTAGACCGTTCTTTCATTGAAAAATTCGATTTGCATTTGCGTACGGAATGTCATTTGGCTCCAGGAACGATTGTAAATCTTACTGTAAGGCTGAAAACAATTGTCGGAGAAGCGATTGCGGACGGTATCATTACAGCGTTTCCTTTTGTGGGTTATGAACCGACGCATCCGCAATCGGAACAAAAATATCTTACAACAGAGGAATTGAACAGAATCATGACCACCCCTTTGCATAGTCGCACCCTTTATCATGTACGGGATTTGTTTTTGTTTTCCTGCTATACTGGTATTCCTTATAGCGATATGTGTATGCTGACAAATGAGAATCTTTCCCTTGCTGAAGATGGCATTTGGTGGATTAGGAGTTCACGCAAGAAAACCGGTGTAGATTTTGAAATACCGCTTATGGAATTGCCGCTTCATATCATTGAAAAGTACCGGGATGTGGCTCCTGAGGGAAAGCTTCTTCCTATGTATTCCAACAGTTCGTTGAACCATTATTTGAAACAGATAGCCGTACTCTGTGGCATAGAACGCAAGCTGGTCTTCCACGTGGCCCGTCATACCTATGCGACCGAAATCACCCTTTCCCATGGTGTACCACTTGAAACGGTCAGCAAGATGTTGGGACACAGCAGAATTGGTACTACACAGCTTTATGCAAAGGTTACAGACAATAAGATAGATACAGATACAAAAGCATTGGATAAAAAAATTGCTGAGAGGTTTTCTGTAGTTATTTGATAATGGCAAAAAATAGGATTATGAAAAGAAATACTGATAATATGGAAATCAAACGTCGCAGTACATTTGCGATATTGTTTTATATAAACCGTACCAAAATCCGTAAAGACGGAACATGTCAGCTGCTGTGCAAGATAAGCATAGATGCCAAATGGGAACAGATAGGAACGAAAGTGTCTGTCAATCCTGCCGTTTGGAATCCGGAAAAGGGACGGGCTGACGGCCGCAGTGAGAATGCTATTACCGTCAACCGGGCCATTGATGATCTGACAAAAGAAATCAAGGAGCATTATAGGCGGATTAAGAACAGTCTGGGATTTATTACGGCAGAGCAGGTAAAGAATGCTGTGATGGGAGTCGGTCAGAAACCGCTAACTCTGCTGGCTCTTTTCAGAGAGCATAACGAGGAGTTCAAGAAGCGTATCGGGGTGGATCGGATAAAGGAAAGTTATGATTCCTACTTGCGCTCATATAAGCACCTTTCTGCTTTTGTGCAGGAAAAACGTGGTATAGAGGATGTTCTTTTACGGAATCTTGATCGTGTTTTTTATGATGACTTTGAACTGTTTCTCAGGACGAACAGGAACTTAAGTCCGAAGACAGTACATGAACACCTTTATAGACTGAAGAAGATGACTATGAGGGCTGTCAGTCAGGGAACAATACGCCGCGATCCTTACTGTCGTCTTCATCCGGAATTACCCAAACGGAAAAGTCGTCATCTGAAATTGGAAGATCTGAAGACACTGCTTACAACCCCGGTCGAGAAGCCACAGCTTCAGTTTGTCCGAGACATGTTCATTTTCTCCACCTTTACCGGACTTGCCTATGCAGATTTGAAAAGACTGACTGTTAATGATATTATACAATCTGAGGATGGTTCGTGGTGGATTCATATCCAACGTCAGAAAACAGGGACATTGTCTTCTGTACGGCTGTTGGATATTCCGTTGAAGATAATTGAAAAGTATCGGGAACAGCGTCATGATGACAAGGTTTTCAATTTATACAAGCGTGAGTATTTCATTATGCTTACCCGTAAGTTAGGTGAGGTATACGGTTTTGAACTCACATTCCATAAGGCGCGACACAATTTCGGAACTCATATAACTCTTTCAATGGGCATTCCAATTGAAACGGTCGGTAAAATGATGGGCCATATGCGAATTGAAACTACGCAGCTTTATGCTAAAGTCACCGACAAGAAAGTAGATGAAGACATGAAACGTCTGAAGGCAGCTGGTCTAAGCCAAACATCCGGCTTATATGAGGAGGATATTATAGTAAGGAAACAGAGACGAAAATCCCAAAGCCAGCTATCAGAAAATAAAGAAACGACCTTGTAACGAGGCCGTTTCTTTTGCATTGTTTCATACCCATCGCTGTTCTTCCCTGCATCTTTTATATGCGTCGTCAAGAACTTTCTGTATGTCTGACTCTTTGTAAAGGGCTTTTCCCTGCACAAGGTAGTAAGGTATCACACCGAGGGTCCGGTATTCCTGCAAGGTACGCCGGCTTACTTTCAACAGCTTTGAAAGTTCCTCGTCCGTGAGGAAATAATCACTGTGGAATGCGGGTCTCGGAGCCGTCCTTATTGCGTCTATCATACGCTCCATGTTTTCCAGCCCTTTGAAAATAGTATCAATCCGCTGGTCCTTTCTGTCTATAAGATCGTAACTCATGGCTTTCTTTTTTGTGGGTGATAACTTGATTCCAACATGTTTTGCACATCTTCCGGCTTGTAGAAGAACTTGTTCTTGACCCGGGTGAAAGGCAACAGCCCTTTCTCACGATATACCTGAAGCGTTCTCTTTGATATGCGGAGAATCCCGCATACCTCCTGATTGTCCATCCATTTTTTCAGTCCTGCATCTTTGGCCGGATTGCATATACCAGTGACTTTTTTCTCTATCATGCTGAATCGGACAACCAGTTCGTCAAATGTCCGTTTGTCTATACATATAATTTCCATACTGCCGTTTTGTTAGAATTGAATACCGAGTTCCTTTTTAATTTTTGCCGGAAGTACCTTTCCTTTCCTGCTCAGGAAGTCCTGGACTTCCGAAGCCTTGTAATAGGTACGTCCGTCAATCATGTAGTAGGTGACGAGTTTCTTCTGGCGGTAGCGTGCAAGTGTACGCTTGGTAACACCAAGGAGCTCGCACATATCCTGGTTGTCAAGCAGCTTGTCACCCTCAAGAGCGGCCGTCTGCCTGTTCATGCGGTTCAGCCTGTCATCTATCCTGTCAAACCGTTCCATTATCTGATGGAGCATCATCTGGAATGTCTCCCTGTTTATCTGTATCATAATGAATTCTGTTTTTAGTGTAATAATTCCATTTTTTACACCGTGTTGCGCAACAGGTTTCATTATGATATAGGCCAAAACATAGACCAACGGAACATATCGCCACATAAAAGCATGACAAGTCATTGAGTAATAGGAAAATAAAAAATCAGCCCCATAAAAATGAGACTGATGGAAGTATTGCAAATGCAATATGTTGCAATGCCTTATTGCAATGTCTTGCAATAAACCAGGCGACAAATTCCGTTTTTGAATGTTTTGGATTTTACGGTTTTCCACTCTCCACGTGGCAGATGTTTTGAGACGGATTTATGGTTCGGACGAGTGGAAGGAAACAGGAAAATGATCATTTCATCTATGAGATGATAAACTGAGAGACCACGCAAAAGTTCTATGCTTTCTTCGTCATGTATCTCGGCTTGATAAAGGATGGATGGGTCTGACATGTCTTTCTCGCACATGAAATCCACAAGCGGATAACCCGGATAGAGCCGGCGGGTACATTTGTCGCGCCCGTATGAGAATCCGTCCTTGTCGTCTCTCATCCATTGTAATAAGGGGTCGTCTTCCGCCGGAATGGAACCGTCTAATGTCATTGCTATCAGAACCTGTAACTTGGCCATACCTTTTTTCCTCTAAATGAAAAGCGTGAAACTCACGCACTATCAGGTAGAGGCTCTGGTAAGCCCATTGTAGAATCATGCATGAGCTCACGCTATAGGACATAGCATAAGCTACACGCAAAAGCCTCTACAATATCAATTTACCAGATTTCTACCTGAGACGTCTTGCGACTTATGTTGTAATGTTCGGCAAGGCTTAAAGCAATGCCGATATTTTCTCCTTATGTTGTGACTGTCATTCCTATATTACAAGGATTTCCAATCATATGCAAATGTAGGCATTTTATTCCAAACAGAAATATGGAATGACGGTTATTTGTCATTCAATCCATATTTTTTCATTTTCCGATATAGTGTGGACGGATCAATATGCAGTATGCCTGCTGCTTGTTTGCGACTCCCATGGCTGGTTTTCAATGCCTGTATTATCGAGTGTTTCTCTTCCGCATCGTTTTCAGGAAAAAGATTGATTTCCTCGGTCGCCGCTTCCAGTTTGATATTCAGGTCGGCGGTTTCAATGAGCGGCTGTTTAGCCATAAGTACCGCCCTTCTTATCCTGTTATGCAGTTCCCGTACGTTCCCAGGCCAGCGGTAAGAGAGAAGCAATTGTTCCGCTTCAGAACTGAAGCCTTCTGTCGGTCTTTTCAGTTCTCCGGAAAACTTTTTTCTGAAATGATGAGCCAAAGACAGAATGTCATCGGGGCATTCATGCAAGGAAGGCAGGACAATCTCAAATTCGCATAGCCGGTGGTATAGGTCTTCCCTGAACCGTTTTTCTTGTATTGCAAGTTGGAGATCTTCATTGGTGGCGGCTACAATTCTTACATTAGCCCGCTTTTCTTTGTTACCACCTATTGGGATGTATGTGCCTTCTTGCAAAACCCGCAGCAGCATGGCTTGGACGTCCAGGGACAAGATCCCTATTTCATCCAGAAAGAGTGTTCCGCCTTTTGCCACTTCAAAATATCCGTCCTTGTTGGCGTCGGCACCGGTAAATGTTCCCTTTATGTGCCCGAAAAAGAGGGAGGGTGCAAGCTCCTTGGGTATGACTCCACAATTCACGGCGACAAACGGCATATCCTTCCGCTCTCCTATATAGTGGATACGCTGTGCAACCGATTCTTTTCCGGCACCGTTAGGACCAAGTATAAGCACAGAAATGTCAAATGGGGCGACTGTACTGACCAGATGTTCGACCTCCTGCATCTGAAGGCTGTTTCTGGGGAGCAAATCCTTGTTCTTGTCGCATATCACAGATTTGGGACGGAAAATATCTTTCAGTTGTCTTTGCAATTCGTCCATCTGTACCGGTTTTGCCAGATAGTCTTTGGCTCCCAGTTTTATGGCTTGTACAGCATCCGGTACTGAGGCATATCCGGTCATGATAATGAAAGGGATATCCATCCGTTCCTTCCGCATCCATTCGAGCAAAGATATACCGTCCCCTTCCGGCAGGCGTACGTCGGACAGCACAAGGTCGAAACTTTCTTTCTTGAGCAGTTTTCGTGCCCCAGGTTCATCTATTGTTATCTCTGCTTCATAACCGGATTTTTCCAACCTTTTTTTCTGTTGCCCGGCAAGCATGATGTTGTCTTCAACTATCAGTATTCTGTATTTCATTCATGTTTTCATTTAATTATGTCCGTCCATTTACGATAATCGGCTTTTTGTCTCAGATATCAGCCGGTCTATTCTTCTGACAATTCTTTCCACATCATTGCGGAATGCTGACTCATCCGTATCTTCCACATACTCTTCATAGCTGTACGATTCCAGCTCATGGGCTATTCCCAATTGCTCCCACATCGGGTACATCCTGTGCAGAGTTTCCCATATCCGCTTCCGGTCGAGCTTTTCCTGACTCAAAGAATCCAGCAAGTCAGAACTGTTCCTATTGGATTCCTCTATAAGAGTCTCCAAAGTCCAGCGTTCGTCTCCTGTAGTGACATACAGAGCCTCGAAATCTGGAGAATGATTATCCATTGTTCTGTCCTGTCCAATGAGTGACGAGAGAAATTCGAGCAGGTCCCTTGTATAGAACGGTTTGTGGATACAGCCGGCAAATCCGGCTTGAATATAGCGGTCTGCATCGCCGTCGTTACGGGCGGTCATTGCAGCTATGGGAATTGTCCGTGAATTTCCTATGTTGGAAAGGCGTAGCAGATGCAACAGGTCAAAACCTCCCGTACCACGCATCTGTATATCGGTCAGCAATAGGTCGTATTCTCCGGTTCTCAATGCCTTGACCACTTCCTGTGCATTGGTACAGGCTCGGCATGAGATACCGTTCCGTTCCATCATTTCAACTGTGTTGCGCAATTGTATCGGATCGTCATCGACTACAAGAACCCGCCGAGGAAGTCTGAGGTTTCCCGTATAAGTTTCTGGCTTGTCTCTTGCAGGCTCATTGGTCTGCCTAAGCGGAATTTCCACCTTGAATTCGCTGCCTTTACCGATCTGGCTCGAAACAGAGAGTCTTCCTCCGAACAGGTTCACCAGCCCTTTCGTAATGGAAAGTCCCAGTCCGAAGCCTTCTGAATCCAAATCAGGAGCAGCCCGTTCAAAGGGCTGAAAAATGCGTTGTGTTGTGTTCTCGCCCATTCCTATCCCCGTATCTTTGACCTTTACTGAAAGAGTATCTTCTTCATAACTTGCCAGAAATTTGATATAACCTGTACGGGTGAATTTTACAGCATTCTCCAGAATGTTGACCACTATCTGCCTTATGCGGTCTGCATCGCCAAGGACGGTGATGCCGCACCCCATAAAAGCCTTGTCAAACATCAATCCTTTGTCGTTCGCCTTGCGTGTGTATTCTTCAGCGATACTTTCCAGAAAGGATTCAAGATGGAAAGGAATTTCGTTCAGGGTTTCTTTAGCATCGTCCAGACGGGAGAGGTCAAGCAGGCTGTTGGCAAGCCGGGTGATATGACGGGATGATTCAAGGATGTTTCCGAGATAGGCATTGCGGCGTTTCCGGTCACGAGTATCCATGGCCAGTTCAGCACTGCCACTGATGGCATTGAGAGGTCCTCGTATGTCATGGGAAAGTGTGATGATTATTTTCTTGCGCATGTCGGAGAGTGTACGGTTTTGTGTTGCCGTATCTTCCAGTTCAGCCTTGTCCCTTTCCCTGCGGTTAAGGTCACGCATGATGATAAGGTGCGAAATGATGAGCAGGATGATGGCCATGCCGATTACTCCTGCCATTAAAAAGAACGACATTTTCTCTGCTTCTGCCATTTTTAACTCTCTTTGTGAGAAGGCAGTCTGTGCCTGTTCGTCAAGGTCGTTTATCAGCTTGTTCAATGTCCTGTTCAATTCCCTGTTGCGCATACGCAGGCTGTCGGCATAAATGTCCATTTCGTTCGCCTGTCTTTGATGTATTGCTATCAGGCTGTCGCTGAAATCATGAAGTTCTTTTTGGGATGGCATTACTTGTATTTCTTCTTTTTTCCCGAAGAATCCTGCAATCCCTTTTTTCTTTTGTTCTATGGTACGGATATGTGTTGCACGCCTCGCCACTTCCGGCAACTGGTTTACCAGCACGCTGTCCGCTTCAGTTCGCCGTTCAAACATTTCCATTATGTGCAGCAGGTGTGTCTCCTTTTCGGCAAGCAGAGCACGAAGAGTGTCTATCTGTTCCGGGCGTACATATTCACGGCAGTGTCGTTTAAGCGAGTTCAACAAACTGTCGGCTTGAAGTCGGTGGTTACGATAGTACAGATAGTCCGCTTTGTTCCAATTTACCACACCCTCACCCAATGTGGCGAGCCCCGTAATACGGCGATGAGCCGTGTTGATACCACGACGTACAAGGTTTATGTTTGCCGTCTCTGCCTCAATTTCGCGCATCCGCTGCCGTTCATATATCAAAATGGCGGCCATGCTACCGATGACCGCCATAAGTATGGCATAGCCGAAAAATATTTTATATCGCAGCGACACTGTTTGTTGATGAAAAATATAATTGGTTAACTAAATATCAATATCACAGGATAGTGATCCCCACCCATCATATGATATCTTAGTACACATGTTCTTAGCTGTAATCTGCTATCGATAAGGAAATAATCTAATTCTCGACCTGAAAAATGTGTTGGCATACCACAACAAGCAAAATTAGCACTATTTCCCGGCCTACTCCTGGTACCTGTGGTCATTATTCTTAAATATTCTGATAATTCGCTTGGCGTTGAATTCATATCTCCGCCAATGATGAAAGGAGATACTGCATGACGTACTAAATCTCTTATATCTCCTACAGCACCAGACCCAGATTCGCAATGAAGGGTATAAATGTTACATCCATTATAATTTAAACAAATTGCGGATCGGCCTGTTCCTGATATCAGATAATGTATTGATGCTACAAAATTCAAATCCGCAATGATACAAGTATTACATCTACAATTATAAGCACCTGCATGTTCTACCACAACATAGTGGTATCTACCACTATGTTGTGCAGGCAGTATGAAATTACCACATTCTTGTATCATAACGACATTACATTGTTCTGTTGTTAATAGATGATTCAATATATTTAATTTAATAGCATCATTAAGAGGATTTCCTTGGGAATTCCATGTACAAATTTTCATATGGCTGTTTTTAGATGTTTGATGCATTTATTATGTTTTCATAATAATTATTATCAAATTTGAACGGGACTTTATCCATCCCGTTCTATATGTTTATACTCTATTTACTGCTTTCTGTATTTATAGGCTCGATACAGGAAGCCATTATATCCATCAGTTTTGACAGACCTTCGGTCTGTGGTTGCTGGCTGGCCGTCACATGTATCTGGTATTTTGCCGTTTGGTTGGTCATGCGGGTGTTCTCGCGGGCGGTCGTGACTTTGCCGCTGATTTCCGCATTTATAAACCAATGTTTTGCAGAAGCTTTTGCCTCTACTTCTGCGTTGGTAGTGCTTTTTACGTTTGATGTATCGGTAACCTCCATCTGGAAATCGACATCCACGCGATCTATAAGCAGGGCAGGAATAGGCACCAATCCTATAAACGGAGCCTTTACCGTTTGTTTTATTGTTGTCATTTTTTCATTCTGCTGTATCGGTCTTTCGACATCGAATTCCAATATACGCGCT
>UMGX01029477.1_pt1 | contig 11983 bp, 12 predicted proteins | sample 1965411 | NCBI WGS metagenome assembly UMGX01 (sample SAMEA4836086, study PRJEB28245) | human gut metagenome | biome: gut microbiome; material: fecal sample | place: Denmark | collected 2008 | reverse complement strand
CCGCCAGCCCGCCAGTATGGCTCCGGATATCTCCGCAGGCCGCCCATCGGATACCGGAAACGGCAGAGGGAAAACCGATGCCGTTCCTGTAGATAAGAACTCCATATTACTATGAAAGAGGGTAACTGTATGCCAAAGAAAAAGGCCGATCCCGACATGCAGGAAAACACTGCGCCGGAAAAGGCTGCTGTCGTTTTGCCGGAACAAACGGAAGCTCTTCCGGTCGAAACCGATGGCCAGGAACCGCTTCTGCTGGATGAAGCAGATGATGAGATGCTGGCGGCCGCTTCCGGACAAGATCCGCTCCTGATTGATGAGGTGGAAGAAGCGTCGGACGAAGCGGAAGAAACGGCTTGTGAACCCATGCCAGTCCCGGACTTCCAGACGGTTTCGGAAGAACCGCGGAAGGAGAAGCCGGCCAGACGTCGCCGCAAAGCCGTCGAACCACCCGAGGGCGCTCTCCTGCCGGAAGAAGGCGCTAAAAAGCCGGCCGGTGGACCTCCTCCGCCCCGAAGGGCCGATCCGGTGCTGACCATCGTTGCCCATGAAGAAATCCAGACACCGGAAGAACTGGAGGAAACCGCCTGGCACGAAATCAAGAACGCCTACCTTTCCCGGCGGATTCTTTCGGGCATCCTGAGCGGTGTAGAAACCCTGGAAGGCGGCAACTCGGTTGCAATTGTGTATTACAAGCAGTTCCGGGTGGTCATCCCTGCGTCGGAAATGCTGCTGAATCTATCCCAGACGCCTAACCATTACGGCGACATCCACAGCCGTGAACAAAAAATCCTGTCCGGCATGGTAGGCGCCGAAATCGATTTTATCATCAAGGGTATTGAAGACAGCACAAGAAGCATCGTCGCTTCCCGGAAGGAGGCTATGCTGCGCAAGCGCCGGCTGTTCTACTTCGGTACAGACGATGAAGGCATGTACTACATTTATGAAGGCCGGCTTGTCCAAGCCAGGGTGGTGGCCGTGGCGGATAAGGTTATCCGGGTGGAAGCGTTCGGCGTGGAAACCCGGATTGTCGCGCGGGCTATTACGCCGGACTGGCTTGGTAGTGCCCACGATCATTATCATGTAGGCGATAAAATATTGATCCGCATCCAGAAGATCGCTCGGGAGTCGCTGGAAGCTTTAAGCATTGAAGCGGATGTGCGCAGCGTAACCGACAACGCGCCGCGGGACGATTTAAAAAAAGTCCGCGTACAGGGAAAATATGCAGGGGTCATCACGGATATTTACCACGGCGTCGTGTTCATCCGGCTTCACATCGGTGTCAACGCGGTGGCACATTCCTGCTTCGATCCCCGGACGCCGGGGAAAAAGGACGATGTGGCAATGGTCATCACCCATCTGGATGAGGAGCGCAATGTGGCAGTTGGCATCATCACGCGGATTTTAAGGCGGAACCTCTGACATTTTTCAAAACTGAGTTTGTCAATATGAAATTTGACGAATTCCAAAAAGCGTATATATAATGGGGGTGAAATCATTATGTAAGGAAGGCGAATCCCCATGAAGACAAAAAGTTTGCTGTTCGGATGTCTCGCCGTTTTTGTCCTGTCTTTATCGGCCTGTTCCCAACCAGCACCGGTTTCGGATACGGCTTCAGCCATTTATTCTGAGACAGACAATTTGTTGTACGAAAGTGAAACGGAAACCGTTGCTTCTGTTTCAACCTATGTCTTTGCCGTTACGGATGCATCGGGTCGAACTGTGACGGACAGTAAGGGGGGAGTGGTTACTGCTGTCGAAACATTCCCACCAGCAGCAACAACCAGTACCAACCCGAGTGCCCTCAGCCGGCAGACGGTGGTTCACACGATGCCTGGCGCTCCCTCTACAGATGGTACAACGGCCAGGCAGCCGAACAGCACGACCGCTTCCTGTTCCAAAACAACCACGGCATCGGAGACCACAACCACTTCCCGCGCCACAACACAGCAGCCGTTGGAAACCCTTCCGCAGCTGAAACCTACCGGCTCCTGGTATTCGCCATATGACCTTCCGCAGATTTACGCTGAATGCAAGCGTGAGATCGAACGGCTGGGATTGGTGTGGGAAGACGGACTGCGGCCGGATTCTTTGGGGGTATCGTGGGATAATCCTGAGAATACGGTTGTTTATACCTATTATCCTGAAGATTTCTGTTTGAAAGACTATGTTTTCAATGAATTGATTCCTTTTTATGAGGAGCAACCATATTCTCGACAAGCCTGTCGAATCTGGCTGGAACCCTATGAAGAGAGCCCTGGTGATTATCTGATTTACTTTTTGGAGCGCCGATAAAAGTATATATCTGTGCTGAAGAGCCGTCCATTTGGGCGGCTCTTCTCTTTGTCCCAAAACAACTATAGGAGATGTTCTATGATGAAACAGAAACGCGTTTTTCTCTCGGCTGTTTTAACACTAGTTCTGCTTTGTTCGTTCATCCTGCCAGTATTTGCTGCCAGCTATCAAAACGGCGACACCGCCAAGGTCACAGTATCAAGCGTGTGGGCGTTCCACGGCGGGAGGCAACCGGGGGAAAACAGTTCCACCAGCAACGGCGGCAATCGGGGCAACCACTACAACAACCGTCTGTATTGGTTCGAGGGCTATTCCATCGACATCTTGCAAATAGACGGGAGTAAGTACACTCCGCAGTACAACGGTAAAACGTACATGTATTGTGTGCATAAGTGGGTGAACTATGGTGACAGCAACCGGAAATTCTATGTCGATCCTACTGGCCAAGGGAACCTGATGAACAGTCAATATTGGAAAACATTGCCTGCCTACCAACGCAAGTTACTACAGTTGGTGTCTATCTACGGCTTTCCGGCCAGAACGCCCCAGCAGCTTGGCGTAGGTACAGTAGATGACGCCTATGCGGCCACTCAGGCGTTGATTTGGGAGGTTGTGACTGGACGGCGAGATTTTAACGGGCTGGTGTCCAACTATAAATCCTCCTCCGAAGAACTGAACGGTGGCATTCCCGCCGCCAAGAACAATGTGCGGTATTTTCTGGACAAATACATGCACTATGCGTATACAGGCAATGGCCATACCGCCGGGGAGGCAACCCCGGCCCTGACCGCTTACAACAAAATTATAACGGACATGGCGAAACACGATACCCTCGCCAGCTTTGCAAATTCCACGCTTACCCTGAAATGGGACGGGGCCAGCAAGGCCTACAAGGGCAGCCTGACAGACAAAAACGGGATGCTGGCGAACAGCTCGATCACGTCCGTACTGCCTTCCGGCCTGTCGGCGTCCATTAACGGAAACACCATCACTTTTATCGCAACAAAACCGATGAATACTACCGCCGTCACCCTCAACAAGAACCTGCCGGAGCTATGGCGAACCAGCCCCTTGGCAGTCTTGGAAGTAACCTCTGGCACCGGACAGGAAATGCTTTGTGGACAGATGAACGATCCGCGCGCATATACCGTAAATGTTCGCACCGCACAGGGAACAGCCAAGATTGTCAAGACTTCGGAGGATGGCGTGATATCCGGCCTACAATTCCGAGTGACGGGTAACGGCATCGACAAGACCTACACCACCGACAGCAAGGGGCAGATCACCGATACCCTCCCGGCTAGCACCTATATGGTAACGGAGGTCAACACGCCGGGACGATACAATCCCCCCGCCAGCCAGTCGCTCACCGTCCCGGATGGCGGAACCGCAACCGTCACCTTTAAGAATATCATAAAAAAGGGCTGTGTAGAGATTTATAAAACCGATACCACCACCGGCAATCCTCTGGCCGGGGCTATGTTCGGCATTTATAACAGCGCCAACATCCGAGTGGGTGAGCTGAAAACCAACGTAGACGGCTATGCCAAAAGCGGCCTGCTCCCTTATGGAGACGGGTACTACCTGCTGGAAGAAAAAGCCCCGGCGGGGTATGTGCTGGATACTACCAAGCATTACTTCAATATCCGCACGAATAACCAGACCATTACGATCCGCACCAACAACCAGAGCCAAATGGGACAGATCACCGTCCAAAAGACCGACAGCGAAACCGGCGAAGCGGTTAGCACCCCCGCGACCTTTGACATCCGGGCGGCAAGTGACATTAAGACCCCGGACGGTACGGTACGATTGAAAGCCGGAGAGCTGGCCGATACCGTCACCACCAAAAACGGCGTCGGCTCGTCCAAACAGCTATATCTCGGTGAATATCTCGTGACAGAGCGAACAGCCCCGGAGGGTTATGTGCAGGACGGCAAACAGTACCCGGTATCCCTGGAATACGCTGGGCAGACGGTCAAGATTGTGACCGAAAGCGTCACCGTACCCAACGCCCCGCAGAAAGGGACGATCACCGTCCACAAGACCGACAGCGAAACCGGCAAGTCGGTTACAGGAGCCACCGCTGTTTTTGAAATCTACGCCAAAGAGGATATTGTCACCGGCGATGGCACGGTACGGTATCAGGCCGGAGAACTGGTCGATACAATCACCACCACAGGCGGCTCGGCCACCAGTAAGCCCTTGTATTTGGGGGCATATATCGTGACCGAACAGACCGCACCGGAGGGCTATGTCCTGAATCCGGAGCCGCAGGAGGTCACGCTGCGCTACGGCGGCCAGACAGTGGAGCTTGTAACCGAGAGTGTGACCTTTGCCAACGCCCCACAGAAAGGGCAGATCGTGGTACAGAAAAACGATGCGGAGTCCGGCAAGCCCATTACTGCTTCTTCGGCTGTTTTTGAGATTCGAGCCAAGGAAAATATTGTGACCGCTGACGGCACAATCCGATATACTGCCGGAGAATTGATGGATACCCTCACTACCAAGGACGGCACAGCAACCAGCAAACCGCTATATCTCGGCACCTATACGGTAACAGAAAAGACCGTCCCGGAGGGGTATGTGCAGGATACCACCGTATACGATGTGACCTTGTTTTATGCGAATCAGACTATTGAACTCGTGACTGAGGGTATCTCCATTGACAACGCCCCGCAAATGGGGACGATTACAATCACCAAGACAGACAAGGAAACCGGCAAGCCGATCATCCTGTCCGACGCTGTTTTCCAGCTTCACGCCAAAGAGGATATTGTGACCGGCGACGGCGTGGTGCATTACAAGGCGGGCGAACTGGTGGATACCCTCACCACTGTGCAGGGCGTAATCGCGTCCAAGCCACTCTATCTCGGAGCCTATACCATCACCGAAATCACCGCCCCGGAGGGGTATATCCTCGATAGTACACCCCATGACGTGACCCTTTCCTACGGAGGGCAGTCGGTAGAACTGGTGAGCGAAAGCCTGTCGCTGGACAACGCTCCGCAGATGGGAACGATCACCATCACTAAGGTGGATAAGGAAACCGGAAAACCGATAGTGGGCGCTAATGCGGTGTTTGAACTGTGGGCGAAGGAGGACATTGTGACCGCCGACGGCACGATCCGGCACAAGGCCGGGGAGTTGGTAGCCACCCTCACCACCAAAGAGGGTGTGATAACGACTGGCCTGCTGTACCTCGGCACCTATACCATAACGGAAGTAAAAGCGCCGGAAGGGTATCTGCTTGACGATACGCCCCATGATGTGACGCTGGCCTACGGCGGGCAGGACGTGGAACTTGTCACCGAAAGTCTAACGATTGAGAATGCGCCGCAGATGGGAAGCATCACCATCACGAAAGTGGACGCCGAAACCGGCAAACCGATTATTCTTTCGCCCGCGACCTTTGAGATCTACGCGGCGGAGGACATCATCACCCCGGACGGCACGGTGCGGTACATCAAGGGTCAGCTTGTGGATACCCTCGTCACGGAGAACGGCGTAGCGACCTCCAAGCCGTTGTACCTGGGGGATTATATCGTCATCGAAACCATAGCACCGGATGGATATATCCTCGACACGACTCCCTATGAAGCGGCGCTGCTCTACGATGGACAGGTGGCTGCCGTCAAGCGGATGGCTATGTCCGGGCCGGTGCTGGAGGTCGAACCGGGAGATATACAGGGCAATACCTCTGAGAAACCGGGAACCATCGTCCCTGACACAAACAACAATGCCAGCCTCACCATCCCCAACCAGCCGATACCGGAAACACCCAAAACCGGCGATACGTTGCCGGTGACGGCTCTGCTCCTTCTAGGAGGCTCTCTGGGATTTTGTGGTGTGTGTTTGGTGAGCAAACGTAAATCCTTCAAAAAATAAACCATTCATGCCGGGGACTGCCGCAGCTTCATGCGGCAGTCCCTTTTCTTTTTAGGAAAGGGTGTGCCTCACTTGAGTTACCCATGCCAAACGCCGATTCGCATTATACATCAGTTCTTGAATGTGACCGGCGGCAACTGGCGGAATGCCGCCTATATAGAATGCCGCTGCTGCCAATATGAAAAACCTGCCGTATGCGCAAACCAACCGGACTGGCTGTATGTCCCGGCCGTCGACGGTTCCCCTCTGCTCCTGCCGGTTTCGGATGCGGAAATCCTGTTCTCTCGTAGGATTGACAAATCTGAATGTCTGCTCGAAATCAGCAATGTGCGGTTTCAGGTACTGTTCCAGGGGTACTTCATGCAGCACCACCCGGATATGGCGCCTTGCCCTTTGTTAATTTTTTGTAAATAATTCGAAAAAACGTGAAAAAACACGATATTGAGCGGAGTAAGAAGGGCGACCGAACAGATACCCTAAGAATTTTTCAGGAGGTGGAAACATGAAGACCAGAAAGAAACCCATCAAATGTCCCTACTGCGGCCATACGGCCGTGCTGCGGGATGCTTCCTATGTGTACGGCGAAAACGCTGTCGAGGAGCATCTGTATGTATGTTCACGCTATCCCGAATGCAATGCTTATGTCGGGGTACATAAAGGGACGTTCATCCCGAAAGGTACATTAGCCAACGGCGATCTGCGGCATAAGCGGATCGAGACGCACAAAGTCTTTTCCAAGCTGTGGGATACCGGAATCATGACGAAAAAACAGGCATACCGCTGGCTTCGCTATATGTTCGGCCTGTCTTCCGAACAGGCGCACATCGGCCAATTTTCCGAATACCGATGCGATGAACTGATCCGCACCTGCCGGAACGTCCTGCAGAACAACCGGCTCGCCGGATGAGGAGGAGGATAGACATGAATAAGCTTAGCAATGAGCAAAAAAGACTGGTTCAGGAACACCTGCACGTGATCGACTGGGTACTCTATAAAAGCATCGCTGTCAACGAGACGGTGCAGGGGATGGGCCGGGAGGATTTATATCAAACCGGTTGTTTGGCCCTCTGCGAAGCGGCCCTGACTTTTGACGGGCGGGCACAGTTCCAGACTTATGCCCAAACGCTCGTGAGGAATGCGTTGATTGACATCTGCCGAAAAGCCAAAACCCAGAGGAAGTACTGCTGCCATTCTCTGGAAGATCCTGTCCCCGGCACGGATTTGCGCTACGGAGAGACGAAAGCCATGGCTGCGGATGCCCCGGAGCCGGACTGCGGGGTTTCCGAACAAATCGCTCTCCAGTTTGCTAAAGCCAAGAAACATCATACCGGGATTGCGCTGAAAGGGATTGAAGCTCTGGAGCTGCGATACAAGGGATATACCGGCAAAGAGATCGCTGCTCTTTATCACACCTCACCGAAATCCGTCTTTTCATGGATTTCCCGCGCCAAACAGAAGCTCCGGCAGAACGGCGAGCTGGAGACTCTGCTGGCCTGTTGTAAATAGGCGCCTTGTGACGTATATACAAGGCATCTACTTATGAAAGAGGAATGCGACATGATGAAATTCTATACGGCTGTTGGACAATACAGGCTGCAACGGGATGAACGGGGCCGTCCGTATCCAGCGGTGATAAAGGATCGGCAGGAATTCTGCCTCAGCATTGAGGAGATGATCCTCTGGGCCAGTTCTTTGTGGAGGATCCACACCTACGACGAACTGGAAAAGCTGTTTTACCACAAGGAGATGGAAGCGCACATTCTGGGGGACGCCGATTTTGGCGCCTATTTGTCCCGGCTGGAAAACCGGGGGCTTATAGTTTCCGGCCGCGATATTACGGCGGAAGGCGCGCTTTACGATTTGCTGTCCCGGCTTAGTGTGGTACCGCTGAAAGTTTCATTCACCAGCAGGATTGCGGCCTTTGTCCGGCTGTGCGCTGTTCGGAAGATGCCGCTTTCCATCGCCAAAAATATCTTCCGACGGATACCGATGACCGAACCGGAAAAAAGGGTTTTGAAATTGACCGGGCAGTACCGGTTGTCAACCGCAGAGCTGATAGCGTGCTTTGATAACGGCGTATATGCCATTGATACTGAGCAGCAATTGGTGAACGCCGTTTATGGTGACCAACACCCCGCGGAAGTCGATTTGAAAGCGCAGGCGTACTGTTCAGATAACCGGCGGGCCGTAATAACCGCCATCGCCAATCTGTATCTTAAGCAGGCCATCCAGCTGCAATAGAAGGGGGATATCCATGAACCACTCCACACCGCCGGTCCTATTAAAAACCATATGGCTCACCGCTTTGATCGGGGCGGGCTGCATAGGTCTTGGGATCCTGTATTATCTGAATATCAGGGATCGTATCCTTCTGTTCCTCAGCCTGTCTGTGTTTCTCGGCTGCATAGGCAAGGCTCTGTTCCTTTACCGCACCGTCCGGAAGCGGCGCTATGAGACGATGGAGGGAACCTGTATCAGCGCTGTGCAAAAACCTTTCGGGAAAATGCAAACGGTTGGGCTGCTGGATACGGATGGCACAGAACACATATTGTATCTGCCCAAAAGCTGTAAAATGAGAGTTGGCCGACAATACCGCCTGTATTTCTCACAGAGGCGCCCGTCCTGCAGTGGAAACCGCCGCCTGGACGCCACCTTACAAACCGAGGGCTTTTTAGGCTATGAAGGTATCGCCGGCGAAACGCCATCATCCTCTTGACACAAAGATGTTACCTGGTCAAATGGGGGAAATTTATGTACGCATTTAATCCCAAAAGGCTATCACAACCGGTTGAGATCCAACTGCCCTTGATGCTCAAACTATTACGCCATCTCAACCATCTCACGCAGGCCGAATTGTCCAAGGCGCTGAGCCTTGACCGCTCTACCTACGCATATTATGAGCTTGGGCATACCCGCCCTCCCCTGGAAACCCTTGTACGCATTTCACGCGCCTATGGGGTAAGCCTCGAAGTCCTGCTGGGGGTTGATTCCATATGGCTCCTTTGAGTCAGAGTCCGTGAAAAACTACCAGTCTTTGCTTTGAATATGACTTTGATTGATGAAATGAGTGATGTATGATATAATAACTACCATATTCTAGTTGTGGGAGGTGCCATATGGAAAACAAAAAGCCGCCTTTTGTAATCACCAACAGGATAATCGATTATGTAGCAGAAATTGCTGAACTGGTTGGCAAACTGGATTCAGCCAACCCTTTTTCGGCAAATCCCACCTTGCGGCGCAGCAACCGGATCCGGACAATTCATGGTTCTCTTGCCATCGAGCAAAACACGCTTTCGTTGGAGCAGGTGACAGCGGTATTGGGCGGCAAGCAGGTCTTAGCGCCTCCAAAGGATATTGCTGAAGTAAAAAATGCTTATGAGATCTATGAACGGCTGGATGAACTGGATCCGTATTCGGTGGATGATCTCCTGACGGCTCACGGCATTATGATGCGGGGGCTGGTGGAAGAATCCGGGATATTCCGTACCCGGCCTGTCGGCGTTGTGGATCAGTCGGGACATATCCTTCATTTTGGAACCCTCCCGCATTATGTTCCCGATTCCGTGATGAACTTACTGGACTGGATAAAAAGCAGCGATGTGCATATGCTGATCCGCAGCTGCGTATTCCACTATGAATTTGAGCTGATTCATCCTTTTGCTGATGGGAACGGGCGCATAGGCCGGTTATGGCATACATTGCTGCTTTCCAGATGGAACCCTGCCTTTGCCTGGCTGCCGGTAGAATCCATCGTCCATAATCGTCAACAGGAATACTATGAGGCCATCAACACCTCCAATAATGCGGGAGAATCCACCTCATTTATCGCATTCATGCTGTCAGCCATCCATGCATCGCTCATGGAAGCCATCGCCACGAGCGATGAAATGAGCGATGAAAAGGTTGATAAGGCGGCGCTCCGCTGGAGCAAAATTCAGGCGTACCTGAAGACGCACGAGCATATCAGCAACGCCGATGTACGGAAGCTATGTGGGGTGTCGGCTGCAACGGCAAATCGGATCCTGGCAGGATTGACAGCAGATCATCAGTTGGAGAAGTATCGTGTTGGAGGGCACTGGGCATATAAAACGCTCATTTAAATACACAAGATAAGCTGCGACCATATTGACAAACCGCTATATATTGTGTTATCATATCTTTGTAATTGATTTTTGTGCGGTTTCTTTTGAAACTCCGGAAGTATCTTCCGTGAAGCACACGTTGTTCAGGATTGTATGTTATGCCGGTAGAAGTGCGCCTTTTTACAGGGCGCTTCCGCCGGCATTTTTATATAAATATATTTTTGAGGAAAGGAGAGAAGCATGTTTACAGGGATAGTGATCGGCCGAGTCACCCGTGATCTGGAGATTCAATATAGTGCGGAAAAGGTTCCGTACATACGATTTAATCTCGCGGTCAACAAAGGATATGGCGAAAACGGCCACACCATTTTCCCGCAGTGCTGGGTATTCGGCAGCGAAAATGTCAATCGCCTTATGAGGGCGAAGGTCGGGAAAGGCAGTCTGATCCAAATTGCCGGGGATATCGATCTGGTTGAGTACAGGAAAAAGCTCAACGGGCTGGAAACCGGCGAGACGGGAAGCGTCATCAAGATCGTGGTCTGGAGCTGGGACTACGTTCCGACAGGAAAAAGGCCGGCCACCGAATCCGAGGAAAACCACCCCCCAATACCGGAAGCCTCCCTCGAGGATTTTGAGGTGGTCTCCGATGACAAACCGCCGTTTTGAAAACGGCACATCAAAAAAGAGGAATTGCAACATCATCACGCAGGTGATGGTGGCGGTATGGAAGAAATCCTTCCTCACCGTGCAATTCCTCTTTTTTGCGTTTACAGGACTTTTCAGAAGGAGTTGAAAGCATCATGAACGAAAAAATTCTTAACCGCAGCATATCTTGGATGTTTGCAGCTTTGCTGCTGATCCTGTCGTTTATCCGCGTCCCCATACGGACCTGGATTTTAGCGGCTGTCTTTGCCGTATGGGCCATATACCTGGCGGCCCGCCTGCTGCTTCCAAGGGTCAAAGTATGGTTTGCCAAAAGGAAAGGAACCGATAAACGACCGAAAAAACGGCGGGCTGTTAAAAAGCAGCGGGATATTCCCGTCCCGGAAGAAACGCCATCGGTTCTTGTGGAAGGCAGCGAGCTGGAACGTTTGCTGCTCGGCCATATCAGCTGCCGGATTTCCGAAAAGCTGAAATCTGCCTATCCGCAGGCCACCTGGCAATGGTGTTCGCCGCGGCCGGAAAGCATTATACGCGGCGGAACCGGCCGGATCCGCACCTTTAATATGGAGGATTATACCCATGCGGAGGTAACGGTCGGTGAATACTTCAAAATCGCCTTCAAAATGATGAAGATCGTGGATTTCTCCGCCGCAGCCAATCCCTGCCCGGAGGAGGCCGCCGATACGGCATCGACGAACGAAGCCGATCCCAAAGTGGTGGATCCGGCAGTTTGGTACGATCTGGTCGGACGGGAAGTGCTGGCCAGCCTCATACGCGACTGGTCTACCCGCGGACATTCCATGCTCCATATTGCTGAAGACGGCAAAGTCTTTTTTACGGAAGGCGCCGACGAGATTCAGGCGGAGGAGCTGAAGGAATTCCCCACGAAGCAATACTGGCCGGAACTGGCTAAGTGTCTGGAAAAGGACGACCTGAAGACGCAGCTCCAGGAAAACCGCATGGAGGTGCTCTGGAACTGAGTCCCATATTCTTACAGAAAGGATTTCGACATGGCTACCAACAAACTCTTTGGTTCATGGACATGGACGCGGAAG
>UMGX01039217.1_pt1 | contig 11992 bp, 10 predicted proteins | sample 1965411 | NCBI WGS metagenome assembly UMGX01 (sample SAMEA4836086, study PRJEB28245) | human gut metagenome | biome: gut microbiome; material: fecal sample | place: Denmark | collected 2008 | reverse complement strand
TATTTACATAGACGAAACCAGAGAACGCATCCCCGATCCGCCGAATCCGAGAAATCTGTTAATCCCTATGGACTTTCATGAACCGGATGCAATCGATATGAGCAACAAAGAGATCCTCAAGATGAAGGGCCTTGTTTCGGAACCGGCGATGTACAGAAATACTTCCATACCCACGTCAACACCTGTGTACCGTCAGATACAAGTTCCTTCAAAGGATGAGCAGCCCACAGTGCAGGAATTGCTTCCGAAAGTCAAAGTATCAAAAGCTACCGACGCTGAGAGCGCTCCCTCTACCTCAGAAGACAAAATGTCACCGTATGATACTGCGCAGTATTTACTTACACGCTTCCACATGAAGTCAATAAGTAATGTACTGCACATATTTGATGGTCAGTGTTACCGGCCATATCCAACAGATACAGCGTTACGCTTTATTGTTGATAAGTGTCGCTCACAAGCCAAGGCCGCCGGTACCCCCAGTTTTCCTAAATCGGTATATGATTGTCTTCGCAACGAACCTCGCATTGAATGCAAAGTGGGAGAAAACAGTACTGAACGCTATCGCTTTGTAACTTTTGAGAATGGAACCCTCGACCTTAAAACAGGCCAGCTACATCCCCATTCACCCCAATATTTTACAACATACTGCCTTAAATGTCAGTATAACCCGAGCTTCGCTAATCTGTCTACGCCCTATTTTGATACCTTCCTCCATCAGATGAGTGGTGGTGATAGGTTGTTAGAGGCCAGGGTGTTGGAATTCATTGGCTACTGTCTTGTTCCGGATCTTGATGGGCGAGTAATTTTCTTGCTTCAAGGTTACTCTGGCGCAGGCAAATCTTTAATTTCGAATTTTCTCCGCAGTCTTTATCCCGACGAAGTCGTTTCATCGTTGAATGTCCATGAACTTGGTGACAAGTTCGCTGTGTCCGAGTTGAGTCGCAAGGTCATATGTTTGTCGCCTGACCTTCCCGCCGGAGTGCTCGATGATAAGTCAGTCAGTGCTCTGAAAAAACTCAGTGGCCACGACAAAGTATCCTCCGATGTAAAATTCCAATCTCGGGTGGAATTTGAGTGCGAGGCAACATTTGTTTTAGCAACAAATCACATGTTATGCACCAAAAGGAGAGATGAGGCATTGATTGACCGTATCGTTGTAATTCCCTTTGCCTTCCCCGTGGCAAAGGAGGCCCGCATGCCGTCGTTAATCGATAACCTAAAGGAGGAAACGGATCGTATAGCTAATCGGGCACTACAGGCATATTTTTGTCTCCGCAGTAAGCATTACATCTTTTCTGGCAACTACGAGATCAATGCGGTTACTGAGGCAACATCAATCAGTAGCGACCTCGAATCATGTATGGCAGCATTTGTACAAGACTGGATTATTCCCGATCCCAATGGAGGTGTCCATAATTGCGAAGCCTGCGAACTTTTTTGCAGCATTTATAATCTTAGTATAAACGATAACGCTTTTTCCCGGTTATTTACTCGGTTTGTTTCTCAAAAACATCCTATTGAACATGGTCGGGTGAGATTGCCCGGTGGTGGAAATCCCAAAAATTACATAAAAGGAATACGACTTAAGGATGGAGGGCAAGTGAAATGAGAATTTATGCGGTTTTCGGAGATAATGCTGTTATGATTGAGTATTCCTATGAGCACGCAAGGTATTGCCTGCACAAGTACTTCCGTGGTGCACATTACACCAAAGCATTCGGCAGCATTGCCGAGGCAACAGCCGAAGCAACCGACCATCTGTGGGAAATTGCCCCGCTGAACCGGGCTATACCGGAGTTCCTCAAACCCGGGAAGATTTACTTTGCCAATAAGCTTCCCCTGAATACCCAAGGAGAATAGCCATGGCCAAGAAAATGAAATCTGACCCGCCTGAACTGCTCCCGATGCTGATGCCGGCCAGTATGATGGCAAAGGTTTCCGGGATCGGCGAGGCAACTCTGCGAACCTTGATGGCACAGGGGGAAATCGAATACCTGCAGATCGGCAACCACCGCTTACTCAGCGTCAATGCCATCTGGGCCTATTACGAAACCCATAAGACACCTTCTAAGCCTGCTATTAAGGCGAGGTTTGACGCTATCCAGAAAATGAATGCGGAGAGCGCATAATCAAATCTGTCCCGGAAGGCACACGCCTTCCGGGACTCTGATCCAACTATAAGGAGGCAAAAATGGCTATTACAGAAAGAACCGTTCAAAATAAGCGTAACAGTGTCGGGGAATTAACCGGGAAACCCGGTATAGTTTACGACGTGAACATCAAGCACAAAGTCAACGGACAGCAGAAAACACATTCCAAGAAAGGTTTTGCCACAAAAAAAGAGGCCTTGCAGTACGAAGCAGCCATGAAAAACAAGCTTTCAAATCCGTCCTATGTTGCACCTACAGCTGCCCAACGGAAAATGACTGTGGAGGAATATTTGGAGGAATGGGTCGAGCGGCACGGAAATGCTAATCTCCGTCCCAGTACAAAGGCCAGCTACAGGTCTCATATCCGTAATCACGTGATTCCGTATATCGGAAGCGTTCCGCTTGGGCAGGTAACTCCTGCCATGCTGGATGATATGTTCCGGCAGTTGTACGAGAAAGGTCTCTCCCATAGCTCAGTGAAATATGCCCATCGCGTTGTAGGGGTTGCTTTCGAACACGCACGGAAGTACCATTACATCGAAAACAACCCTGCAAGGGACGTTATCACTAAGTTCGGCAAGCAGGGCAAGACTCCTGACCCTTATACGACCGAGCAAATGAGCACACTATTTGCCAATGTGGCTGGTTCCAAGTGGGAACTGATCGTGGTTCTCGGAGGCCTTTATGGGCTTCGGTTGTCTGAAATTCTTGGTCTTCGATGGAGAAATATTGATCTTGAATCCAAGACGTTTGCTGTGGTTGAGCAGCTGCCGTTCGGAATACCGGCGGGAACAGTGACCATTGATGAAATGGCTCCTGTAAAATCCAGTGATCGTGTCCTGCCGATCACAGACCTTACTCTGCCATACTTTCAGCGCCAGCTGGCATTACAGGCCGAACAGAGAACTTTGCTGACCGGAGCGGGACAAGCCTGCTATGACAATGATTTGGTTATCGCCAAGCCCAACGGGGCACCGGAGCGCCGGGAGCGGGTATCCTCGAATTTTGGTCAGCTTCTGAGGCACACTGGGATGCCTCATATGCGTTTTCATGACTTGAGACATTCGGCAGCAACCAACATGCATCAGCTTACAGGCGATTTTTATACCGTAGGTATGATCCTGGGGCACAGCTTGAAGGGCATCGGTATCCAGCTCGGAATCTCCAATAACCTTGAGTCTGTCACCGCTCAGTATGTAGATGTGCGTCTGGATCGGAAACAGGTGGTGCTTGATACATACCATAGAGCTGTGTTGAGTGGCACCAATGTTTAAATAATAAGGCCAGCGTTGAATTTCAGCGCTGGCCTTATTCTCAACGTATATCTTTTAGTAACACTCTTATCTAACTATCGGAATAAACTTCCCTAGATATTCGCGCAAAGCATCATCGCAAACATATACATAGGTTCCTAATATTCCGCGAGTCAGCAGAACTGCGTAAGTGTTGAGAATATAGTTTTTTAATTCATCATCTGCTACAGACCGTTTCACTTTATTGTCAAAAAAGTGTTTTCGATTAACTCTAACTTCTCTGCTTTCAGTATCATAATACAAATCCGGGCCAATAACTACCGCAGCATAGTTCAGATCAAGCCCAGGCAATGAATATATGCTGCCCATCTCCTGCTTTGCGTTCGGGTTTCTAAGCCATCCGCCAGTCTGGCGATTCCACCATACATCAACTCCATCGATAGATATGTCCGGTCTATCAGGAGAGTCTTTCGCAATCCACTTCCAAGCATACCCTCCACACAATCTACACAAGCCAACAGACTTTTCTTTCATATCAAGAGTCTCAATCATATCGCTAAAGGAGCAAAAAATCTTGAATTCATAGTTTTTGAAATTTAAAGCGGAGAGCTGTTTTTGATTCAATACGGCATGAATATAGGGAACGTAGTCGTTTCCGGCGCGAATACGCATCTGATCCTGTAGTTCTACCGGACGGATACCACAATGTGAAATATCAAGGCGTTGATGAAAAACATCGTAAGGAATATCAGAAGGACACGCAATTTGCTTTCTATCGTAGAGCAACACAAGACAATCGGAGTTTTTCACAAGCCAGTCTAATTCGTCATGCGTATCATCCAACCCCAGCCTAGTGTTGCCGCTTCGGAAATTAGTAATATACATACCCAGATTTTTGTTTCTTCGTAATCTGTGCGCCTCGTCACAAATGATAATGTCATAATGCTTTTTTGTAACATCAATTGGGCTAATAATCTCTTTATCATAGCCCCCAGGCAGACGCTTAAATGCAGATCTTAGTTCACTTCGTGTGGCAGAATTGGAAAATACCAAACCGACTTGCTTTCCGTTGAAATCAGGGTTCGTCTTAAGGTGATAGAACAAAGAGGATGCAATGACCGTCTTTCCGGTTCCTGCATCACCTTCCAGAAGTATGGGCCTAGCCTTTTTTGCCTTTCGTTGTTTTGTGATGCGCTGGTATGTATGGCATTTACAATATTTGTCAAGGTGGCAATCTGTTTATCTGTAAGGCTCGTTTGAGGAGAATACTTAAACTCCGTTTTATTCAGGATGGCTTGAAACTCTTTGTGCTTTACCAATCCACGCTCTACCAGCTGTGGCCATAGCCTGTCAAAGCCCAGTTCAAACTCGTTTTTTCGCCGATAAAATGTGCGTTCACCCTCACTGCGATTGATGACATGAAATCTGCGATCAATACGCATTAATTTAATCAAAAGTTTTTCAAAATGCTTTGCCGGAGTTTCTTCAATGTCCTCGCCTGTTATTACGTGGATTCTCTTAAAATGAAAACGGTAACACCAATCATCCTTACGATGATGCTCCTTGCTTCGTTCAATAATATCATTTGTCTCACCGACATACGCATCTCTGCCATTCTCTAAGATATACACATAGTGAAAATCATGAGGGAATGTCCATTTGCCGTAGTCAGGGGAGGCATAGTCATATGTCGTAATTTCAAAACTAACTGTTGTAACCATTTCCATCACCTTTGCATTTAATCAGGCTACATTGATTATACAAATAAAATCATACAAACACAACCGAAAATCCCTGTTATCATATCGTCTTATACGTTTCCGTATGATGCGTGGTAACCCTCAAAAGCTATATGAGTTCTGCATATGATATTCTGAAGTTTTATACGTTTCTACCGCCCCTCTGGGCACCATTTGGGCTCCACAGCATTCATTTTCGCCGAATGGTATTCAGTGCTTGGGCACCACAAACAGGGCACCATGGGCACCATTTTGGTTTTTGCCGCAATCGAAACTTAATATCAAGCAAAGAGAAAACCCTTGGAAACTCAGCATTTCCAAGGGTTTTTGGCGGAGGCGGTGGGATTCGAACCCACGGACGGGATTAACCGTCAAACGATTTCGAGGGGAATAATGCATAAAATATTTGCTCATATTTGTGCATAACGTTTTATTTTGCCATGGAAAGTAGCTATATAAAAGAAAAATTCCATTTTTCTTCACACTGGTGAATTTCTGACTTCATATCATCACAGATCGGCAAAAGCACCATTTCGGCACCACGCTAAGCAATCATCCTCCCTGGGGTAACGTCAGAGACATCGCGGCTTAAGCCGCGTCAAATGAAGGCCGTGCAACCCCCTGGCCGGACGGGGGTTGTAGGCCTTCATTTGACGCCTTCCCGACAGGGCGCCGAAGGCCAAAATTTTGACGATGTGGGAGCGGAGGTCGTAGACTTGTCTTAAACCTCTATACTTTCTATCAAGTCAGAGCTGTAAGTCCCTTTTCTTTCAGGAACGCATCGGAACTATTGATAGCCAAATCAATGTCGACCTGGTTAATTCGATTGACCTCGGTAGTGGAGCCACTGGAGAGAACGAGCTGGACTTTGCACATCTGGAAGAGGAGAGCTACCAGTTGGACAGTGTTCTCTGTCATAAGCTTCTCCGAATCGGTAAATTCGTTCCAGTCAGTTTTTCCGGTAAGAATCACCAAGTTGCCCAGTTGGGCGAGATGTCGCATATACACATTGTTAGTAGCAGACAGAGCTTTTTCGAACCGTTCTTCTGTCATGTGCAAAGATTCAAGATAGGCACAGATTCGGTCAATTTCTGTCTTGGCTTTTTTCATCTGTTCCATAGCCTCGTCCGCTTTGGCTGAGAGCTTGTTTCCGGTAAAGTTGAAGATAATGCCGCCTACCAGGAGACCCATGCCCAGAGTGGTGGCACCAAGAATGGTGGTTCCAAGAGCTATACCGCCGCCACCGGCAGCCAGTGCACCACCACCCAGGGCAGCCAGCGTGGCGTTAGTGGCAGCTGCACCACTAAGCGAGGCGATGGCAGTGCCTGTGGAGGCAGTACCCAAAGCCATAACGGCAGCAGTAGTAGCACCAGCAGCAGCAAACCCACCGGCAGTTCCCAAAGCTGCTCCACTCAGCCCTCCCAGTAGAACACCAGCACCGACCGACACCTTTTTCAGATCCTCTGGACTGTATGTTGGAATCGTGACGTCACCGTGCTTGAAAGCGCGGAACTCCGGCTTATTCTGGATGCGCTCAAAAATGTCTGAGAACTTCTGAAAACTCTGCAGAATCTCCAGCTCCAGCTTTCCCAGACGATCCATGGCAGCAGTGCAACGTTCATTCCTTATCTCAAACCGCCTGACATTGGCTGTATGTGCCTCTTGAGTTTGCTTCATGGTGTCATTGGCTTTTTTCATTTTAACTCCACCATGAATTGCACTCCCAACACCAGCTGCTCCGGCAACTGCTGCTGCAGCTCCTAAAATTAAAGGTAATGGCATCGTAAATTCCTCCTATTTTTCTAAATTCTTTAGTCTTTGGCAGGCCTCGCGGTTCAGGCGATAATATGTATCGATAGGCATCACTTCCTTGAAGAATTTCTGGTAGCTCTCGTCTACTCTGCACAGCAATGGACGTTTCTCATAAATGCTGCACAGATTTCCAGACAGATATTTGCAGGTGCCATCGCCCCGATCCAGCTCTGCATACAGCTTAGATATATCCAGGTGCCGACAGCAGGCTCCACAACGATCACACTCAAACATAGCGATTGCTCATTCGTAAATCAGATGCCGGCTCTTATCCCTCATAAAAGTGTCAAAATCACCTTCCCAGGGAATCGAAATGCCAAGCTCCACCATGTTCTTTTTCAAAAAGAAATTGAGGCTCTTTTCATCTTCGATGCAGTCAATATAACTTTCAAGCGGTTGGTATTGGGCGGTTTCTTTTTGGAATGCAGCCAAATCAATTCTTTTGAGTTGCTCCATATATGTTTGCAGTGATGCGGTAATTTTCTTATAGGCATCCAACTGCTTTTGCAGAGGTGCTTGAATACCAGCCCTGAGGCAAATTTCCTTTAGCACCAGCACCGTGAAACGTCCCCATGCGATGATGTTCATACGAGTAAAAAACATTAGCCAATTTCCACCAGAACGGACCAATGCGTCTGCCCCATCCATCAAACATAATGTACCATGTCCGAAAAGGAGCATTATGCGCAAGTCGGTATGTGACTGGGTGGGGATGCACTCCTTTAATGGCTTCTTGAAATAGAATCGCTGCTTTATCATCCAGATAAAACGGACCAATAGCTCACAAAGTAGTACAGGAAGCGACATGGCTATGCCAAACCGGGCGTCGTACCCCTCTTGAAAGGCTCGAACAGCCAATGTGGCCAAATCTTGTTTATCCTGTCCAATGTTGAACTTTCCGAAGTTGCAAAATTGGAAGAGTTCAAAAAATGGAATCGCCACACCTGATCCTCTTCCAATGTTACCGCGACTACCAGAACTTCCCGCAACATCGGACATGATGTGTCCAAACCAATTTACAATGCCGCAGAAAACTTTAGAGACAAGGTTATTGCCTTGCAATTCAAAGGATTCTGTTTTGATAGTAACCAGTTTTCCCCCGCTCACAAACGAAGATGTAGATGTAAATTGATTTAAGACTGAGAAAAACAATCCGATGATATCGGGCGAATGTGACAGAGATTTGATGTGGTGGTTTTTGGTACTCATATTGAATGCACCGCCCACATCCGCTGAATATCTCTGGTCGTAGTTGACTTTATATTGTCTTTCCAGATAACCAATTGCACTAGCAACGTTGCCTTCTTTTCCAGGTCGTGGAGACCATCCACTTTTTTCTGCAAATTTTTTTACAGCTTCATCTACTTGCGCATCCGTCCATTTTCCAATGACGCTTTGGCTCGGTGCACCTACTAGAAAAATATCAACTAAACCAGAGACTGCCCCACAGGCCACTGCAATTAAATAGTCGGATGAATCGCAGGCGTGTTTCTGTAGCAGTTCACCATCTTTTTTTTCAATTAAATCCTCCATTATTGCATCCCCTTTCCTTGCTCATTCGTTTTTTGTGGGCAGTCTTTCCAAATTACACGGTCCCCCTGGCTTCTTAGCCACATTTCAATGCCCTTGCCAAAGACCTCCGCGCGGATCTCATAACATCCGTCGTGCTCACTGAGTATCTCCGCCGTGGAGAGCCGGTCCAGTACCGCCTCCACGGATGGCCCTTTATAGATAAAACGCACCGTTTCCAGTTTCCCGCCGTACATGAACTGGACCCGCTTCCGGAACTCCCCCTCAGAGAAACGGCGGCTGTATGGCACCTGGAAGTGCTCGTCCAGCACCTGGAGCTTCTCGATCCTGTCCACCCGGTAGATCGTGGGGAAGGGATCATCGGCATTCTCAAAGTGCTCTGCCCGGTCGATGCCCTCAATAAAAGCGGTCAGATAGAAATAGAACTCCGAAAACAGCAGGCCCACAGGCTGGAGCCGTCGGCTCTTCCGCTCTCCCTGCTGGGTGCGATAGACTGCCTCGACCACGGAATGGCTCCAAATCGCCTGTCCCAGTGTCCAAAGCTGGTTCGAGAGCCGTTTCCCATGATATGGCTCCACATAGTAGAACCGCTCGTTCGCCAGGATCTGGCCCAGGAGCTTCCGGCTCTGCGGGGAGGCACACCGGCTCAGGAGCTTATCCAGAATCGGCTCCATCTCATCCTTCGGCATGGAGCGGCTGTCCAGCAGGATTTTGCACACCGCCAGCAGCTCCCCGCAGGAGAGAAAGCTCCCGGCGGCGGAGGTCAGCTCATACCGCTGCTCCTTCGCCTTGTATAGGATCTCCTGCGGCGGCTCCTGACTGGCAAAAAAATTACGCAGGCAGTCGATGTCCCTCTGGATGCTGCGCTCGTTGACACCAAAGCGAGCAGCGGCTTCTTTTTTCTGCAATCCCTCTCCGTGGACCAGCATTTCATAGAGATACAGCAGGCGGCTGTTCTTGTCTGTCTCCACGCCACCACCTCCTGTCTCTATCATAGCAGCGGACATAGACACTTTTTGTCCATGTAAAAAATTGCGCTGAAAGTTCAACGTCATTATACCCTAAAAGTTATATCCATTCAACCCCACAAGTTCATTTATAGATAAAACTCTCCGGGTTAAACTGATGAAAAACGGAGGGGCGCTATGGACTGGGTATCAATCGGCGGGAGAATTCGCAGGCAGCGGGAATTTCTGGGCTACACACGGGAGCAGTTCGCGGAGCTGCTGGACGTGACGCCGAAATTCTGCTCGGATATTGAGCTGGGTGTCAAGGGGATGTCCGTCCAGACCCTGTGCCGGATCTCTGAGGTCCTGCGCCTGTCCACGGATTTCATCCTTTTTGGCAGGGAGAACACCGAGAGTTCCAGCCCCATCACGCAGCTGCTCCGTAGCTGTTCCTCCTCTGAGCAGGCCTATGCGGAACAGCTTCTGAAAACCTTTATCATGGCAATGAATGCAAAAAAAGAATCGCTTTGACAAGCGATTCTTTTTTTGCGTCCACTCCCGATGGGGAATGGATTAGATCTCACCGCTGTAAAACAGGTCTTCCAGCTCTTCAGCGGTGAAGCCTTGGGCGGCCAGCAGGTCAATATCCTCCGGAGAATACCCAAAGGCCAGCGCCACGGTTTTCAGTTCATCCAAATGGGTCGTGTCTTTTTCCGCATGGGGGAAACTGCGGCAGTATGGATCGTTCATCAGGAACCGGGGGTATCTGAACCGGAACAGCTTGCTGTCATCAAAGGTCTCCCGGTCGAGCCGCCCAGTCTGGTTAATCCGCAGAATCTCTCCGCACTGGACAGGAACCTTCCGGCTCTTTCCAAGCGGTACTTGAAGCTTCCGGAGCGCCTGACGAAGGATTTCTTCCGTTGAGGCATAGAGATAGAGACCGCAGTCCGGGAAGAAATACAGGCAGAAGGGGTTGTCTCCCTTGACGATGTAGAAACTTCCGTCATCTCCCAGCACCGTGATCGTGAAGGAGCCTTCCAGCAGCTCCGCCATATACCGGAGGCTGTCAAAGTTCAGAATGCCCTTCTGCACAATCAGCTGGACGGCGATGTAGCTGTCCGTCTCAATCCTGGTTCTGGAAAGATGCAGGCTCTTCCGCAGGCTGATGTCATTGTCTAAAACGCCATTGTGGGCCAGGGCAAAGGTCCCAGTCTGCATGATCCCCCGGAACGGGTGGTTGTTATAGTTCTTTCTGGCACTGCCCTGGGTTGTCATGCGGGTGTGGCCCATGGCGAAGCGGGAGTTGTCGCGGACGTAGAAGTTCAGCTTGTGGCCGGGAATGGGCTTCTTATAGATATGGAGATTCCTGCCGGAGTCATAGGCCACACCGGTGGCGTCCGTTCCCCTGGCCTCACTGGCAGATGCCAGCGCATGGAGCATCTTGGATTTTTCCTTCCCGGTAAAGCGCAGCTCCGTGTCGATCAATCCAAACAGACAGCACATTGTCACACCTCCACTTCCGCCATGACCGGCTCGTTGACATACAGACGCCGCTCTTTCAGATACCGCACCAGCTCCGGAGCCTGACAGCCGGAGACAAAGGAAGTCCAGGACAGGGCTTTCAGCTCGTCGTCAGACAGATAGATCGCCACGTCACAGATCCGGTCAACGAGCTGCAACGTGGCGATCAGGGTATTGTATTTGAGTGTTCCCCGGAACATCCGGAATTCGATGGTGTCCCGGTTGGTGAGGTTTACGCAGGTATAGCGCCCGCCGTGATACCCCTTCTTGGCGTGATCCAGGATCTCCATGGGCTGCTCCTTATAGCCGTAACGGGATGCCCACTGATCCAGCTGGTGCTGGGTGCGGCGGCTGAATTTCAGCAGCTCTTCCCAGTGCTTCTCGAAAAAGTAGAGGACACGGGCAATGGCGGTGTCCTGTTGTTCCTCAGTCTCTCCAAAAGCCAGACGACTCACATGGACATGGAGGCCACAGGTCCCGGCCTGATGGCTGGTGTAGCCCAGATCCACAGCTCCTTTGCAGATTTGCTCCCAGGGTATCTGCTGGAGCTGGTAGCTCAGGGACATGGGGTGCGTGACGATCTCAAATCCCTCTTCCAGGGAGCCATCATGCTTGCAGTAGATCCGTTCCTCTTCTTCGTTGGCGATCCGCAGGAGTTTTTTGGCGTTGGAGCCGTACTCCCCGGCTCCATCGATTTCTAGCTCCACGCCAAAGAACCTGGGGCCGTCTCCATAGAAAATCGGCTCCGGTTTGTAGCAGTAGTCCTGAATGGCCCGGTCGCCGGCGGTCCGGGTATAGCAGGCATGGCAGAGCGGTTCTTCCTCGTCCGGGTCATCCCGGTCATAGTAGGCTTCGTCGTTGTGAAGCAGCTCCCCGCAGCGGACGCAGTTGGTGTAATAGCGGTCATAGCAACGCTCGCAGAGCGGCGTGTCACTGTTCCCGGCATTATCGTCGGTCCAGATCCGTTCTCCACAGACATGACAGGTCACGGTCTCCTCTGCAAAACAGCGGGGGCAAAGGAATTGCCCGTCGAACTCTTC
>UMGX01026867.1_pt1 | contig 12077 bp, 8 predicted proteins | sample 1965411 | NCBI WGS metagenome assembly UMGX01 (sample SAMEA4836086, study PRJEB28245) | human gut metagenome | biome: gut microbiome; material: fecal sample | place: Denmark | collected 2008 | reverse complement strand
CTACATTGTATGTAAAAGGCTCCGGTACACAGCTTGCCACAATCAAGGCAGAGGAATTTGTGGAAATGAGCAGAGCACGTTTGAATGAAATCATGAAAACTGATTATCCGGAAGATGATGTCAAACGTGAATCACTGTATCTTGCAGATGTTATGGCTGCAGTAACAGATGCTGACAAAACAAAACGTCCAAGTGTAGAAGCACTGCTTCATAACTTATTTGCCTACACATATGTACTGCATGTTCATCCTACACTTGTCAATGGACTGACCTGCGGAAAAGGGGCAAAGGAACTCAGTGAACAGCTTCTTGGAAAAGATGTACTCTGGATTGATATCTGCAAACCCGGATATACACTTGCACGTATCTGTTATGAGAAAATGAATGCTTACAAAGAAGAATCCGGAAAAGATGTTCAGGTTCTTCTGCTTCAGAATCATGGAATTTTCGTTGCAGCAAATACTGTAGAGGAAATTGGAGTGTTATTTGACGGCGTGATCAGTAAATTAGAGAAACAGGTAAAGAGAACTGCTGATGTCAGTGATGCTGTTACATCTGAAAAAGAACAGGCAGCAGAGAAGCTTTCCCGGTTACTGGGACATGCAGTAGAAGTTGTACCTGTAGCAGAAGCTGATCATTTTGTAAAAGATAAAGCAGCGGCTGCACCGCTTCTGAAGCCGTTTACACCGGATCACATTGTATACTGCGGACCATATCCGTTATTTGTAGAGGATATTGACCAGGCAAAAGCTGCGCTGGATGCATTTATGGCAGAGAATGACAAAGAGCCAAGACTGATCCTGGTACAGGGAGTTGGCGCCTTTATCATGGAAGATGATAAGGGAAAAGCTGCAAAAGCACAGCTTCTTGTAAAAGATGCCATCAAGCTTGCAGTATATGTAGAAAGCTTTGGCGGTCCGCTTCATATGACGGATGATATTACATACTTTATCACACATTGGGAAGCAGAAGCATATCGCAGTAAGAAATAATATAATAAGGGGCTGTCTTTTTTTGACAGCCCCATTTTGTTGGTTTAAACACTATATTTTTAAAGGAAAAGGTTTATTTTCAGCAAATCTTATTTCTCTTCTTTTTTCTCTTTGGCTTTCCCGGATTCAGGAATATTTCCCTCACCATAGTAAGCTTTCAGATAGATTTCTTTCAGTTCAGACATTAATGGATATCTTGGGTTGGCACCGGTACACTGGTCGTTAAATGCCTGTTCGGTCATTTCGTCCAGAGTTTCAAGGAAGTACTTCTCGTCTACGCCGTATTCCCTGATCGTATGTTTGATCTCAATAGTATCCATCAGTTCCTGCAGTTTCTGGAGAAGCTTCTCAAATACTTCGCTGTCGTTCTTGCCTGTCAGACCTACAGAACGGCCAATCTCAGCGTAACGTGCAAGTGTGTGCGGATACTGATACTGTGGGAAGGTACCCATCTTAGCTGGAACTTCGGCTGCATTATAGCGCAGAACATGAAGCAGAACCAGAGCATTTGCAATACCATGTGGAAGATGATGAAAAGCTCCCAGCTTATGAGCAAGAGAGTGGTTTACGCCAAGGAAAGCATTTGCGAAAGCCATACCAGCCATGCAGGAAGCATTTGCCATATGCTGTCTTGCTTCTACATCAGAACCATCTTTGTATGCACGTGGCAGATAGTTAAATACCAGTTTGATGGCATTTAATGCAAGACCATCTGTATAATCAGATGCCATCATGGAAGCATAGGCTTCAAGTGCATGAGTCATAACGTCGATACCGGAAGCACAGGTCAGTCCCTTAGGTGCGCTCATCATATTATCTGTATCAACAATAGCCATGTCAGGCATTAATTCATAATCAGCCAGAGGCCATTTGATACCTGTAGTCTTATCAGTAATGATAGCAAAAGGTGTTACCTCGGAACCTGTACCGGAAGATGTTGGAACAGCTATAAAGTAAGCTTTCTTACCCATATGCGGGAATGTGAAGATTCTCTTACGGATATCCATAAAGTCCATAGCCATATCATCAAAGTTGGCGTCCGGATTTTCATAGAGAACCCACATGATCTTGCCGGCATCCATTGCGGAACCACCACCCATTGCGATAATGCAGTCAGGCTCGAACATTCTCATTGCAGCAGCACCGGCTCTTGCAGAAGCGAGAGATGGATCTGGCTCTACATCGTAGAAGCAGGTATGTACGATTCCCATCTGATCTAATTTATCTTCGATCTTTTTAGTATATCCATTTTTATAAAGGAAAGAGTCTGTTACGATAAAGCAGCGTTTCTTGTGCATAACAGTGCCAAGTTCATCCAGAGCAACCGGCAGGCAGCCTTTTTTGAAATAAACTTTTTCCGGTGTTCTAATCCAGAGCATATTTTCTCTCCTTTCAGCAACGGTCTTGATGTTGATAAGATGTTTCACACCTACGTTCTCAGATACGGAGTTGCCACCCCAGGAACCGCAGCCCAGAGTCAGGGACGGAACAAGTTTGAAGTTGTAAAGGTCGCCGATGCCGCCCTGAGAAGATGGAGTATTGATGAGGATACGGCAGGTCTTCATAGCTGCTGCATGTTTTTCCATCTTTTCCTTCTCTCTTGTGTCAATGTAGAGAGCGGAGGTATGTCCATAACCGCCGTCAGCTACAAGCTGTTCAGCTTTGGCAATCGCTTCGTCAAAAGTTTTGGCCTTGTACATGGCAAGTACAGGGGAAAGCTTCTCATGTGCGAATTCTTCGCTGATGTCTACAGATTCAACTTCACCGATCAGAATCTTTGTCTCAGGAGGAACTGCAACACCGGCCATCTCAGCGATAGTGGCAGCCTTCTGGCCTACGATCTTTGCATTCAATGCGCCATTGATAAGGATAGTTTTTCTTACTTTCTCTAATTCATCCGGTTTCAGGAAGTAACATCCTCTGTAAAGGAATTCTTCTTTTACTTTCTTATAAATGCTCTCAAGAACAGTTATAGACTGTTCGGAAGCACAGATCATACCATTGTCAAAGGTCTTGGAATGGATGATGGAGTTAACTGCCAGACGGATATCTGCACTGTCATCAATGATAACAGGAGTATTTCCGGGACCTACACCTAAAGCAGGTTTTCCGGAAGAATAGGCAGCCTTAACCATTCCGGGACCACCTGTGGCAAGGATGATGTCTGCTTCACGCATAACCTGATTTGTCAGATCAAGACTTGGAACATCAATCCATCCGATGATTCCCTCCGGTGCACCGGCTTCTACAGCTGCCTCCAGAACAACCTTTGCTGCCTCAATGGTACATTTCTTTGCACGGGGATGAGGACTGATGATGATTGCATTACGTGTTTTCAGTGCGATCAGAGTTTTGAAGATTGCAGTAGATGTTGGGTTGGTTGTAGGAATAACAGCAGCAATCAGACCGATCGGTTCAGCGATTTTCTTAATACCGTAAGCAGTGTCTTCTTCAATCACACCGCAGGTTCTGGTATTCTTATATGCGTTGTATACATATTCGGCTGCGTAATGGTTCTTGATAACCTTATCTTCTACAATACCCATTCCTGTTTCTTCAACAGCATCTTTAGCAAGCGGGATACGTGCTTTGTCAGCAGCAGTAGCGGCAGCTTTAAAAATCTTATCTACCTGCTCCTGGGTAAATGTTGCGAAAATCTTCTGTGCCTCTTTCATGGCTGCAATCTTTGCAGTAAGGGCTTCAGGGGTGTCGATGATGGTTGGGATAGTGTTCTCTTTTTTTGCCATTTGGGAATCCTCCTGTTTGTGTTTTCGTTAAAAGTATTTACCGTGACCTGTTATGTTTTTATTATATAAATAAACTGATTATTCGGTCAACAGTAACATTGATATGAGCATAACGAAATATTATGGTGAAAATTGTGCATAATCACGTAAATAATGTGAATAAAATATCAATTGTCAGAATATATGAGAAAAATTTAACAATATATGTTCTGTTGGCAACTGAGAGAAAGTTAAAAAAATAACGTTAATAAATTAACAACCTCGATGATGCTATTATATGACTTTGTTAATCATTTGTCAATTACATAGCATATGAAAAAGTTAACAAATACTAACTAGGAATTTCGTGAAAATATAACAATATAATTTGTAGAAGGATTTATGTTTTTCCATATGTTTGCAGGAGATTAAGAGTTACTGTGAACGGAGTGAACAGTAATGATTAAGAAAAATTAAGCCCCGCAAAATCTGCGGGGCTTAATTTTTCTTAAGTTTCTATTTGTTTCAGGCTTTTCTGAAAGCGGCTCTCTTACGTTCTCTGGAATCCAGAAGTCTCTTACGGATACGGAGAGACTCCGGTGTAACCTCAAGGAGTTCATCCTGGTCGATGAAATCGATGGCCTGTTCCAGACTGAGAACTCTTGGTGGAGTTAATTTCAGTGCATCATCAGCGGAAGAAGAACGTGTGTTAGTCAGATGTTTTGTCTTGCATACGTTCAGCTCGATATCTTCGGCTTTACCATTCTGTCCGATAACCATACCGCTGTAAACCTTTGCACCAGGTCCGATAAACAGAGTACCACGCTCCTGGGCTGCGAACAGACCATAAGTAACAGCTTCACCAGCCTCGAAAGCGATCAGAGATCCCTGTTTTCTGTACTGGAAATCTCCCTTGTAAGGAGCATATCCGTCAAACATAGTATTGATGATGCCGGTACCCTTGGTGGAAGTAAGAAACTCACCGCGGAATCCGATCAGTCCACGGGAAGGAATGTGGAATTCCAGACGGACAGTACCGTCACTGGCAGTACTCATACCCTGCAGCTCACCTTTACGTTCGCTCAGCTTCTGGATTACAGTACCGGAAAATTCTTCCGGAACATCTACATAAGCGATTTCCATAGGTTCAAGTTTCTTTCCGCGCTCGTCTGTTTTGTACAGAACCTCCGGTTTACTTACTGCGAATTCATAACCTTCACGTCTCATGTTCTCGATCAGGACAGACAGATGAAGTTCTCCACGTCCGGAAACCTTAAAGGCTTCTGTTGTTTCAGTATCTTCTACACGAAGGCTGACATCTGTATTCAGCTCACGGTAGAGACGGTCACGAAGATGACGGGATGTGATGTATTTACCTTCCTGTCCTGCCAGCGGACTGTCATTTACGATGAAGTTCATGGCAATGGTAGGCTCGGAAATCTTCTGGAAAGGAATAGCTTCCGGATTATCTCCTGCGCAGAGAGTATCACCGATATGGATATCTGCGATACCGGAAATAGCAACGATAGCACCGATAGTGGCCTCTTTTACTTCAACTTTGTTCAGACCGTCAAACTCGTAGAGCTTGCTGATCTTAACTTTCTTACGTTTGTCCAGATCATGATGGTTTAACAAAGTCAGTTCCTGGTTAACAGCGATTGTACCGTTTTCAACTTTACCAACACCGATACGTCCAACGTATTCATTGTAATCAATCGTGCTGATCAGAACCTGAGTATCTGCCTCCGGATCTCCTTCCGGAGCCGGGATATATTTCAGGATTGCTTCAAATAACGGAGCCATATCCTTAGGAGTGTCGTTTAAGTCGATCACAGCATGTCCTGCTTTGGCAGAAGCATACAGGAACGGACAGTCAAGCTGTTCATCAGAAGCACCAAGATCCATAAGAAGTTCCAGAACCTCATCTACAACTTCATCCGGACGGGCTTCCGGACGGTCGATCTTGTTGATACATACGATTACATGAAGGTCAAGTTCCAGTGCTTTCTTAAGAACGAATTTTGTCTGAGGCATAGCACCTTCGAAAGCATCAACGAGAAGAATAACACCGTCTACCATCTTAAGTACACGTTCTACCTCGCCGCCGAAATCAGCATGTCCTGGTGTGTCAATGATGTTGATTTTTGTATTTTTGTAATGAACAGCTGTGTTCTTGGATAAAATAGTGATACCACGTTCACGTTCGATATCATTAGAGTCCATGACACGTTCCTGAACTTCCTGATTTTCGCGGAATACACCGCTCTGTTTCAGAAGCTGGTCAACCAGAGTTGTTTTACCATGGTCAACGTGGGCGATAATGGCTACGTTACGGACATCTTCACGTTTTGTTCTCATAAAATGATTTTCCTTTCCTCTTTAAGCTTTGAATGGGTAACTGTTCGGCACACTGGCGAACAGTTACCGGAATTGTTAATATTCATGTGTTATCAGCAGGATTATTTTGCTGCAAAAGCATTTTTCAAGCACGATATAATCTTGCAGATGAATTTGTTCCTATTATTATGTGTTTTTTTCAATAAGTTACCCGAATTTTCAGTTTACCACATTTTCGCCAGATTACAAGGTGTTAAAATAATTTTTTTTATTTTTGCAGATTCTGGTTCTAAATGAGAATGCCTGTACATAACCTTATAAAGAACAATACAAGGTACAGAGGAGCATATGCGGGATCGCTGAAAAAGCAGAGACGATTTACGGTCTGCATTGCAGGCAGGGATTCTGACATAGGTGCTCTACAGGGAAGGAGAACCACATTATGGCAGATAAAATTATTGAAAACAATCAGGTATCTATGATGGGCAAAATTGCAGCAGGCTTTACATTCAGTCATCAGGTCTTTGGAGAAGGCTTCTATATGACTGAGCTGCTGGTCAAAAGGCTCAGTGATTCGGAAGACAGGATTCCGGTGATGGTTTCTGAACGGCTGGTGGATGTAACGCAGGATTATATCGGAGAATATGTGGAAATCCATGGACAGTTCCGCTCATATAACCGCCATGAGGAGAAGCACAACCGTCTCGTGCTTTCAGTATTTAGCAGAGAACTGAAGTTTGTGGAAGAAGAGGATGAAACAGTTCCGGTAAATCAGATTTTTCTGGACGGATATATCTGTAAGCCTCCGGTGTACCGTAAAACTCCTCTTGGAAGAGAAATTGCGGATGTGCTGCTGGCAGTAAATCGTCCGTATGGAAAATCAGATTACATACCATGCATCTGCTGGGGCAGAAATGCCCGCTATGCATCTGCGTTTGAAGTTGGCGGTCATGTCCTGATCTGGGGACGTATCCAGAGCAGAGAATATATGAAACGGATCGGGGAAAATGAAACAGAGAAGAGAGTTGCGTATGAAGTATCTGTAAGCAAGCTGGAATATATGGAATAATTCCATTGCCGCAGGCAATTTGGAATGAATTTTGGCCACGTTACTGTGAACGGTAACGATTACTGTAAACAGTAACACTTGCAATTCTTCATAAACTGCGGTAATATAAGCGTATTCAGATAACTATGGCAGCCTGCTGTTCCACGAAGCATTCCGGCGTGAATATGCCGGAAGCTCATCGCAGAAGTCGAAAACAGACTGCTGTTTATCATGTCTGTAATGACACAGAGAAGAAGGTACAATTTCAATAACGATAAGAGGAATTGTTTGTTATGGAAAAAGAATTTACAGAGGTTTACTGTGGCGGGGGAAAGGGAAAGACAACTCTGGCGATTGGTCAGTGTCTGAGAGCTTCCGCACAGGGTAAAAGCGTCATTATTATTCAGTTTCTGAAAGGAAGAGAGCGCAGGGAACTGGATTTTCTGGAGGAACTGGATAATCTGGATATTAAGATATTCCGTTTTGAGAAGCATGATGAAGGATATGAGGAGCTGAATGAGCAGGAGAAGGCAGAGGAGAAAACCAATATTCTCAATGCTTTGAATTTTGCGCGCAAAGTGATCGCAACGCAGGAATGCGATTTTCTGCTCCTGGATGAGATTCTTGCACTTCCGGATTATGGGATCACTACTGCAGAGGCAATCGGTGATATCCTGAAGATGAAGGACGAGAGTATGCATATTTTGCTTACGGGACGGACGTTACCGGACAGCCTGCGTAAATATGCAGACAGCATAACTACACTGACAACAGAGATTGTATAAGGTGTATAAAACCTGATTATTGTTTATGAATGGGCAGTAATCTGTATGGAAATTACAGAAGAATAAAGGAGGAAGGCAAATGGCAATTTTTAAAGGTGCAGGTGTTGCAATCGTAACCCCTATGTATGAAGATGGCAAGGTTAATTATGATAAACTGGAGGAACTTCTGGAGTATCAGATTGCAAACAGTACAGATGCGATCATTATCTGCGGAACAACAGGAGAATCATCAACGATGACGCATGGAGAGCATCTTAAGACAATTAAGTTTGCAATCGACAAGGTAAACAAACGTGTTCCGGTTATCGCAGGTACAGGTTCCAACTGTACGGAAACTGCAATTATGATGTCAAAGGAGGCTGCTTCTTACGGTGCAGATGCACTTCTTATAGTGACTCCATATTATAACAAGGCGACTCAGAAAGGACTGATCGCTCATTATACAGCTATTGCAGAGGCAGTTCCGGAAACACCGATCATTATGTACAATGTTCCGAGCCGTACAGGATGTAACATCCAGCCTGCAACAGCAGTAGCTCTGGCTAAAAATGTTAAGAATATTGTTGGTATCAAAGCAGCAAGCGGAGATCTTTCACAGATTGCAACCATGATGTCCATGGCTGATGGCTGCATTGAACTCTACTCCGGAAATGATGATCAGGTACTTCCGATCCTTTCACTTGGCGGACTTGGAGTAATTTCCGTACTTTCTAATGTAGCTCCTAAGGAAACACATGATATGGTTATGAAATTCCTTGAAGGAGATACAAAGGGTGCAGCAGAAATCCAGTTAAAGGCAATCCCGTTAATTCATGCACTGTTCAGTGAAGTAAACCCGATTCCGGTGAAAGCAGCTCTGAATCTGATGGGTAAAGAAGTGGGACCACTTCGTATGCCATTATCCGAGATGGAAGATGCAAACAAGGCAAAACTTGCTGAAGAACTGAAGAATTTCGGAATTAAACTTGCATAAATATAACCGCAGGATTGTTCGGAAAATCAACTTGCCGATATACTGGAATTGAGAGGAATAGACAAATGGTAAAGATTATTATGCATGGCTGTAACGGTCACATGGGTCAGGTAATCTCCGGACTTGTGGAGAAGGATCCGGATGCTGAGATCGTAGCAGGTATCGATGTGGCAGATCAGGGAAAGAACAGCTACCCTGTATATACAAATATGGAAGAATGTCAGGTAGAGGCAGATGCCCTTATCGACTTCTCTTCTGCAAAAGCAACAGATGCACTTCTTGCTTACTGTGAGAAACGCAAACTCCCGGTTGTATTATGTACAACCGGTTTAAGCGAGGAGCAGCTCGCAAAGGTGGAAGAGACATCTAAGAATGTCGCAGTTCTGAAATCTGCAAATATGTCTCTTGGAATCAATACTCTGATGAAACTGCTTCAGGATGCGGCAAAGGTTCTGGCAACAGCAGGATTTGACATGGAGATTGTTGAGAAGCATCACAGACTGAAACTGGATGCACCAAGCGGAACAGCACTTGCACTGGCTGACAGCATTAATGAGGCAATGGATAACCAGTATCATTATATCTATGACCGCAGCCAGAGACGTGAGATGCGGGATGATAAGGAAATCGGTATCTCAGCAGTCCGCGGTGGAACAATCGTAGGAGAACACGAAGTGATCTTCGCAGGTCCGGATGAAGTGATTGAATTTAAGCATACTGCATATTCCAAAGCTGTATTTGGAAAGGGTGCTGTTGAAGCTGCGAAATTCCTTGCAGGCAAACCGGCAGGAAGATATGATATGAGCGATGTTATCAGTGCAAAATAATCAGGAATGCAGTAAAAATTGATAACTGGTAATTTTCAGTATCTTCATAGCAGTGAAATAAAATATATAAAAGGAAAGTGTATCTGATGTTTCAGAACACTTTCCTTTTTTGTAATATTGGCCTGTATGCTGCTATAATAATTCTGATCAATGATTATATGCGTAAGTCAGCAATGTTCTGGAATCCTGCCAGCGGGCAGAAGATGAATCTGCACCCAGGACAACAGAAATATAGGTGTTTCCCCTTGCGGAATAAGAAAGTCCGACAAAACAATAGCCTGCTTTGTTGGTATAGCCTGTTTTCATACCCTGAACTCCCGGAACATTGCCGAGCAGGGCGTTGGTGGTGCCGATAGAATAGCTTCTGCCGGTGTTGAGATTAGAGAAAGAATAATAGCCGGTGCTTACCAGTTTGCGGAACATAGGCTTTTTGATCGCATACTGGGCAATTTTTGCCAGGTCAGAAGCTGTTGTGTAATGGTTATACCCTGCATCCAGACCATTTGGGGTTGCGAAATGTGTATTCGTACATCCGATCTCTGCTGCTTTTTTATTCATTAATTTAACAAACTTTGCAGTGGAACCGCTGACGTGTTCGGCAATGGCAACTGCGGTGTCGTTGTGGGAGGGAAGCATCAGGGAATAAAGCAGATCTTTCAGATAAAATATTTCTCCTGCATTTGCATAAAGCTTGCTGGGTTCAATAGATGCTGCGTAAGGGGAGAACTTTACTTTTTCGTTTAATTTGCAGTTTTCAAGTGCAAGGATACAGGTCATAATCTTGGTTGTGCTGGCGTTGGCATGAGCAACATTTTCATTTTTGCCATAAATAATCTGACCGGTATCTGCATTCATGAGAAGTGCACAGTCAGAGGAAAGGGAATAATTTAATCCGGTGTGGGTGACAGTACCATTCTGGTTAAAGTAATAGTAAGTTCCCTTGATCTTGTGTTTTCCTGTAACTGCTTTTCCGTCTTTGCCGAAATAGTATTTCTTTCCGGATTTGTCAGTGTACCATCCGGTAACCATGGCACCGTCTTTACCGACATAGTAATAATTTCCTTTATATTTGATAAGAGAATTCTTTATAAGATATCCCTGAGATCTGGTTCCGAAATAATAATTTTTGCCTTTGATCGTATGCCAGCTGCACCAGCGGTGTCCGAGTTTGTTAAAATAATAGGTCTTTTTGTTAATTTTCAGAAATACATTTTTGGCGATGGTTTTATCATCATAGCGGTAAATCCAGTAATCGCCGTCTTTTACAAATTTTCCTGATGCTGCGATATCAGGTTTTTGAAGCGTGGATGCATAGATAGTAGAAACACTGCAGGTAAACAGCAGGAAAAGTGCAGCCAGAAATATGAAAACAGAGCTGCGAAGTGAATGGTTCCTTTTTCTTTTCATGATAACCCCCTGTAAATATGAGTTATAGATATTCCGTAAAATACTGCAGTCAATCCATCTCATCAATGAGTGAAATTCTGCTATAGCAATGCGTTAGTGTGCCGACAAAATTGTTCGAGAAATCAACTTGTCGGTACGCTAGATTGTGGGAGTATATATGTACGGAGTAATCTATTTTGTGTTATTTAAATCATAGCATGAAAAGTAAATTTTTTCCAGAATAGTATTGAGTTTTTGGTACATATTAAAAACATAATATAAAAACATGAAAAGACGGAAAGGTTCTGCTGCATGGACCGGCAGAATGCTTTCCGGGAACAGGAGATGAATATGGGAATAAAGGTAAAAAAGATTCTGACAGGTACAGCACTTATTATGTCACTGTGCATGTTCACAGCATGTGGAAATGCAAATAAAGCAGCTGATGAGGTAGACACAAACGAAGAAAATATGACGGATAATAATGCTGCAAACGATGATAACATGGAAAATAACGCAGGAGAAAACAATACAAATGGAAATAGCACATCAGGAAACAATGCTGCAGATAAAAATGTAAATAATGGTGGAACCGTCACAGATAATGGAACTGCCGCAGAGGATGAAGCTGCAGAAAATGAGACAAAACAGAATAGCAATGCAACAGATAACACTGCAGATAATACCAGAATTGATGAAAACAACAACGGTGACGGCACAGTATCCGGTGAACTGGGAAACAGCGTCAAAGATCTGGGCGAAGGGGTAGGTAATGCTGTAGAAGATGTAGGCGATGCTGTAGGCAACGCAGCAGAAGGAAGATAGACATCAGGAATAATTTATGGTATTATCGTGTTAAATTGGTAAAATTTAAATAATGTACTCCCGAAGTTTTTATTGCATTTGTTTTTGCATCTAACTATAGCAATCATTGTAAATAATGCATATTGATTCAGCTCATCAGAGCGTGAAATCCGTTACTGTGAACGGAGTGAACAGTAAC
>UMGX01019575.1_pt1 | contig 12257 bp, 6 predicted proteins | sample 1965411 | NCBI WGS metagenome assembly UMGX01 (sample SAMEA4836086, study PRJEB28245) | human gut metagenome | biome: gut microbiome; material: fecal sample | place: Denmark | collected 2008 | reverse complement strand
TGGAATTGATAATAAAAATATTATATTATTAATGGGCAGAGTATTTTTACTGTGTACCGAAGTTTGTTTGTTAATGGTTTATTAATATTTCCGTTAATGACCGACGTTTATTTTTGTTACATTAATTAAAAACGACACATGATGAGAAGTATTATTGTATTGAGTTTGGCGCTGCTGTTGGTGGCGTGTAAGCATGAGAAAGAGTATAGTGGCAATCCTATTGTCGAGGGTTGGTATGCCGATCCAGAAGGGGTTGTCTTCGATGATGAATATTGGATATATCCTACGTTGTCCGATATTCCTTTCGGAGCTGATAGCACAGATTTTCCCGAATTGAAAAAAAGAAACGCGGGCCATTCATCAGGTCTATAATATACAGACTTATATGGATGCTTTTTCATCAAAAGATATGGTTCACTGGACTAAGCATCCCAAAGTGTTGTCTGTTGAGAATATAAAGTGGTTGGAATTTGCCTTATGGGCTCCGTCTATTGTTCGGGCGAATGGCAAATATTATTTGTTTTTCGGGGGGAATGATATCCAGAATGATGAGCAATATGGTGGAATCGGTGTCGCTGTGGCTGATAACCCGGCAGGCCCATTTAAAGACGTTTTGGGGAAACCTTTGATCGATAAGATTGTGAACGGAGCCCAGCCGATCGATCAGTTCGTTTTTAAAGATGACGACGGTAGTTATTATATGTATTATGGAGGCTGGCATCATTGTAATATGGTAAAATTGAGTTCGGATTTATTGAGTCTCGTTCCTTTTGACGATGGTTCGTATTATAAATCGGTCACACCTGAGAATTATGTGGAGGGACCTTTTATGTTGAAACGGAATAACAAATATTATTTTATGTGGTCGGAAGGCAGTTGGGGAGGTTCGGATTATAGTGTGGCTTATGCCATTGCCGATTCTCCGTTCGGCCCTTTCGAGCGTATTGGAAAAATATTGCAACAAGACGAGAGTGTGGGTACAGGCGCGGGACATCATTCGGTCATTCAGATACCGGGGAAAGACGAGCGGTATATTGTTTATCATCGTCACCCATTGGGCGATACGATTCCAAATCATAGAGAGATTTGTATCGACCGTATGTATTTTGACGAAAATGGTTTTATTAAACCGGTGAAGATGACTTTCGACGGTGTCGGTGTCAATAGGCTTACGGATTAGCGAATAGTATCAGAAATGTATCACTGCCTCAAACAAGAAAATTTTCATTGAGTTGTTTTTCTTGTTTGAGGCGATGTTGTTTTCTACACGTGACTATTTACAGTAAAATATATGGAAAGATATGAGGCAATAACGTTGACCTCGATAGCTTTATTTGAAAGAATTGTTTTTATGCTGATTGTCGAGTGGTTCCCCCTGTTATTAATCTTGTTATGTCGCTCCCTTTCTTATGAGAATTGTTAATGCCTTATTAATGTTTTTGATTCGGAAATAAGTATTGCATATGGATAATTAATATTCTATTAATGGTTTTATTAATTGCCCCGGCTTACTTTTGTCACAAAAAATAAAAAAAACGATTCCATGAAAAAAGTTTCTTTACTTGTATTTTTATCTGTTTTACTTATATCGTGCGGGGGTAAAGAGGTGCTTTCTACTTCTTTTTCACCGGTTGACTATGTGAATCCGTTAGTGGGAACACAATCTAAGTTTACCTTGTCTACGGGTAATACCTATCCGGCTGTCGCATTACCGTGGGGAATGAATTTCTGGACACCGCAAACGGGAGATATGGGAAATGGCTGGGCCTATTGTTATACCGACGATAAGATAAAAGGATTTAAGCAGACACATCAGCCCAGTCCGTGGATCAATGATTACGGGCAGTTTGCATTGATGCCGGTGACCGGTGGTAAAAAGTTCCTGCAAAATGAACGAGGAAGCTGGTTTTCTCATAAAGCTGAGACGGCAAAGCCTTATTATTATAGTGTGTATTTGGCTGACCATGATGTGACAACAGAAATTACTCCGACGGAACGTTCTGCTTATTTTAGGTTTACTTTCCCAGAAAGTGAAGAGTCGTATATCGTAGTAGATGCGTTCGATAACGGGTCTTTCGTTCAGATAGATGAGGAAAATGGCACGGTAACCGGCTATACGACTAAAAATAGCGGGGGAGTACCGGATAATTTTAGAAATTACTTCGTGATGAAATTTGATAAGCCTTTTGCCTCGGCGGAAGTATGGAGCGGAGATAAAATTATAAAAGGTAAAAGAGAGGTAGAAGATAATCATGTCGGTGCTGTGTTGGGATTCAAGACTTATAAAGGTGAAAAGATTGGTGTAAAGGTAAGTTCTTCTTTTATCAGTGAAGAGCAGGCATGGTTGAATTTGGAAGAACTGGGCAGTAGGAATTTTAACGAGGTAAAAGAGTCTGCTCGAAATGCTTGGAACGATGTAATGAATAGAGTGAGAGTAGAAGGGGGAACTGATGAACAACTACGTACTTTCTACTCTTGCTTGTATCGTTCTTTATTGTTTCCCCGTAAGTTTTATGAAGTAGATAAATATGGAAATATTGTCCATTATAGTCCTTACAACGGAGAAGTAAGGAGAGGATATATGTATACAGATACCGGATTTTGGGACACGTTCCGCGCTTTATTTCCCTTCTTGAACCTCATGTATCCTTCTGTCAACAAAGAAATTCAAGAAGGATTGGCAAACAGTTATGAAGAAAGTGGATTTTTACCCGAATGGGCCAGCCCGGGACACCGTCACTGCATGGTGGGTAATAATTCGGCATCTGTTGTGGCCGATGCCTATTTGAAAGGATGCCAGACAGAAAAGATCGATTTGTTGTATGAGGCTGTTCTGCACGGAGCGAATCATGTGCACCCCCAAGTTCCTTCGACGGGAAGATTGGGATATGAATATTACAATCAAAAAGGATATGTACCTTATAATGTAGGTATTAACGAGAATGTGGCGCGCACATTGGAATATGCCTATGATGATTGGTGTATTATGAGACTGGCGCAACAATTGAACCGTCCGCAGGAAGAAATCGATCTTTATCGGGAAAGGAGTAAAAACTATCGATTCGTTTTCGATAAAGAGAACAATCTGATGCGCGGGAAAAACGAAGATGGTACATTCCAGTCTCCTTTCAGTCCGTATAAATGGGGCGATGCTTTTACCGAAGGCAACAGTTGGCATTATACATGGAGCGTGTTTCATGATGTGCAGGGACTCATCGATCTGATGGGAGGGAAGGAGAACTTTGTCTCCATGTTGGATTCTGTTTTTGTGGTTCCTCCTATTTATGACGATAGCTATTACGGGCAGTGCATTCATGAAATAAAGGAAATGCAGATTATGAATATGGGCAATTATGCACATGGCAACCAGCCTATCCAACATATGATTTATCTTTATAATTATGCCGGGCAGCCTTGGAAAGCTCAATATTGGTTAAGGGAAGTGATGGATAAGCTGTATACTCCTTATCCTGACGGCTATTGTGGAGATGAAGATAATGGACAGACTTCTGCATGGTATATATTTTCTGCGTTGGGCTTTTATCCGGTATGTCCGGGCTCAGGGGAGTATGTGATGGGAGCTCCGCTCTTTAAAAAGGCGATTCTTACGTTGGAAAATGGAAAGCAGATCGTTTTGAATGCTCCCGACAACACGAACGAAAATAGATATATACGTTCTCTGAAAATGAACGGGAAAGAGTATAACCACAATTGGTTGAAACATGAGGAATTGATGGACGGCGCTGTTCTTGATTTCGATATGAGTCATACGCCTAATACAGGGCGCGGAATAAATGATGAAGATTTCCCGTATTCTTTGACTAACGAGGATAAGTAAGAATCAAATAAATCCATGTACATTCGAGGTGTTCCGGTTCGAATAAACCGGAGGTGACCATGTTTTGACCTCATGAAAACTACTTTTTACTGCTTGATGAAAAGTAAAATCGGTGGAGGTGATCTTGATGGCGTGATATAAAAAGTCTGAAAATTTAAGAGGTGAGTCGCATGATGAAGAGAGTTCTTATCTATGGAGTGCTGTTTTGGGTATTGGGTTGCTATAAGGCAGCCGGTCAAGAGGCGATAGGGCTTTATGACCTGCATTATACTTTGGAAACCGACTTGTCGACACCAAAGGGACGCAATGTCGCTTGGGACGATGTACATGTCGTTTCGGCTTTGCAAGGAATCGTCAATCGGGATGCTCCGCAACTATATGTCTTTTTTGTGGATAGGGATCAATTGGATATTGATAAATATTGGTTGAATAAGTATCGTAGGAAAGGTCAGTGGTTGTATCGAAAGGAAACGGTGACGTATAATACCATTGAAGACTTGGTGTCGGCTTACGCCGGATACATAAAGGGGGTGGTACTTTATGATGAGAGAGTTCCGTCCACAAGCAATGTCGCTTCTGCCGTTGCGGGTGCGGAAGACCTTTTGCCGATCCGTTATGATCTTGATTCCGAGAGTTTGTATAGCCGCTTAGTTTTGGGTGGTCCCCGATTGAAAGTAAAGCGTAGATTGATCAATGAAGATGGAAGTGTGATGTTTACGGGATCGGGGGTGATTCCGGGGACGAATCGAAACAGCACAGGCTCTATAAAAAACGATCCGTACATTTGGTATATAGAGAATTATATGAAAACCGGCAAGTGTAACACGGAATATGCCGCTTATTATCTGGATCAATATTGGAAACAAAATCCCGGTGCTACGGTACGGAATCATCATACGCTTTCTAATCATGATTTTTTCATTAGCAAGCGAGCTTTCTTTTTCGATTTATCACCGTGGGGAGACGAACCGGCAACAGACGAACCGATTCAAAAGGTAGGGACTGATTTGGCTACCCTTAAAGAAATGCTATTGTTGGCATACCAACAGAATAAAGGTGAAAAGTATTGTTATATAGGAGGGTTCCCCTCATGGGCATTTAAATACACGAAGCATGCCGGCGGTATCCACGACGATGTTCCTACGGAGTGGGAGTTTTTACGTCTTATCAGCGCTTACAACGCTTTTAAAGATGCCGATGCAATTGCAATCGGAGCGTTGGCAAATGCCTCTTTTTGGCAGCATTTCCCTTTGGAGGAACGGTATTCGCAACCGTGGGTTACTCATGAAGAGTTGAAGCAAAGAGGATTGTTGACCGAAGACGGTAAAGTCGACGTGAAAGGAAGGAACTTTCTGATATTTTATGTGGGGGATTATGATGCTTCATCGTGGGTGAGCCAATTTACCTCTCTTACTTGGGACGACCCCAATAGAGGAAAAGTCCCGATGATGTGGGCCATAAGTCCGGTATTACAGGAGCGCGTGCCTCATGTGTTACATAATTTTAGAAAAACGGCTACTAAGAATGATTATTTTGTCGCATCGGACAACGGAGCAGGATATTTGAGCCCCGGAATGTTACAAGAACCCAGACCTATTTCGGGATTACCTTCTGGATTACAGTCGTGGGCGGAGCACTGCAAGCCCTGTTATGAGAAATGGGGATTGAGCATTACCGGCTTTATTGTCGACGGTTATGCTCCCGGTTTGAATTGGGAAGGAATGGAATGCTATCGATCATTTAGTCCCAATGGAATCGTTCCTCAGAAACTATCTTCGTGGAGTATGCTTTTTGGAAATATGCCTGTGTTGAGGGCCGATTACGATATCAATGATGTCGAGCCCAAAGATGCTGCGGTGGCTATCGTCAATAGAATAAGGGAGAGAGAGGGGTTGCCTTTTCATTGGTTTAGAAATATAATAAAATCTCCCACGTGGTATGTAGAGGTAGTCGAGGAACTGAAAAAAATAGATGATAGTATCTGTTTGTTGGATGCCCCGTCTTTTTTTGAGCTTTTGCGGATTTATTTGAAGGAAACTGCTCCTTTTGCCGGTGGTACGGGGAGTAGGGAAGATCCGTTTCTTATTTCTACACCGCAACAGTTCGACCATATAAGGGAGTATAGAAGCCAATGCTTTCGATTGATTAACGACCTCGATTTTTCTGATTATGTCAGAGAAGATGGCCAAAGTTGGTGGCCTTTGGGCGAATGGGGAAGTGGAGATAATGCTATGGAGCGTTTTCGTGGCTTTTTTGATGGAGGTGGATATTCGATTAGGAATTTGTCGGTGGAACGAAAAGCTCATGACCTGAGTATTTTTGGTGTGACAGAAGGTGCAGAGATTATCAACTTGAAAGTTGAAAATTGCAGCATCATTGGAGAGGGGCGTTTAGGAGTTCTGACAGGCGCTACCTTTTCTACAAAGATAGAACAGGTCGATATACTCGATAGCCAATGTGAAAACCGATTATCGGATCATGGATCGAATGCCGGAGGTTTGACAGGACCACTTTACCGGTCGGTGGTAAAAAACTGTTCTGTGAAGGGTGGAAATGTTTATGCGAAGGATTGTGCGGGTGGTATATCCAGTTCCATGAGTAAAGATAGCGAAATCATCGATTGTTACTCGACTTGTCGGATAGAAGGAATTACGAATGTCGGAGGAATAACGGGAAAAGTGAATTGAAAAATGATACCTTTCGAATATTAATGTTTTGTTAATGTTTCGGTCGTAAAAAATCTACTTTATGTATGCTTGAATCGTGGATTCTTAATGTATTATTAATGTTTTTGTTAATATTATAATCTTACTTTTGTCTCACACACATAAAATGCTGTAATGAAAAAAGAACCTTTAATTGTATTCATTTCTATTTTATTTTTACTTGTATCGTGTAGAGTAAAAGACGAAAATATCGAATCGGCGATATTTTCTCCGGTAAATTATGTGGACCCGTATATAGGAACCGGCGGACATGGTCATACGTTTTTAGGAGTCGCTGCTCCGTTCGGAGCCGTGCAGATCGGTCCTAACAATATAAATAAAGGGTGGGATTGGTGTTCTGGCTATCATTACTCCGATTCGATTGTAATAGGATTTTCACATTTGCATCTCAATGGAACCGGTTGTAGCGACACGGGCGATTTGTTATTTATGCCATATACGGGGAAAATGCGTACGCAGCCGGGAACCCAAGATAATCCCTTATCGGGTTATGCTTCTTATTATTCTAAGAGTGATGAAACGGCTTTACCCGGATATTATGGAGTAGTATTGAAAACTCATCGTACAAAAGTAGAATTGACGGCGTCGGATCGAGTTGCCTTTCACAGATACACTTTCCCGAAGAATGTCGAAAAGTATGTGATGATTAATTTAAAGGATGCCAATGGCGACGATCGTCCTACCGATACATATCTGGAACAAGTAAACGATACTACTGTCAGTGGTTATCGTTGTTCCTCTGGTTGGTCGAAGCAACAGCAAATCTATTTTACGGCTGTTTTCTCCGAACCGATACGTTTAGCTTTGTTTCACGATTCGATACCAGTACAAGGAAATGTTTTACAAGGTATCGACGTGAAGGGAAATGTAATTGTCGCATCTGATGTCGAGAAACTTGATGTGAAAGTGGGAATATCGCCGGTGAGTATGGAAAATGCGGCGGCTAATATTCGACAAGAAATCGCCGATTGGAATTTTGAACGGGTTGTAGATGAGACGACTGCCAAATGGAATGCCGAATTGTCCAAACTGCAAGTATCGATTACGGATACAGTGGCCAAACGTATTTTTTATACAGCTTTATATCATGCGTTTATACAACCGGCTATGTTCAATGATTGTAACAAGGAATATAGAGGTACCGACAAAAATGTGTATGGCGATCCGGGTTTCACCAATTATACCGTATTCTCATTGTGGGATACGTATCGTGCGGCTCACCCATTATATACGTTGGTACAGCCGGAGCGTGTTCCCGATTTTATTAATTCGATGTTGGCTATTTATGAGCAACAAGGACGTTTGCCGGTTTGGCATTTGTATGGCTCGGACACGAATGAAATGATAGGTATTCAGTCGGTTCCTGTTATAGCGGATGCTATATTAAAAAATATGAAAGGTTTTAATTACGAATGGGCTTATCAGGCAATGAAGGCTTCAATGATGTCTGATTATAAGGGATTATCGTATGTGACAAACCTTGAATATATTCCGGCAGATAAAGAGAAGGAATCGGTAGCTAAGGGATTGGAATATGCCATTGCAGATTGGGGAGTGGCACAAGTGGCTCGAAAGCTGGGTAAGGTAGATGACTATGAATATTTTTCGAAGAGAGCTTTGGCATATCAAAAATATTGGGACAAGGACACCCGCTTTTTCAGAGGAAAAAATCAAGATGGTTCTTGGCTTACTCCGTTTAACCCTGTTCATTCAACTCATCGGAACGATGCTTATTGTGAAGGAAATGGTTGGCAATATACATGGTTAGTCCCTCATGATGTGGAAGGTCTCATTTCTTTGTTGGGTGGTGATGACGCTTTTGTTTCGAAATTAGATAGTTTGTTTTCGGTTAATGCCGATTTGGGCGATGCGGCATCTCCTGATATTTCCGGTCTGATAGGGCAATATGCACATGGCAATGAACCCGGACATCATACCGTATATCTTTATTCGTATGCTGGGTTGCAGTGGAAAACGGCGGAGAAGGTCGATTATATATTGTCACAAATGTATCATGATTCACCCGACGGGTTACAGGGTAACGAGGATTGCGGGCAGATGTCTTCGTGGTATGTGTTTTCGTCCTTAGGTTTTTATCCGGTCAATCCTTCTAATGGAATCTATGTTTTCGGCAGACCGATTTTTGATAAGGTCGCTTTGAAATTGCCAGAAAATAAGGTGTTTGAAATAAAGACGGTCAATAATTCAAGAGAGAACAAATATATTCAGTCGGTTCAGTTGAACGGTCGACCGTATGATAAGTCTTATATCTCTCATGCCGATATAGTGAATGGGGGAACATTGGTTATTACAATGGGAAATAAACCGAATAAGGATTTTGGGGCGAATATGGATTGTCGTCCGAAATCCGCTATTAAATAAAGTGTTATTAATAATTTAAAGTTTTAATGTCATGGAAAAGAATGATTACAAAAAGATTGTAGCATCTTGTTTTTGCAGCATGATGCTGGTTTCGAGTGTTTGGGCACAGGAAAGTGATTTGTATGCCGGGGGTACTGGGTCAAAGTCAGATCCCTATTTGATTGAGACGGAAGCTCAGTTCGATGCTGTACGCGAGAATCGGGGCTCCTATTTTAAATTGATGGCCGATTTGGATTTTGCTTCTTATGAAAAAGAAGGCGGTTGGTGGCCGTTAGGAGAATGGGGAAGCGGAGATGGTTCGGACCAACGTTTTAGCGGTACGTTTGATGGTAATGGGCATAAGATTTCCAATTTGATGGCTAAGCATGGAGATGATACCGGTGCGCATGATATGAGTGTTTTCGGCGTTGTTGACGGTGGTACGATTAGAAATTTATTGCTTGATAATGTGACTGTCATTGGTGGCGGGCGTTTAGGTATCTTGACGGGATTAACTCGTAATGCTACGATTGAGCAAGTGGGAGTTATCAACAGTTCTTGTTCGAACATTGGAACAGGTTCTAATTCCAGCGGCCTCGTTGGGCCTTGTGCCGGTACTACTGTAATCACAGACTGTTATACGGCCGATTGTAATGTAATGGCTAAGTCTACTGATGGTGAGACCGGGGATGCCGTAGGTGGAATCGTTAGTTCTGGAAATGCCACAGTGATGTATTGTTATTCGACTTCTACTATCGAAGGTAAAACCAATGTCGGTGGTATTGTCGGTGCTAATGATGGTGGCGCGGTTATTTCCTGTTTGTCTTTGAACAAGGATATTATAGGCGAAGTCGAAGTGACACATCGTGTTGTAGGAAAGAGAAACGGTGGAGATGTTTCTGATAATTATGCGCACTCTTCGGTTTTATTGAATGGTCAAGCCGTAACAGAGGGAACGGGAATCGATGCCGATAATGGAGAAACGGTAGAGGAACTGACCGAATCGTTTTATGCAGACGATATGGGTTGGGATTTTGATGAAATATGGACAATAGATCCCACTATCTCTCCTTATCCGGTATTTAAATGGCAAACAAGCACAAGTGGAGTTACAAATGTCGAAAAAGCCGCTTATAACGTTTATGTGACTACCGACGGTATCCGAGCAGAAGGTTTGAATGGAAATGAAATGATCTATGTCTATACGACGAATGGTGTGTTGGTGGCTAAACAAATAGCTGAAAATACAATAGAGAATATTTCTTTGACCGGGAAAGGTATCTATGTAGTCAATATCGTTTCAACCGGAGCTTCCCAAGCATTTAAGGTTGTAAAATAAAAAATCAAATAGGAGAGGATTCGCTTAGTCGGTCCTCTCCTTTCCTATCTTTTTTAAATTCTAAAATTGCAATTGCTTGTTAAGGAAATGGTTGAATAACAATAATCTAACAGGACGCATGAAAAAAAACAATTTCTTTTATATGGAAAAGGCGGTTTCAATGCTTTCCCATTATTCTCATTCATTCCTATTTTTATTTTTTGTTGTGGTAGGCTGCGCTACGGTTTTGGCAGAAAATGATCGACAGCAGAAAATTTCAGGGGTAGTGAGGGATCAGTCCGGGGAACCTTTACCCGGGGTTAATGTCGTAATGGTGGGAACTAATACCGGTACGATGTCGAATATAGACGGTGTTTTCAATTTGAATGTATCCGGTGACAAATTGGACAAAGCGGAATTGAAATTCTCATTGATCGGCTTTGCTTCGAAAAATGTTGCCTTGAAGGGAAAAACCGTAGTGAATGTGACTTTAAGTGAAGATGACCAGATATTAGATGAAGTAGTGGTCGTAGGTTACGGCACACAGAAAAAAGCTACTTTAACAGGAGCAGTCAGTACGATAGGAACAGATGAACTGACCGTTACACCCACTTCGAATGTCCAAAATATGTTGGCCGGTAAATTGCCGGGTGTGCGTATTCAACAACGTACGGGAGAGCCGGGTAGTTATGATGCCAAAATGGATATCCGTGGATTGGGTACTCCTTTGGTCGTTATTGATGGTGTCGTAAGAGAGGTGTCAGATTTCCAGCGGTTGGAAGCTAACGATATCGAGAGCGTGTCTGTATTGAAAGACGCATCTGCCGCTATTTACGGTATGCGTGCATCGAATGGCGTGTTATTGGTGACGACTCGTAAGGGTGAGAGCGGTAAAACCCGAATCGATTATACCGGAAGTTTCGGTTTCCAGAATCCGTCGGGCTTGCCTGATGTTTTGGATGCTGCTCAATATGCCGAGCTTGTTCGTGAAGCTGATAGAAATATGGGTAGAGGTATTAATACCACTTTCACGGAAGAAGATGTAGCTCGTTTCCGCCGGGAGGGAGGAACCGACTGGTATGATTTGGCTATGAAAAATTTGGTTCCTCAAACCCATCACAATGTAACGGCCAGCGGAAGCGGGAAACGTACACAATATTTCCTTTCTTTTGGTTACTATGGCGAAGACGGTATTTGGAAAACCGGCGATTTAAATTACCATCGTTATAATATCCGTTCCAATTTGAGTTTCGATGTTACAAAAGATTTGAAAGCCGAATTGTTGATCGGTGCGATGTCCGATGAAAAGAATCAACCTTATAAAGATACTTGGGAACAGTTCAAAGCTATTTGGATGCTTAAACCTACGGAAACTCCGTATGCCAATAATAATGAGAGTTTTCCTAATGACGTGATGTATGGTTTGAATCCGCTTATGATTACCGATGCCGATCAATCCGGTTATAAGCGTAGGATAAACCGAACCTTGAATACTACATTTACATTGACTTATAAAGCTCCTTTTTTGAAAGGATTAAGTGCTAAGTTTTTGTATGCTTATGATTATAAGAACTATCAACAGAAAGAATTTCAAAAACAATATACATTATATAAATACGATAGGGAGAAAGATGTTTATAATTCTCAGATATATTCATCGCCTTCTTCTATTTACAGAAAATCATGGGAGGGAGCACAGAATCAATTACAGGCCTCTTTGAACTATGAGCGTCTTTTTGCAGAGAAACATAACTTGAAAGTCTTGTTTTTGTACGAACAAAGTGCAAAGGAAGAGGATAACTTGTGGGCAAAAAGAAACTTCGAGATGGATGCCGTAGATGAGATTTTTGCAGGCTCCGAAGAAGAGCAAATCGGTAATGCCGATGCTGGCCAGATTTATCGTGTAACGAATATGGGTATAGTCGGACGTGTCAATTACGATTATCAATCCAAATATTTGGCAGAAGTTAGCTTCCGTTATGACGGTTCTTCCAAGTTTGCCAAAGGACATCGT
>UMGX01015061.1_pt1 | contig 12355 bp, 10 predicted proteins | sample 1965411 | NCBI WGS metagenome assembly UMGX01 (sample SAMEA4836086, study PRJEB28245) | human gut metagenome | biome: gut microbiome; material: fecal sample | place: Denmark | collected 2008 | reverse complement strand
GGCGGCGCCACCGACGTGGTGGAGGCGCCCAGCTGCCATTACGACGGGATGGACACCATCTACACCTTCGCGGGCTTTGCGCTGTATACCTACCGTGCGGAGGATAAGAGCATCATTTATCTCATCGAGCTGAAGGACGACACGGCCGCCACCCGGGAGGGGGCCAAGGTGGGCATGACCGCCGGGGAGATCGAGGCGCTGTACGGCACCGGCTACACCGAAAGCGGGGTCATCCGCAGCTATCCCCTGGGCAAGGACGCGACGCTGGATTTCACCATGGAGGACGGCAAGGCGGCGCTCATCGAATACGTGGCGAAATAACAAAAGAGACAGACGGACGTGTCCGGCTGTCTCTTTTTGTTCCTGAAAAGCGGAGAAGGGCGCGCATGTTAGGAAAACGGGCGGATATGGAAAACAAAATGGGTGGCGTTTGTCCTTATCAAACGATATAATACGACTATAGCATCGACTGACAAGGGGCGTGTTCTCCCTTGTCAATCGATGCTAACGGATAAGGAGGAAAACCCCATGAATTTAGGAAACAGTTTATTTCATGCAAGGAAAAAACGCGGCCTTTCGCAGGAGGAGGTGGCGGAGAAGCTGGGGGTCAGCCGGCAGACCGTTTTAAAATGGGAAACGGACGAGACCGTTCCGGATATCCGTCAGGCGAAAAAAATGGCCGTGCTGTACAACCTGCCGCTCGATGACCTGATTGCTTTCGACGTTGACGTAAAGGAGATCCAGGAGATTATCGATAAAACCAGCGAGGAAGCGGAAGAAAAAATCGACTGGACAAAGGCATGGGGAAAAAAGTACCCGATTCTGGTCCGCTATCAAAAGGAGGTCAATGTTCCCGGCTATGCCCGGCGGCTGGCGGCCATGCTGGATGAATTGCGGCAGGAGTATTCGTATAGCGAACAGGATGCGATGCTGGTGCTGAAGGATATACTATACACGGTCTGGAAGAGCCGGAAAAGCTGACGCATAGACGATTCATTTTTATTCATGAGGAGGATTTATAGTTGAAAATCAGTACGACGACGCACGTTGCCGACCAAAAATGCGGAGAAGGCTCTATGAGACTGTTGGCACAGGCCGGGTTTCACTATGCCGATTATTCTCCAACAATGAGCCAGTACCACGCCTTCGCGGGACTGTACACCTTAGCCGACGATGAATTCAAAAGCTTTTTTGAGCGGGATAGAAAGCGGTCTGATGAGGCCGGTATTCAAATCGGGCAGATTCATGCGCCTTTCAACTCGCCGCCGGACAGGGTGACAGAGGAAGAGCTGGCATTTTTCATCAAGGCCGTGAAACGCGCCATCTGGGCGTGCCATTTGCTGAACAGTCCTTGCGCGGTGATCCATCCGATTATTTTCCCCGACTGGCAGGAAAATCCGGCGCATACCTTTGAAATCAATAACCGCCTGTTTGTGGAATATGCGGCCCTGGCCGAGCGGTATCAGGTAAAGCTGGCCGTTGAAAACATGCCGGGAAGAGGGGTTCCCTATTGTGACAGCAAGGATCTTTTGGAATTGCTTCGTACGGTGAATTCCCCTTGTATGGCCGTTTGCCTGGACACAGGGCACGCGCATCTAAGCATGCCGGCTGGAAGAACGGTGGCGGACGTGGTCCGTGATTTGGGAAAGCACCTGCAAGCCCTGCATGTCCATGACAATGATGCAAGCGGTGATCAGCATCGCTGTCCGTATCTGGGCACCATAGACTGGCCGGCGTTTATGAGAGCGCTGGCGGAGATTGGGTATACGCATACGCTGAATTTGGAAGCGAAATTTTCCGAACATATGCCCGCCGATCTGCAACTGCCTGCGCATCGCTTTTTGTATGAGACGGCGATGAGCCTCTGCGATCCGCTATAAAAAGCACTTTTGAAAATGAGAACCGTATGTGAGAGCACCTTACTTAATGTCTGCTGAACAATAAAAAATGCAGCCGCGAAGCGGCTTTAAAGGCATTTTTCATTGTTCAGGCGCAAGGCTTTTGACAGTATCGTGTCAAAAACCTTGCGCTTTGGTTTCGGCCGTCTCCCGGTCGAAACCAAATACAGACGGCAAGCAATGCGAACTGGCCGCAGAAATCAAAGATTTCTGCGGGTTTCCGGGGCGTTTATGTCCCGGAAACATAATATCGTTCGCAAACGGTATTATTCAGTAAGCATTACTTAAGACCCCATGAAGGCGGAATCATAGTGTACAACCCCTCCGGCATACAGTGGACTGGAAGGGGGCGAGGCCATGAAGCCGCCTGTATTTGTGGTCACCGAGGCGTTCCGCCGACCGGACGAGGAGGAACGGCGGGCGTTTGTGCAGCGGGAGCTGCTCCGGTACATCGAGGCGCTGCGGAGGGCGGAGAGATGAGCCGCGCGGCGCTGTACTGCCGGCTGAGCAAGGAGGACGAGACGGCGGGGCCGGGCGGGGAGTCGGAGAGCATCCAGAACCAGAAGGCGCTGCTGGCCGCTTACGCGCAGGACAAGGGCTGGGAAATCGCCGGGGTGTACAGCGACGAGGATTATTCGGGGGCGGATCGGGATCGGCCGGGGTTCCGCCGGCTGCTGGCCGACGCCGAGGCGCGGCGGTTCGACATCCTGCTGGTCAAGACCCAATCCCGGTTCACCCGGGACATGGAGCTGGTGGAGCGGTATCTCCACCGGGATTTTCTGCTGTGGGGGATCCGATTCATCGCGCTGGTGGATCGGGTGGACACCGGAGTGCAGGGGGGCAAAAAGGCCCGGCAGATAAACGGGCTTATCAACGAATGGTATCTGGAGGATTTATCCGACAATATCCGGGCGGTGCTGGATTTCAAGAGGCGGGAGGGACGGTTCATCGGAAGCTTTGCGCCTTACGGATACCGGAAGGACGAGGCGGATCACAACCGGCTGGTCCCCGACCCGCAGGCGGCGCAGGTGGTGCGGGAGATATTCCGGCGGTATCTGGCGGGAGAGGGGACGGCGCGGATCGCGGCCGGACTCAATGCGGCGGGGGTGCCCAGCCCCACGGCCTACAAGCAGGAGGAGGGGCAGCGTTACCGCAACGCGGGGCAGGCGGCGGCGACGCCGCTGTGGAGCCGCACCACGGTCTCCCGGATCCTGCGCAACCCGCTGTACACGGGGGTGGTGGCGCAGGGGAAACGGCGCAAGCCCAGTTACAAATCCAAGGTGCTGCTCAGCGTGCCGCGAGAGGACTGGGTGGCGGTGCCGGGGGCCTGCGCGCCGCTGGTGGATGCGGCGGATTTCGAAGAGGCGGGGCGGCTGCTTGAGGCGCACACCCGCTCGTCGGGGCAGGGAGAGCGGCACCGGCTGGCGGGGCTGGTGTTCTGCCGGGACTGCGGGGCGGCCATGGTGAAGGTATCCAGCCGGTACAAGGGGGAGACGCACAGCTATCTGCGGTGCGGACGGTACGCCGCCGACCGGGGGCAATGCGCCTCCCACGCGGTGCGGCTGGACTATCTGGAGAATCTGGTGACGGGGCGGCTGTGGGAGCTGCTTGCCCGGTGGTTTTCGCCGGAGGAGGTGCCGCCCTACCGGCCGGACGAGGAGCTGGAGGTGGCGGTGAGCCGGGAGGCGGCGCTGCTCAAGGGGGAGATCGGCCGGCGGGATCGGGCGCTGAAGGAGCTGTATCTCGACAAGGCCTCCGGGCTACTGACGGCCGAGCAGTTCCGGGAGATGAGCAGCGACTATGCCCGGGAGAAGGCGGCCATGAGCGAGCGGCTGGCCCGGCTGGAGGAGACGATGGCCCGGCAGGCGCAGCCGGAGCCTGCCGGGCGGGCGCTGGAGGATTTCGTGGACAGGGAGGCGATGCCGGCCCAGCTGCTGGCGGCGTTCGTGGAGCGAATAGAGGTCGGGACGCGGGACGGCGGCGGACGGCAGGCGGTCCGGATCGCGTGGAAGATTTAGGGAACCGGCGGGCGCTGGTTCAGACAGAGGACAATGGGGAAACCGTCGCCTAGGGGATGAAAAACACCGTGGGAACGCCGTGACTCGAAAAAGCGAAGAGGATGCTGCTAATTTTGCAGCATCCTCTTCACCTTTTTGTTTTCAGGAGGGGATCGACAAAAGCCCGCCCGGAGGGGCAGGCTTTCGGATGGATACGGGGGAATGGCTTATTCGGCGAAGCCGGATTCCACCAGGGTGACCAGGCCGTCCACTGCGCTTTCTTCGTCGGCGCCGTCGGCGATGATGCGGATGTTGGTGCCGCCGACAATCCCCAAGGACAGAACGCCCAGCAGGCTCTTCGCGTTGACGCGGCGCTCTTCCTTTTCCACCCAGATGGAGGATTTGAATTCATTGGCTTTCTGGATAAAGAAAGTCGCGGGACGGGCATGCAGCCCCACTTGATTCTGAACCAGCACATCTTTTACATACATATCGATTAATCTCCCTCTCAATATCGTAAAGCATCTATCGCCGCAAAGGGCGCTTATCCGGCCAGTAGGCAATGGGAAAAAGACGGTTTCCCCGCCTTGCTGTCTTATTATACCACAAATGTATGCCCCGTCAATCGCTTTTGTCCACAGAAATCGGGAAAAACCGCAATTTTGGTTCTCTGCCCTATTTTCCGGGAAGCGCCGGTTCGTGGTTTGTCACTAATCACGGAAACCGTTAATAACTTTTGTAGAGAAAATCGAAGCCTCGCCTTAAATACACCACATTTACTGGAAATGGACACAAAAATGACAGGGAAGCCTCCGCCGTCGGCCGGCTCACTCGTCAGGGGTTTGTTGTAAAAACGCCCGATCTTCCGGGGTAAGTTCCGCCTTTTCCAGCATGTCTGGCCGATGGCGGCGGGTGCGCAGCAGGGACTGCTGGCGGCGCCACCGGGCGATGTTGAGATGGTGGCCGGTGAGGAGCACGTCGGGGACCGGCCGGCCCTCCCAGACCGCGGGACGGGTATACTGCGGGTATTCCAGCAGGCCGGCGTAATGGCTCTCCTCGGTGAAGCAGCCCTCCTCCGAGAGCACGCCGGGCACCAGGCGGGACACGCAGTCCACCAGAGCCAGGGCGGGCAGCTCGCCGCCGGTGAGCACATAGTCGCCCATGGAAATCTGCTCGTCCACCAGGGCGTCGAGCACCCGCTCGTCCACCCCCTCGTAATGACCGCAGAGCACGCAGAAGCGGGGGAGCTGCGCCAGCTCCTTGGCCCGCTGCTGGGTCAGCACCGCGCCTTGAGGGGACATATAGATGAGGTGGGGCCGCACGCCGCCCTCAGCGCAGACGGCGCGGAAGCAGTCGGCAATGGGCTGGGCGTTCATCACCATGCCCAGGCCGCCGCCGTAGGGATAATCGTCCACCTGCTTTTGCTTATTGAGGGTATAGTCCCGGATTTGGTGGCAGCGGATATCCAGCAGGCCCTTGGCTTGGGCGCGGCCGATGATGCTTTCGTCCAGCACGGCGCGGCACATATCCGGGAACAGGGTGAGCAAATCGATTCTCATGCGTCAAACAGTCCTTCCAGGGGGCGCAGCCGGATGACGTCGGCATCCAGGTTGACCTCCACGATCACCGACGGGATGGCGGGGATGAGGATTTCTCGCCCGTCCTCCATCGCCATGTGATAGACGGGGTTGGCCCCGGTTTCGCTGACGGCGGTCAGGGTGCCGTAGGGATGGCCGCTGTCCGCGTCCACAATGGCCATGCCGATCAAATCCTTAATAAAATACCGCCCCGCCGGCAGCTTCAGATCCGCGCGGGCGAGATAGAGCAGCCTCCCCCGCAGGGCGGAGGCGTCCTGCACGGTGTCCACCCCGTCCAGCTTGGCCAGGGCGATGTTTTTATGAGGGCGGGACTTGACCCGGATGGGGGACGCGCCCGCCTTATCCCAGTACAGCGTGGTCAGGGTGGCGAACAGGGCGGGGGAATCGCACCAGGGCTGCACCCGCACCTCGCCCCGCACCCCATGGGTGCCCACGATTTGCCCGGCCTCGAGAAACGCCTGCTTCGGCATACGGCTGGCTCCTTCCTTTCCATGGTTCAACAGAATACATTGATTATACGGGCGGGGGACAGGTTTGTCAACCGGCGCGGCGGTCACAAAAAAGCCGGCGGCCTTGCGGGCCGCCGGCTTTCGGAATTAAATGGAAATTTCGTGGGCCATGCGGTAGAGCTCGAAATCGAAGGGCTTTTTCATTTGCAGCGCTTCCTCGATGTCGTAGTCCAGAATGTGATCGTTCTGGATGGTGACCACCCGGTTGCTCTTGCCGTCGAGCAGGAGGAGGACGGCGTGATAGCCCATCTCGCTGGCCAGCACCCGATCCCGCAGGGAGGGGGAACCGCCCCGCTGCACGTGGCCGAGGATGGTGGCGCGGGTCTCAATGCCGGTGCGGGCCTGGATCTTCTCCGACATCTCGATGACGTGGCCCACCCCTTCGGCGACGATGATGATGAAATGCTTCTTGCCGGTGGCGGAGGTGGCAAACATCCGCTCGATGATATCCTTCTCGAAATCAAAGGGGATTTCGGGCACGATGATGCTGGTGGCGCCGCAGGCGATGCCCACGTTCAGCGCGAGATACCCCGCGCGGCGGCCCATGACCTCCACCACGCTGCACCGGTCATGCGACTGGGCGGTGTCCCGCAGCTTGTCGATCATTTCCATGCAGGTGTTCAGGGCGGTATCGTAGCCAATGGTGTGTTCACAGCAGGAGATGTCGTTATCGATGGTGCCGGGGATGCCGATGCAGGGCATGCCGTGGCGGGTCAGATCCTGCGCGCCGCGGAAGGAACCGTCGCCGCCGATGACCACCACGCCTTCGACGCCGTTGTCCCGGCAGGTCTGCACCGCCTTCTGAATGCCCTCCTCGGTGCAGAATTCGGGGCTGCGGGCGGTGTACAGCATGGTGCCGCCGCGGTGGATGATATCCGAGACGCTGCGCAGATTCATCTCCACCAGATCCCCGTGGATCAGGCCGTTGTACCCCCGGTAGACGCCGAGAACCTGCACGCCCCGGCTCAGAGCGGTACGCACGACGGCGCGTACCGCGGCGTTCATGCCGGGAGCGTCGCCGCCGCTGGTCAGTACGGCAATTTTTTTGATGGCCATAACGAATTTCTCTCCTATCCATCCCCGGAACTGGCCGGGGTAGAAATTACAAATGTCCTGCAAACAGCGCCCCGCCGGAACGGTCCGGCGCTGAACGGTATACGAACTTATTCTACCAGATTGTCAAGAAGATATCAATCCTGTATTTATCTAAGAAACCGCCCGTTTTTTGATGTATATTCGACATGTTGACGGCGGGTTCGCGCGAAATAACACGTGTTAATCGACCAGGGCCACGTTCTCCTCCCCCAGCACCCGGCACAGTTCTTCGAGCAGGGGGGCGTTGGGCCAGATCCAGAGGCTGCGGGGGGCCCGCACCAGCTTGCCGGTATCGGTGAAGCGGATATACACCGGCTCCTCCCCTTCGAAGATGGCCAGCAGGTTTTCCGCCCGCTTATAGGCCGGGCAGTCCTTGGAGGGCAGGCGCAGATATAGGCCGTGCCGGCTGGAACGGGGCTTGGGGGCGGAGGGAGGAGGCGCGGCGGCCCGTGGATTCTCCGGCCGGGCGGGAGGGGGAGACGCCGGATCGGGAGCCTCGGAAAACCGGTCGGCCAGGAGCTTGGGCTCCTCCTCTTCCCGGACGCTCAGCCGGCCCTGCACCAGCACCACCGTCCCCGCCTGCACCAGCGGGCCGTAGCGGGACAGGGTTTGGGGAAACACCAGCAGCTCCATGGCCCCGTAGAGATCCTCGAACTGGACATAGGCCATGACCCCGCCGCTTTTGGTCGTCTGGGTGCGCACGGCGCCGATCATGCCGAGCAGCTGCACCTGGGCGCCGTCGGCATAGCCGCCGCCCTCCTCCAAGGAGGTGAGGATGCGGTCTATCCGGGCGGCCCGCAAGGTCTTATACAGCGGGGCATAGGGAGCCAGAGGGTGGCCGGAGAGATAGAGACCCGCCACCTCCTTTTCCATGGCCAGCAGCTCGGCATAGGGCAGCTCGGGCACGTCGGGCAGGGGGATCTCGTCGTTCCCCTCCAGGCCGGGGGTGTCGAAGAACCCCATCTGACCGTCCAGATTGCGCCGGTTCTGATCGTCGAGCTGATCGATCACCCGATCAGCGATTTCCAGCATCTGCCGCCGGTTGGCCCCCAGGCCGTCCAGCGCGCCGCAGCGAATGAGGCTGTCCAGGCCGCGGCGGTTGAATTCCCGGCAGGGGGAGAGGCGCTTGCAGAAGGTATAAAAGCTGCGGTAGGGGCCGTTTTCCTCCCGCTCCCGCGTCAGCTCCGCGATGAAGCCGCCGCCCAGGTTTTTCACCGCCAGCAGGCCGAAGCGGATATGGTCCCCCGAGACGGTGAAGCCGGCGGTGCTCTCGTTGACCGAGGGGGGGAGCACCTGGATGCCCAGCCGCTCGCATTCCCCGATGTAGCCGGCCACCTTGCCGCTGCCCAGGACGCTGGTCAGCAGGGCGGCCATGTATTCCCGGGGATAGAAGCATTTCAGATAGGCCGTTTGGTAGACCACCATCGCGTAGGCGGCGGCGTGAGGCTTGTTGAAGGCGTAGGATGCGAATGCGGACATGTCGTTAAAAATAACATCCGCTATTTTTTCTGGAACGCCGCGACGGTCGCAGCCCTCCACCACCACGGCTCCGGTTTCATCGGTCAGGCCGTGGAGAAAGATCTCCCGTTCCCGGGCCATGACGTCGTGCTTCTTCTTGGACATGGCGCGGCGCACCACATCCGCCCGGCCCAGGGAGTAGCCCGCCAGCTCGCGGAACACCTGCATGACCTGCTCCTGATAGACGATGCAGCCGTAGGTGACGCTGAGGATAGGCTCGAGGCGGGGATGAAGATACCGCACCTGCTCCGGATGGTGGCGGTTGTGGATATATTTGGGGATGGAATCCATGGGGCCGGGGCGGTAGAGGGAGATCACGGCGATGAGATCCTCAAAGCGGTCGGGCTTCAGGCTCATGAGCACCCGCTTGAGGCCGGAGGATTCCATCTGAAACACGCCGTCGCTGTTGCCGGCGGAGAGCATGTCGTAGACCTCCTTGGCGTCCAGGGGCAGGCCCTCCACCGCAAAGCCGGGCTCCCGGCGGCGGATCAGCTTTTCGGCGTCGGCAATGACGGTCAGGTTGCGCAGGCCGAGAAAATCCATTTTCAGCAGGCCCAGCTCTTCCAGATTCTTCATGGGGTACTGGGTGGCGACAGCCTCGCTGTTGACGCACAGAGGGACGAAATCGCTGACCGGGCGGGGGGCGATGACCACCCCGGCGGCGTGGGTGGAGGCATTGCGGGGCATCCCCTCCACTTTCTTGGCCATATCCACCAAGCGGCGCACCTGGGGATCCGTCTCCACACACTCCCGGAAGGCCTTGGACTGCTCGAGCGCCTTGTCCAGGGTCATATTCAGCTCCCAGGGGACCAGCTTGGCCACCTTGTCGGCCAGGGAGTAGGGCATGGCCAGGGCGCGGGCCACGTCCCGGATGGCGGCGCGGGCCGCCATAGTGCCGAAGGTGATGATCTGCGCCACCCGGTCGGCCCCGTATTTCCGAATTACGTAGTCGATGACCTGCTGGCGTTTCTCGGTGCAGAAATCAATATCGAAGTCGGGCATGCTCACCCGCTCGGGATTGAGAAACCGCTCGAAAAGCAGGTTGTATTTCAGCGGGTCGATGGCGGTGATGCCGATGCAGTAGGCGCACAGGCTGCCGGCGCCGGAACCGCGGCCCGGCCCCACCGGAATGGCGTGGGTTTTGGCGTAATGCACATAGTCGTGGACAATGAGATAGTAGTCCACATAGCCCATCTGCTCGATGGTGTCCAGCTCATAGCGCAGGCGTTCGGTCACTTCAGGGGACGGGGATTCCCCATACAGCCGGTGCATCCCCTCGGTGCAGAGCTGCTCGAAGTAAGCGGTGCTGTCCCCGCCGGGGGCGTCGAAGGTGGGGAGCTTCAGCTTGCCGAATTCCAGCTCCACCCGGCAGCGCTCCGCGATGCGCACGGTGTTGTCGAAGGCCTCGGGAACGGCGGGGAACAGGGCGCGCATCTCCTCCTCCGATTTGAGGTAGAATTCCTCGGTGGCGAAGGCCATGGGGCTGGGGTCGTCCACGGTGGTGCCGGTCTGGATGCAGACCAGCACCTTCTGCATCTGGGCATCCTCCCGGCGCAGATAGTGGGCGTCGTTGGTGCAGACCAGGGGGATCCCGGTCTGAGCAGAGAGGCGGAGGATTTGAGGATTGACAGCCTTCTGCTCGGGCAGGCCGTGATCCTGCAGTTCGAGAAAATAGTTGTCCGGGCCGAACAGATCCCGGTACCACAGGGCGATGTCCCTCGCGCCGTCGAAGTCGCCCCGGCGCAGGGCGCGGGGGATTTCCCCGGCCAGGCAGGCGGACAGGGCGATGAGGCCCTCGTGGTACTGGGCGAGCAGCTCCCTGTCCACCCGGGGGCGGCTGTAAAACCCTTCCGTCCAGGCGGCGGAAACCAGCTTGACCAGGTTGCGGTAGCCGGTCTCGTTCTCGCACAGCAGCACCAGGTGGCTGTGCTCGCTGTCCACGCCGTGCACCTTGTCGTGCCGGGTGCGGGCGGCCACATAGACCTCGCAGCCGAGGATGGGGTGCACACCCGCCTTTTCGGCGGCCTTATAAAAGTCCACCACGCCGTACATGACGCCGTGATCGGTGATGGCCACTGCGGTCTGGCCCAGCTCCCGGGCGCGCTCCACCAGCCCCTCGATGCGGCAGGCGCCGTCCAAGAGGCTGTATTCGCTGTGAACATGGAGATGGGCGAAGCCGGACATAATCCATCACATTCCTTTCGGTCAGGGCAGCTTGTCCGCGTGTTCCACGATGCGGCGCAGCCGGTGGTTGATGCCGGATCGGCTCAGCGGCGGCTCCATGGTCTCCCCCAGTTCCCTGAGGGACATATCGGGATTTTCCAGCCGCAGGCGCGCCACCTCGCGCAATTCCTCGGGCAGCAGTTCGAGCCCGCCGTGGGCCTCGATTTTCCGCACCGCGTCCAGGTGGACGGCGGCGGCGGCTACGGTTTTGTCGATGTTAGCGCTCTCGCAGTTGGTGACCCGGTTGGCGTTGTTGCGGATATCCTTGACCATTTTGATCCCCATCAGCTCCAGGGAGGCGTTGGTCGCGCCCATGAGGGTCAGGCAGTCCTCGATCTGCTCGCTTTCCTTGAGATAGACAACCTGGGCGCCCTTGCGGCAGACCTGCTTGGCGTGAAAGCCCAGCTCCCGCAGCAGGGCCAGGAGATCGCGGCAGAGGTTGTAATAGGGGACGCTGAATTCCATATGGTAGCCGCTGGCGGGGTCGATGACCGCGCCGCAGGCGAGGAAGGCGCCCCGCAGCAGGGCGGGCGCGCAGCCGTCGCATTCCAGGTTGGCCCGATTGAGGCGGACGGCGAGATCGGCGGGGCTGTGGCCGAAGCGCTCCAGCACCCGGGCGCGGGGGGCGTCCCCCTCCACCGACACGATGCAGAAGCCGCCCCGGCGGGGCAGGGTCTGCACGGCTGGCGGCGCGATGCCGCACACGTCGGCGGCCAGCGCGCTGTATAGGTGGGCCACGGCGGCGTGCTCGGTCTGCAGGGACATGCGGGAGCCGGTAAAGGCGTGGCCGAACTCCAGCAGGCCGTAGGCCAGCGCGGCGCGGCAGCAGGGCTTGTCGGCGGTCAGCTCCGCCAGCTCCTGTTTGACTTCGGAGGAAAAGGACATGGCCCATCACATTCCTTTCGCGTTCGGGGCGGCGGCCGGCGGCAGTTGCAAAAAACTGCCTGCGGGGCGCAGCATCGCCCGCAAGCAGTTTTCATCAGGCAGCCGGGCGTTTTCCCGTTCAGGCTTTTTCGATGTCCCGGTGGTTGACCATGACCCGGTGGCCCATGGCCGCGATATGTTTGGCCAGCTCTTCCGCCAGGGTGACCGACCGGTGCTTGCCGCCGGTGCAGCCAATGGCGATGACCAGCTGGCTTTTGCCCTCGTTGATATACAGGGGGAGGAGGTAATCGATCATGGCGTACATCCGCTCCTGGAAGCCTTTGGTTTCGGACTTTTCCAGCACGTAGTCCCGCACGTCGGCGTCCAGGCCGGTTTTGCGCTTGAGCTCGTCCACATAGAAGGGGTTGGGCAGGCAGCGGACGTCCAGCATCAGGTCCGCTTCCGCCGGGAAGCCGTATTTGAAGCCGAAGGACATGCACTGGATGAGCATGGCCTTGGAGGTGTCGCCCATAAACAGGGTGGTGATCCGCTCCTTGAGCTGGGCGGAGGAGAGATGGGAGGTATCGATGAGGTAATCGGTGCGGGAGCGGGCGGATTTCAACAGGGCGCGCTCCATTTCGATAGCCTTGATC
>UMGX01023765.1_pt1 | contig 12553 bp, 13 predicted proteins | sample 1965411 | NCBI WGS metagenome assembly UMGX01 (sample SAMEA4836086, study PRJEB28245) | human gut metagenome | biome: gut microbiome; material: fecal sample | place: Denmark | collected 2008 | reverse complement strand
CCCCCCGCCGCTTTTCGCGGCGGGGGGTTTCTCGTATACCTTACCTAGGATGGCGGGGGTAGAGGGCTAAAGAAAGCGCTGTGTCAGCATTATCCGCGGATAAGGGGACGGGCCGGCGTTGACAAATGACTGGGATCCTGTCATACTGAGATTGTATAGGCAATTAGAGGGGGAAACGGGTTGAGCAAGGGCGGTGGACACAAGACCAGATGGACATTGACCGTGCTGGTCATAGCGGCCTTCGCCGCGCTAATACTGGCGGTTCAATTTCTCAATACCGATTTGACCGTTCTGGCCGACACTTACCGGGACACTTGGGAAGTGATCCCCATCCTGTTGGGGGCCTATCTTCTCAAGGCCTGCACCGTGGTGATCGTGCCCCAGCCGCTTGTCTATCTGCTGACCGGGCTGATGTTTTCCCCGCTTATCGCCTTCCTGCTAACCATCGTGTTTCTTTCGCTGGAGTTCACGGCCGACTATGCGGTGGGCAAACGGTTCGGAAAACGCCTTATAGATAAATTATTTCGCTGGATTAAGGGCAAGAATAAATTTTTGGACAAGGTTTTGGATGATCGCTATCTCGATCGGTTCAGTTCCATCGCCCTGCTGCGGCTGATGCCCGGCATATCCACCGATTCCGTCAGTCTGCTAGCCGGGGCGAAGGGGCTGCATTTCGGCCGCTTCTTTTTGGGCTCCATGGTGGGCTGTATGCCTCAGGCGGTCACGGTGACCCTCATGGGCAGCGCGGCCACCGACCCGCTGTCTCCCGGCTTTTTGATTCCTTTGGCTGCCCTTGTGATCATTCTGGTGGCAACGGTGCTGATAAAAAAGCTGGTCGCCGCCAAGAGAAAGGACCCGTCCGCCGATGAGTAAAAAGAAGGAAAAGCAAAACACCACCCACGATCGCAACAGCGCGCTGACCACCTACATCCGCATCGGCATCATCGCCCTGGCCATTTTGCTGCAGCTGGGCATCATGATGTTTACCACCTATTTCTTGCGGGCCAACGCGGCGCCCCTCTATGTGGCGCTCGATATTTTGGCCATGGTGACGGTGTTCAGCCTGATTAACCGACACGACAGCTCCGCCTACCGGCTGGCCTGGATCGTGGTGGTGCTGATGACGCCGATCGTCGGCATGGCGCTTTACTGGCTGTGGGGCCGGGTGGACTTTAATAAAAAGGAAAAGGGAGCGCTGAACACGGCGTTTGAGAACGGCTTCATGAAGCTGCCGGCCAATAAGCCGCAGCTCAATCAGTTTACCGCCCGGTATCCCAACGACGCCCCCTATGTCCATTCCCTCGCCAAAGCCCAGTATCCGCTGTATACCGACACAGACGCGCAGTATTTCCCCATCGGTGAGGAGTATTTCGAACGGCTCATCGGAGACATGGAACGGGCGGAACGGTTTATATTTATCGAATATTTCATCGTCGCCACCGGTCAATTGTGGAACCGGGTGCACGAGCTTCTGCTGCGGAAAATCCGACAGGGGGTAGAGGTGCGCCTTCTCTATGACGATGTGGGCTGCTTTTTCAAAATTCCGGACAAGTTCGATAAGAAGCTGGAGGCCGAGGGCTTCAAGGTGGCGGTGTTCAGCCCTGCCCACCGCTTTGTTTCCAGCTTTTATCTGAACTACCGCAACCATGAAAAAATCGTGGTGATCGACGGACAGGTGGGGTATGCCGGCGGCGTCAACCTGGCGGACGAATATGTCAATATCGACTCCAAGCTGGGGCACTGGAAGGACGTGGGTATCCGCCTGGAGGGCAGCGCGGTGCGCAGCCTGTCGGTGATTTTTTTCCAAATGTGGAATATTGCCACACGAAATCAGGAGGGCGATTACAGCGATTATCTTATTGAAAAACCGGTAGAGGCCAAGGGATATTTTCAGCCTTATGCCGACGGCCCGTATAACAATCCGAAAAATCCCGCGTTGGATCTCATCCGGCAGGCGGCGGGAGGCGCGCGGCAGTATCTGTGGCTGACCACCCCGTATTTGGTCATCGATCAGGAGCTCAGCTCCACCCTCTGCCTGGCGGCCCGGGGCGGCGTGGATGTGCGCATCTGCACCCCCGCCATCTGCGATCACTGGTATGTCGGGCTGGTCAACCGGCACAATTATCGGCATTTGGTGAAAAACGGGGTGCAGATTTACGAATATACCCCCGGTTTCATTCACGGCAAGCTGATGCTGTGGGACGATCGCTGTGCGACGGTCGGTTCGGTCAACCTGGATTTCCGCAGCCTGTTTCTCCACTATGAAAACGGGGTGCTCATCTGCGACGCGCCGGTGGTGGCCGACATCCGCCGGGATATCGAAAAGACGATGGAGGTTTCCCACCGGATCACGATGGACGATATTCAGAGCCGTCCCTGGTGGCAGAAGGTGCTGGCGCCCGTCTTCAATCTGTTCTCCCCTCTGATGTAAGGGATAAGGGCTGTTGCAAAAGGGATTTTCACCCCTTTCGCAACAGCCCCAATTTGTTCAGACGGTCAAAAAAGTCGACAAGCGGCTGGACGGGGACGCTGGATCGCGGCGGCCTTGTAGGGGCGAGCATCGCTCGCCCGTTTCCCAGGACGGCGGGGCCGTTTCGCGGGCGAGCACTGCTCGCCCCTACAACCTCTGTCCGAATGGGCGGGGGGCAAAAAGCAGCGCTTACCATAGCTTCATCCGCTATGGAAAGCGCTGCTTTTTCAAAATGAGTTTAGCAACAGCCCCTTTTTTATAGCCGATCCGGGAGATTGCGTATCGCCAGGCCTTGCCGGCGGGCGTAGCTCACCGTGTAGGCGGTGCCGCCGGCTTGCCGGGTCAGCCAGCTGACGCACCAGGAGCTTTCATCGACCAGACGGCGGTTGCGCTCCTGCATACAGCCGGGGCGGTAGCGGTCCGCGACGTAAGAAACCGCGTCGGCCTGGGCGAGAATATCCACATAAACCGCCGCGTCCTTCGACGGCCAGCCCCGCGTTTGATCGCGGCAGGGCAGAAACAGGAGAAGCCGCAGAAAGGGACAGGCCGCGCGGGCCCGCAGAACGGACTGCGCGGCGAGCGTGTCAAAGCCCCGCGCGCCGCCGCAGGCGAAATCGACAATACCGCGGCCGATCAGCTCGGCAACGGTGTCGTCGAGCAAGGAAGGGATAGCCGGCAGATGTTCCGCCGGCAGGTTCCGGTGGCCGGTAAAACAGCAGGTTTCACGACGCATACAATCATCCTTTCGTGTTGGATATATCGTACATTATATCACAAACTTTATTTTATGGGATATATTCAACACGATATATCGTATAAATGCGTACCCTTATGATTAGAATCTTCTATAATAAGGGGAATTAAGATGAACACTAGGGATGTTGTTGCTGCACGTATTACCGAACTGTGCGAGCAAAAAGGAATGACGCTCAATGAACTGGCAAATCAGGCAGGAATTCCTCCCACTACCGTTTACAGTATTTTCAATTTAAAAAGTAAAAACCCCGGAATCGTCACGTTAAAGAAGATTTGCGATGCATTGGAAATAACCCTGGGCGCGTTTTTCAGCACAAAAGAATTTGACGGATTGGAGCAGGAAATCCGATAAGCGGCCGCCCGGGTCGCCGCACATAATCCCTGATGGCTCATGACGCATTTGCACCCACGCCATTTGCGATTACTGGTATGTCGGGCCGGTCAGCCGGCGCAATTATCGGGATTTATAATTTAGATATTTTTAGTATACTTCAATTTTTTGCATTACGCAAGTGCGTATACGCTGCGGCGTATAAACCTCTACAATTTTGTAGAGGTGATCGGACATGCCTATAAAGGAAGCAGTAGTGCTGCGGTTTCAACAAATTTGTCGAGATAGAGGAATGGCTTACAACGAGCTGGCCACTAACGCAGGTGTGACGCCTTCCACGGTATACAGCATGATGGATAATAGTCGCAAGGACTTATCAATTCTAACGATTAAGAAGCTATGCGACGGATTGGACATGAAACTGCCGGAATTCTTTGATGCGGAAATCTTCTGGAACTTGGAGCAGGAAATCCGATAAGCGGCCGCCCGGGCCGCCGCACATAATCCCTGAGGCAGGCACATAAGGTAATATAGGCCAAACTGCTGTCTGTCGGAGGGAGAAACGCCTTATGTGGCTGGATACGGGAATTGTCATTGCGTATATATTGCTGTTGGTGATCATGGGGCTGCGGGGAGGCCGCAACGTCAAAAACGCCGGGGATTTCACCGCTTCCGGCGGCCGGTACGGCACGCTGGTGATTTTCGCCACCCTGTCCGCCTCCTACGTGGGCGGAGGATACTCCTCCGGCAACGCCGCCCAGGCGTATACCAGCGGCATCGGCACCACCCTGACCCTGTTCGGGTTCAGCCTGTCCATGATCCTCATCGGGAAATACCTGGTGCCGGGCGTGGGCCGCTTTACCGGCGTTTCCACCGTCGGCGGCATCATTGGGCTCAGCTACGGCCGGTCGGCCCGGATTCTGGCAGGCCTGTTCTCCTTCATCTGCTGCGCCGGGGTGGTAGGCGCCCAGATGGAGTCCATGGGCATGGTGTTCCACGTGCTGCTGGGGGTGCCCGAATGGGCCGGTATTCTTATCGGCTGCGGGATTGTGCTGATTTACACCACCTTCGGGGGGATGCAGTCGGTGATTGTGGCCGACATCATTCAGTTCATCCTGCTGGCCGGCGGCATGCCCTTGCTGCTGATCATGGGGCTTCACCGGGCGGGCGGCGCCCAGGCGGTGCTGGACGCCCTGCCCCGGGAATATTTCAACCCCTTCAACGGCACCACCTTTGCCGGGTTTCTCTCCATGTTTTTCACCATGATGTTCGGCGAGGCGCTGGCCCCGCCCTATACCCAGCGGCTGCTGATCGGCCGCAACCCCAAGGGCACCGCCCGAGGCACCGTCCTGAGCGGCCTGTTTTCCATCCCTTTTTTCATCGTCACCGGCATGATCGGATTCACCGCGTATGCCCTCGGAGTGGCCAAGGACGCCTCGTCGGCCATGCCCGATTTGGTACAGGCGGTGCTGCCCCTGGGGATCCGTGGGGTGGTGATGGCCGCCATGGTGTCCATCATCATGTCGGCGGCCGACGGCTTTCTCAACGGGGCGGCGGTGGGGCTGGTCAACGACATGATTCTGCCGCTGCGGCCCCATATGTCGGACAAAAGTCAGCTGCGCTGGCTGCGGGGGGTGAACTTCGCCACGGGGGCGGCGGCGGTTTTGGCCGCATTTGTCCTGCCCGATGTGTTCTCCATCCTGGTGTTGGCGTATTCCTTCTGGTGCCCCCTAATCCTGGTACCCCTGGCCGCCGCTTTCCTAGGGGTCAAGTCCAACGGCCGGGCGTTCCGCTATGCGCTGCTGGCAGGGCTGACGTCCACCCTCCTGTGGAACTATGTTCTGGGCAAGCCCTGGGGCGTGGACGGCACCATGGTGGGCATGCTCTGCAATTTCCTGGTCTTTACCGTTTGCACCAAGGCTTATCAGCGCTATGACGTGCAAAAAATCCGCGTGTGGAAATAATGCCTTGAGTTTCCCCGCCAAACTTGGTATACTAACCGTAACCAGAGGAAAGGGGCGGTGACAAGGGTGAAGGGTCTGAAAGGGGTTATTTCTTGGTTATCGGCGTTCCTGTTCGCGGTGGCCGTCATCGCGGTGTACAAGACCTTTGATAACTTCGACAGCATCTGGGCCTTTGTCGGCACTATCCTCGACATTCTCAGTCCCTTTGTCACCGGGTTCGGTCTGGCCTTTCTGCTGTTCGCCCCCAGCCGATTTCTCGAAAATAAACTCGCGGGCGCGCGCAACCGTTTCCTCCGCAAGGGCGCCCGGCCCATCGCCATCGCGGTGGTGTATCTGGCCCTGCTGCTGATCGTCGCGGTGATTTTGATTTTTGCTCTGCCCGCCCTGGCCCGCGCCCTTATCGGCTTTTTGAAAACCCTGCCCGACTATTACAAAACCGCGATGGACTGGGTGGAACAATACACCCGCCCTGGCGGCGTTTTGGAAAATTTCGACGTGCCCGGCAAGTTGCAGGAGCTGTACGATAATGTGCTGTCCAAAATCAACATGGACACCATCACCGCCTCTCTTCAAGGGGTCGCCAACCTCACTTCCTCGCTGCTCAACGTGTTTATGGCCTTCATCATCTCGGTGTATATGCTGGCCAGCCGGGAGGCGCTGTTCCGCGCCCTGCGCGCCGTGTGCGGCCTGTTCATGAAGGACAAGTGGATGGACAACATCAGCCGGTATGGTCATAAGGCGGGGGAAATCTTTTATAAATACCTGTACAGCATTTTGATCGACTGCTGCGTCATGGGGGTCATCGTGTCCATCGGCCTGCTGATTTTTGGGGTGCCCAACGCCGTACTGCTGGGCATGATTGTGGGCTTCCTCAACATGATCCCTTATTTCGGCGCCCTGGCGGGCGGCGTGGGCTGTGTCGTCATTGCCCTGCTGTCGGGTAACATCTATACCGCCATTGGGGTGGGAGTGTATATCCTGGCCATGCAGCAGATTGACGGCAATGTGATCCAGCCCCGGATCGTGGGCGGGGGCGTCGGCATCAAGCCCATCTATGTGCTGCTGGCCATCACCATCGGCGGCGGGCTGTTCGGCTTCTGGGGCATCGTCCTGGGCGTCCCCTTCATGGCGGTGGCACTGATGCTCCTGCAGGACTTTATCGCCTACCGCAACAGCCTGAAGGTGGAACCGTCCGCCGCGAAAGCGACATCGGCCCCTGGGGACACAGGCGAGGAACCGTCCGCGGACGACAGCCGCAAAGAGAAATAAAACCGGGGCGGCGAATGCCGCCCCGGTTTTTAAAGAGGAGAGTGCGCGTATGCAGGTGCGTCCCTTTCTCCGGGGGATCCGGCTGGACAGGGAGCGGGTTTCGGATTTCGAAGAGTATCCTTTCTGCATCCCCGCTGTTCGCGCCCTCGAGGAATTGGCCTTTCATGAAGCGGTCACCTTTTTCGTAGGGGAAAACGGCACGGGGAAATCCACTTTGCTGGAGGCGATCGCCGTGGCCTGCGGGTTCTGCCCCGAGGGCGGCGGCCGCAATTTTCAGGTGGAAACCCGGGCCACTCACTCACCTTTGTGGCGGTATCTGCTTCCTCTGCGGGGGCCCTTATCCCCGCGGGACGGGTACTTCCTGCGGGCGGAGAGCTTTTACAACGTGGCCACCGCCATCGACGAGCTGGATCGCGTCCCGGCCCCCGCGCCGTTTATTCGGGACGCCTATGGCGGAAGCCCGCACGCCTGTTCTCATGGGGAGAGCTTTTTCGCCCTGCTGCACAACCGGCTGGGCGGAAATGGGCTGTATCTGTTCGACGAGCCGGAGGCCGCCCTGTCGCCTGCCCGGCAGCTGGCCATGCTGGCGGAAATGCGCCGGCTGGTTGAGGCCGGCAGCCAGCTCATCCTGTCCACCCATTCCCCCATCCTGCTGGCGTATCCGGACAGCCGCATTTACCAGCTGGACGGGACAGGGATCCGGCCGATCGCGTACGAGGAGGCCGAGGCCGTCCGGATCACCCGCGCGTTTCTGAGCCGGCCGGAGCAGACGGTGCGGCAGCTTCTGCAAGCAGAAGAAAATCGGCCACTGTCCGGTGAATGATGCCGTCCGCCTTTTCCCAGTCCATGGCCCGGACGTTGAAGGCCTCCATCCGATCGTGGACATGCTTGGCGTCGCCGGCGATGGAGACCGCTTCGGCCAGTAGCTCCCGGGCCGCCCGCCGGTTGAAGGACAGAATCTGCCGCTTCTGGCGCAGCCGTTCGGCGTCGGTAAAGCGAGCGGCGTGGATCCGGCGGTAGACGGGGAAGTCCACCTTGTGGCACCCGCCGGAGGTGGTGAACCCGAGCCCCAAAGAGGGAATAAGCAGGTGCTCCAGCTTATCGTAGGGGGACAGGGGACAGGCGCAGGTGATGATCTCCAGGCCGGCAGCCAGCGCCCGCCCGCGCAGCTCGGCCAGCAGCAGGCGGGAGGCCGCGCCGTATTCGTCCTCGATGGCGTAAATGCGGGGGCACAGGGTCTGCAGGGTTTGATGGAAAATCACCGGCCCCTTCGGTGTGATGGCGGACAGGAACCGGCGCTTTTCCTTCCCGCGCCCGGGATGGAGCCCCGCGAATTCCCGATCCGCGATCCGCTCCGCCGTCCGGATGACCTTGGGCACGTCGGTGCAGTCCTGGGCGATACGGGTGCTGTCCCCCAGCAGGGACGCGGCCGCGCTCATGAACTTGCGGCAGCGGGCGTGCAGGGCGGAACAGGCGTCGGTCGCCTCGATGATGTCTGCCGCTTGCCGGTGAAGCCGCTCGGCGTCCATGCAACAGCTTAAGTCGACGATCCGTTCCACCGCGCCCCAATATTTAGGTTCGATTACATGGGCCGCGGAACCATAAACACAGAAAGAGGGGATACGCCCATGGCCTGTCCGGATTGGGAGGAAAGCGTGCGCCGTCACGGGTTCGACGCCTATGGCGTCTGCGACTTCTCCGCCGTCAGCGAGCGGCTGCTGCCCTGCCGCGCGGCGGCCCGCCTGCCCGCCGGGGCCCGCCGGGTGCTGGCGCTGCTGTTTCCCTACCGCTTTCCCGACGACGATCCCGGCCGCAATCTTTCCCGCTACGCCTGCGTCGAGGATTACCACCAGGCGGGCGGGCGGGTGCTGCGCGCGCTGGCGGAGGATTTGGCCATCCTCTGGCCGGGCCGGGCGTTCGAGCCTTTTCTGGACAATTCCCCTCTGCCGGAGGTGTACGCCGCCGCCCTGTGCGGCCTGGGCGTCGTGGGGGACAACGGCCTGCTCATCCATCCCCGCTACGGCTCCTACGTGTTCATCGGCACTATTGTCACCGACGTACCTCTGCCGCCGACAGGCGGCGCCGTGGCCGGCTGCCCCCACTGCGGGGCCTGCGCCGCCGCCTGTCCCGGCGGGTGTCTGCCGGGCGGGGAGCGGGGCAGCTGCCTGTCGGCCCTGAGCCAGAAGAAGGGCGCGCTGACGCCGGAGGAGGAGGAGGCGCTCCGGCGGGGCGGGCTGGCCTGGGGCTGTGACGCCTGCCAGGAGGCCTGTCCGCTCAACCGGGCCGCCGTAATCGCGCCCCATCCCTGCTTTACCTGGTATCGGCCGCGGATGACCGAGGAGGACGCGGAGGATTTGACGGGGAAAGCTTACGGGTGGCGGGGCAAGGCGGTGCCCCTGCGCAACCTGCGGCTACTGCATATTGATAGAAACCGGGAGGGTGCGGATTCTTAAGGCCGCCCCTCCTGTTTTTATCAAATCGAAAGGAAAACCGTCGATACTGCTTAATACTTTCTGAAGATAGAGGAAATCGTGTTTTCAAACCTTAGGGAGTGTGGTATGCTTTTCCAAAACAGCCGGAAATGCCGGCGGAAAAGGAGAGGGAGCGGTGAAGAAGAAATCCTTTTGGCAGCGAACCAACCGGGGCTTCTGGGTCTCGATGGTGCTGCTGCTGGCGGTTGTTCTGTATATTGCGGCCACGCAGCTGATGCTGATTCCCCAGCGCAAGGAGATTCAGGAACTGAGCGACGCCGTCAATAAAATTTGGGAAGAAACCACGCTGATGACCGACGAACAGGCGGCCGCCTTGAACACCTCGAAGGAGAAACAGGATGCGGTGAAGGCGCGTATCCGTCAGGGGCTGTCCCCGCTGTTTGTGGAGGGCTCCAGTTACCTGGACAGCGCCTGCGATTCCCTGATGGCCCTGGTGCAGCAGGAATACAGCGGCCAGCAGCGCACCAAGACCCGCGTGTACCTGGATGTGGATCCGGACAAATGCAACATCATCGAGGACACGGCCCAGGCCACCTATTATTACGCCAACCGGGTCAGCGGACGGTATTATGACTACTACAACGGCGAGGGCGACCTGAAGGATATGGAGAATATTCGGCAGACGCTGAGCCTGTCCCTGATCTGCCAGAAGGTCAAGGGCGAATGGAAGATCTACCGCATCAGCGGTATCAGCAGCAACACGGATACGAGAGGAGATGGGTTCCGATGAGCACAGGCGATATCCTGGTGCTGGAGCACGTGTGCAAGAGCTTCGGCGCCCGTCCGGTGGTGCAGGACGTGTCCTTTTCCGTTAAGGAGGGGGAAATCTTTGGGTTCCTCGGCCCCAACGGCGCGGGGAAAACCACCACCATCAAAATGATTCTCGGCTTGCTGTCCATCGACAGCGGCTCCATTCTGGTGGACGGCCACAATGTCGAAACGGATTTCGAACAGGCCATGCGGCATATCAGCGGCATTGTGGAAAATCCGGATATGTACGGTTACCTTTCCGGCTACGACAATCTGCTGATTCACGCCCGGGCCTGCGGCGTGGCGGAAAGCCGGGTGCAGGAGGTGGCGGAGCTGGTAGGGATGCAGATGCGCATCCGGGAAAAGTTCAAAAGCTACTCCCTGGGCATGAAGCAGCGGCTCGGCGTGGCGCAGGCGCTGCTGCACAACCCCAAGGTGATGATTCTCGACGAGCCCACCAACGGCCTCGATCCGGCGGGCATTAAGGAGTTCCGCGATCTGCTGCGGGGCCTGGCCCATTCACAGGGGCTCGCGGTGCTGGTGTCCAGCCATATCCTGCAGGAGATGCAGCTGATGTGCGATCGGGTGGGGATTATCAGCAAGGGCTGCCTCAAGCAGGTGGCCACCATGGAGGAGCTGACCCACGCCGGCCAGGGCGGCGTTTACCGCTATACCGCCCGGCCCATGGAGACCTTCCGGCAGCTGCTGGAGGCGAACGCGGCGGATCGGATTGTGGCCGCGGCGGCGGATCACATGGATATCCGCATTGCCGAAGACGAAATCCCCGGGTTCAACCGCCGCCTGATGGAAAACCAGGTGGATATTTACGGGCTGAGCCCGGTGGGCACCACCCTGGAGGAGACCTTCATCGAAATCACGGGGGGAGGGAACATCATTGGCTAAGCTGCTGCAGAATGAGCGGACGAAGCTCTATAAAAAGCCGTCTACCTGGGTGCTGTCCGGTGTGGTGATCCTGCTGATGCTCAGCACCGTGGTGCTCCTGAAAGTGATCAACATCATTTCAGCCAATAATAACTACTACTACAGCCAGGCGGATGCCTGGAAGGATGTCTATCAAAGCAACCTGCAGAGCAATGAATGGCAGTTGGAAAACGAGCCGGATAATATCCAGGTGCAGATGGAAATCGCCAAGTACAAGTATCTGCTGGATAAGGAGATTCCGCCCAGCGACTGGCGCACCGACGCGGTGGCCGCCTATTACGAAGCGCTGGGCAACCTGAAAAGCGAGACCGCCATGATGGAAAGCGGCGAGCCGTCCTATCCCGAGGATCAGATGAAAGAGCACATCGCCGCCTACACCGCCCAGGTGGAAGGCTATAAAAAGGTGCTCGATAACGGCAGCTGGAAGGATTTCCTCCGCCTGCGCATCGAGTTTATCAAAAGCGGATACACGGATTCCAGCATCATGGATGTTCCTCAAACGCCCCAGGAGCAAGAAGTGTTTATCCGCGTCCTGCAAATGCAGATCGATATGGACATCGAACCGGTGCCCACGACGTACAGCTGGCTGACGCAAACCTCCCCCAACCAGTGGAAGGTCAACAAGCTGAGCACTCTGCAGAAAAACGAGCTGTCCCTCCTGCGGGGCGAGGTGATCAACAATATGGGCGGGGAGGCGCAGCCCCTCACCTCCTCGGCCAAAGCCAAGCTGGAAAAAGAAAATAAAATCATCCTCAAGGAACTGCAGACCAACACGCCGCCTGTCGACGAGGACGGCTTCCTGGGGATGCTCGACTCCACCACCGGCAATCTGAATCTGATCGGCGTGCTGCTGGTGGTGCTGGCCGGCGGCATCATCGCCGGGGAATTCGGCTCCGGCACAGTCAAGCTGCTGCTGATTACGCCCCACAAGCGGCAGAAGATTTTCTGGGCCAAGGCCGTGCTTCTGCTGGAAATCACCGGCCTGATTCTGGCGGGCATGTTCGTGCTGTCCTTCCTGACTTCCGCCGCCTTTAACGGCTTCGGCGGCATTGGGGATATGGTGGTTATCAGCGTTTTCGGCAACGTCGTGCGGCTGCCCTTCCTGCTGATCATCGTGCTGAAATATCTGCTGTATATGCTGCCGGTGCTGGCATACGGCGGCCTGGCGCTGATGCTCTCGGCAGTGACCCGCAAAAGCGCCGTGTCCATCGCCGTGTCTCTGCTGCTGATGTTCGGCAGCAAGGCGGGTATGCTGATGGTGGTTCTCGGTTCGGTGGCGATGCTGGGCGCGCCGCTGCCCGGGCTGAAATTCCTGCTCTTCGCCAACGAGGATCTGTCGGTCTATTTCCCTGGCGTTTCCTCCCTGATGGAGAAGATGTTCGGCATGAACACCAGCCTGGCCACCTTTGAGCCGACCATGAGTCTGGGCTTCACCGTGTCGGTGCTGCTGGTCTATCTGATCTGCTTCTTGTGGATCGGCCGGGACAGCTTCTGCCGCCGGGATATTCAATAAGAAAAGCACCCGGAATTCGCCTTCACGGCGGATTCCGGGTGCTCTTTACATGGCGATATACAGCAG
>UMGX01013228.1_pt1 | contig 12553 bp, 4 predicted proteins | sample 1965411 | NCBI WGS metagenome assembly UMGX01 (sample SAMEA4836086, study PRJEB28245) | human gut metagenome | biome: gut microbiome; material: fecal sample | place: Denmark | collected 2008 | reverse complement strand
CGAGGTAGGCAACAACGGAACCGATCAATCGACTGAAGATGGTGTTGCTCAGTGTACCTGCGGTGCTAAAGAGGGTAAACCTCATCAAGAAAACTGCCCTCTTTATGTAAAACCAGATGATGGCAACACCAATGATGGCGACACCGATAATAGTGCTGGTGAAGATGCAGATATCAAATCTGTTGTAGATGCTATCAATGCTCTGCCCGCAGCAGGAACAATCACCGAGGAAACCGACCTTGCTACACTGAAAACACAGATCAGTGATATTCGCGCTGCATACGACGAGCTGTCTGATGACCAGAAAGCTGCCTTTGATACTGCCGTTCTGGACAAACTTACTGCGCTGGAAGCTAAAATTTCCGAGCTGGAATCCGGCAAGCAGGAAACTGAATCTTCTGAAGCAGTACAGAATGTCATCGAGAAAATCGATGCTGCGGTTGAACAGATCAACTACACAACAGAAACTATTACTGCAACCGATGGAACAACTGTCACTAAAACACACATTACCATGCTCAAGGACCTCGACCCTGCAAACAATGCAGAGCTCAAAGCCCTCATTGACAAAGAAGCAGCTCACGAGCAGAACGAAACCCAGCCGGATCTGTCCGAGGACGAAGCTGCTAAACTCTCTGATGCACGCAAGGTATTTGAAGATGCCAAAGCAAAATACCTGAGCGAAGGTTTCTCCGATGCACAGCTTGCTGCAAGACAGGCATACGATGCACTTGCTACTGAGGAAGAAAAAGCACAGGTAACAAACTACAGCCTGCTCGAAGATATGGAAGAAAACATTGCTTACATCATGCAGGCAGTTAATACCTTGCCAACAGCTGTTGCAGAAATTAATGGTATTCTATATGATACTTTGGATGATGCTATCGCTGCTGCTGTAGATGGTGATACCATTGAGATTTTAAATAATTGTAGTACCCCAAACGGATTTGCTATTGGTGGAAAAACTGATAATCATGACAATCCTAATGATTTAACAATCAGTGGTAATGGACATACAATCACCCTTGACCAAAAAGGTATTTACATCGCAAAAGATGGTGCTACTACTCCATCAAAACTGACATTTAATAATTGTAAGCTGGACATTCGTCCAGCCTCGGGAACACCAACAATTAGTGGTGAAGGATATCCATGGGCAGCCGTAATTATCAATTACGATTGTGAATTAACCTTTGATAACTGTACCGTAAATGTAAAGCAACCTATCGGTGATACAAAAGTCCATACAGGTCTTTATTACCATGTAGGTTCTAAAATTAATCTGAACAATACAGTTATGAGTGTAACAGGGTTTAAAACAAATGGATTTTCGGCAGATGTTAATGATGAAGATCTTCCATATACTTCAGAATTGAATGTTTTGAACGATTCAAATTTGACAGTATCTCAAAACCGCGCTGGACTTACAGCTGCACTCAAAGTTACTGTAACAAATTCCAAACTTACTAATAGTAATAATAGAGATTATGCCTCCAATGAAGCAGATTACTTTATTACAGATTCTAAGGTAGATATCTCTGCTAATGGCGGACATGGTATGTCTGCACGAAATGTAGAAATAGTAAACTCTAATGTAAAATGTGAGGGTAATGGTGGATTTGGTGTTACATACTATGGTAGAATGAAAATGGATGGTTCTTCCACTCTCGATGCTAACCAAAATGGTAATGCTGGTTTACGTGCAAACAATAAAGGAAAAACTTCTGATGTAGCATCCGGTGCAAAAGTAAATATTTTAGGAAATAGCCATAATGGCTTAGAAAATTATGGTGATTTTACATTTGAAGATGGTGTTATTCTCAGAATTAATAACAATGACGAAGTAAGCACTAATGGCGGTGGTATTTATAATGCAGGTAGTATCATTCTTCCAAGTGATACTGAAATTATGAATAACCACGCTAAAAAAACCGGTGGTGGTATCTGCAATGATGGTACAGTTACTGTCCCAAATGGTGTAAAATTATATAATAATCATGCAGATATAGCCGGAGATGATATTCACTTAGGATCAGAAAATAAATTCAAGGATGCAAGTATTACTTTTTATCCTGTAGGTAGTGATTGGACTCTTACTCAAACACAACTTCCAATTACTGGTTGGTATTTTGATGGTAATAAAGATGGAACTAGTGTTACTGAATTAAACACTAACCGTTGGAGTCAAGGAAACTATTATGATCTCGCAAATGTAACTGCTGATGGAATTACTCTTCGAGGATTCCAATCTCTCAAAGCAGCACATGCTTATGCTTATGATCCTGAAACCCCAGTTAATCCAACTAATTGGGAACACTCCAAATCTAAGACTGCAACCAATCTGGATGCAAACTATCAGTCTCAGGTAACTCTGTCGCTGCCATCAGCACAGGAACAGCTGGTAACCGATGTTGTTTTTGTTCTGGATAAATCTACCAGCGCAACAGTAGAAGACCAGATGATCGAAATGTTAAACTCTTTGAATCAGCAGATTACTGAAACTGGTGCAAAGGTTAAAGTTGGTGTTGTTATCTTTAACAAAGAAGCTAACCGTGTTCTTGAGTTGACTGAACTGAACTCTGATAATATGAGCCAGATTGAAGATGCAATCAGACAGGAAATTTCCAGTGGTACTAACACACATGCAGGTCTGCTCGCTGGTAAAGCAATGCTGGATGCTGATACTTCTGTAGATGCCAACCGCAAATACATGATTTTTGTCAGCGATGGTATTACTTATATGTATAATGCTGAACCAACTGTAACTGCTTGGACTTTCTTTGCTGATAGTTACAATAATTGGGCTGGTCCAGATAACTGGAACTCCAAATATGGTAACAATAACGCACCTGAAAACTGGGAGTCTTGGTTAGATGATATTGGTCAAAAAGTAGCTGCCCAAGGCACAACATATGAGTATCCTTATGGCGGTACACCTATAAATGCAACACCTGAGGATAAAGAACAACAATCCAATTATGCTAACTCAATCGATAAAGCTCTTTACTTAACGCATCAAGTTTATCAAGAAGCTCAGAACGCAGGCTATCATTGCTATGCGATGAATGCTACCAGCAATGCCGATCATCCATGGGCTACTTCCTTCATGAATTATCTTGCAGGTGGTAAAGAAGTTTCGTTTGATGATATCCAGAATGATATCTATTATCTGCTGGATGCTGGAAGCCAGATAGTTGACGTGATCGGTGAAGGTATCGACAATGTTGGCAATGAGTACGACTTTAAGTTCATTGATGAGGCAGATAAACTTACTTTGAAAGTTGGCAATGAAGTTCTTCCAATTCATGAAGAAAACGGTTATTATGGATTTGGCGAAAAATTAACAAGTGGTGACTATGCAGGTCATTATCCTTATGAACTGACCTACTATCCAGAAGGCATGGGAACACGCTCCCTGGAAGTAGCTGGCGAGCTGTTCCGTTGGGATATCAACGTACCAGTTTCCAACTTTGCTCCGGTACAGCTGACCTACACCGTACAACTGACCCATCCTCAGACTGCTGATGGAACCTACGGACAGTATGATGCAGACGGCAGCGAAGAATATGCTGGACTGTACACCAACAAGATGGCAATCCTCTATCCGGTAGACAGCAATGGTGTTGAAGGAGAACAGGAAGCATTCCAGAAACCAACCGTAAGCTACAGCATCAGCAACGGCAAACCTGTAGATCCACCTGACCCAGAAGACCCAACCCCACGTCCGGGCGGCGGCGGTGACGAAGATGATGATACACCAACCATCATCAATGAAACACCGGTTCCAACCACCACAATCGACGATGAGGATGTTCCACTGACCGACCTTCCAGAGGATACTGTTACCATCGATGATGAAGAAGTTCCTCTCAAGGATATCCCGAATACCGGCGATATGATTCCAGTTCCTGCAATGGTTGCAGCTGTAATCTCTATTGGTGGTATTGCTCTTCTGATGAAGAAACACAAATAACAAATAAAAAAGGAAGCTCTTAAAAGAGCTTCCTTTTTTATTTGCAGTGAATATAGTTTTGCACCTCATCCCAAGGTACCGGGAATCCTGCTCCGTGGGAACAGAAAATAGAACAGGAAGGATTTTCAAGGTCACGTTCTCTCTGATATCCAATCTGCTCCACAATTTCCTGCTGATGCTTACAAGGTTCATAACCATCAAACCAAAAACTCATTACACCTTTGCCGCGTGTATAGGAAATAAACTCCCTGCCATATCCGGACAAAACCGCTGCCGGTCCTCTTCCCTCCAGAATCATCCGTTCTTCCTCCATCTGCGGAGAGCCAAAAGAACATTCCATTCGCTGAAGGTCTGCCATCAATCTTCCTGCCTGCTCTGATTCCAGTGAGATGGAAAAGGCGTAATAAGGCTCCAACAGTATCATCTTGTCCTGATGCAGCAGTTGTTCCAACCCCTGACGGATAGCGCGGTAGGTTGCCTCCCGGAAGTCCCCTCCTTCGGTATGTTTTAAGTGAGAGCGTCCGGTGAGCAGTGTAACCTTGACATCGCAAAGCTCCGAACCGGTCAGTACTCCTTTATGTTTTTTCTCAAACACATGAGTTCGAACCAGATTCTGCCAGTTCTGGGCAAGAATATCGGTTGGGCACTCACTGTCAAAACTGATTCCACTTCCTCTTGGAGCCGGAGATAGACGCAGATGCACTTCCGCATAATGGCGCAATGGCTCATAATGCCCATAACCTACCACTTCTTCCGCAATGGTTTCCTGATACAGTACCTGGCAATCTCCAAACGAAATATCCAGCGAGAAGCGTTCTTTACACACTTCCCGAAGCACTTCCAGCTGAATTTCTCCCATGACCCGAATCTGGATTTCCTGCAAACTTTCCTCAAAGCTGACTCCAAGCATTGGGTCTTCATCTTCCAGTTGCCTTAAGTTTTCCAACACCGTTCTCAGCAGTACTTCTTTTGGAACAATCACCTTGGCGCCCAGCATCGGAACTAGGTGATAATCCTGGTGAAAACATTTTTCACCGATTCTGTCTCCAGGATGAACCTGTGTAAAGCCAGTTACTGCACAAAGTTCTCCTGCATGTACCTGCTGTACCGTCGTAAATCGGGTTCCATGATAGATACGAAGTTCATTCACTTTTTCTTTTGCCTTTGTCCCATCCGCAAGCAGGATATCGATCTCTTCCCGCGCATGAAGAATTCCGGACTGCACCTTCAAAAAGGTAATTCTTTCCTTTCTTGCGTCGTGTCGAATCTGCCATACCGTCGCTGCAAAATTCCCACCATCCTCTTTAGGACAGGTGATCTGATCCAATCCAGTAAGGAAACTGTCAATCCCCTCATCCTGCAAAGCAGAACCCTGGAAACAAGGAAACAACTTGCGCTGCTTTACCAATTTCTGCAGAGTATGACAGCACAATGACTCATCATACTCTCCTTCCAGATAACGCTCCAGCAATCCATCGTCTTCTGCCGCTACCCGTTCGATCAATTCTTCTTTCCATCCCTGTTTTTCAAAAGAACCACTGCAATCACAAACACCGGCACTCATCCGTTTTTGCAACTGAGAAAGCACCCTTTGAGCATCTGCTCCTGTGCGGTCTGTTTTATTCAGGAAGAAAAAGGTCGGTACCTCGTATTCTTTTAGAAGTTTCCACACCTGTTCGGTATGTGCCTGAATTCCTTCTACACAGCTGACTACCAAAACAGCATAATCCATTGCGGAGATCGCTCGTTCCATCTCTGCACTAAAATCCATATGTCCCGGAGTATCCAACAGAAAATATCGGTTCTCTCCCATTTCAAACGCTGCATGATTAGAAAAGATGGTGATTCCCCGTTCCTTTTCCAAACGGTCACTGTCCAAAAATGCATCCTGATGATCTACCCTTCCGCGTTTTCGGATGCTGTTGGTGTGATACAAAAGCTGTTCACAAAAGGTTGTTTTTCCCGCGTCCACATGGGCAAGAACGCCTATTGTTAATCGTTTTCCCATATCATCTCCCCTTTTCCTGCCTATTGTATCATATTTCTGCAAAAATCACCAAGCCTTATGTAAAATCTAATCGCATTTATGTAAAATCTTCGTTTAAAGTTTGCACCCTCTACTCAGATGTGCTATCATAAGATGTAGTAATGTTATCTAATATCTTCATATTATAATATCTTTTCAGGAGGTATTTCCATGTCCAGATCTCAAAAATTACAGCAGGATGTTTTGGAATATTTGGAAAATAATCGTCCGCGTTTTTTAAGCGCGATCAGGGAACTGGCTCAGATCCCAGCTCCTTCAGGACAGGAAGAACTGCGTGCACAGTGGTGTAAACAATATCTGGAATCCCTTGGTGCAACCGGTGTATATATTGATGAGGCTCTCAATGTTATTTTCCCTTATGGCGATATGAGCGGTGATCTGTGTGCCATTTTAGGACATACCGATGTTGTTTTTCCAGACACAACCCCTCTTCCTTTTAAAGAGGAAAACGGAAGATACTATGCACCGGGAATCGGGGACGACACCACCAATGCCGTTGCTGTCATGGAAATGGCAGGCATGGCAATCAAACTGGGATTAAAGCCTAAAACAGGAATTTTGTTTGTCCTCAACAGCGGTGAGGAAGGTCTTGGAAACTTAAAAGGTACACGCCAGCTGATGAAAGACTTTGGCGATAAAATCAAACGACTGTATGCTATCGACGGCGGAATGAAGACTGTTGTCAACGATGCAGTCGGTTCCAAACGCTACCGCATCTCTGTCAAAACCGAGGGTGGACATTCCTTTGGTGCATTCGGAAATCGAAACGCCATCTATTATGCAGCAAAGATGATCGATACCTTCTACAGTTTAAAAGTTCCTGATATCGGAAAGACCACCTACAATGTTGGTGTGATAGAGGGCGGAACTTCTGTTAACACCATTGCACAAAACTGCTCGATGATGTATGAATATCGCTCCAATAAAAAGGAAGGCCTTGCCTTTATGGATCGATTCTTCGATTCAGTTATCGCATCGTTCCAGACATTCGGAATTGAGGTTACAGTCGAAGCTCTGGGAGATCGTCCCTGCAAAGGAGATGTCGATCCTTCCGGCTTAACCAAGATTGTTATGGAAGCCTCTGAAAAGTATGGATATCACCGCACCGAAGAATGTGGTTCCACCGATTGCAATATTCCGCTTTCGATGGGAATTCCAGCAGTATGCTTTGGTGTTTATGAAGGAAAAGGAGCACATACCCGGGAAGAATGGGTCGATGTGGAATCTACCCGCGACGGTATGAAAATTCTTTCCGAAGTGCTGCTGAGTGAAATGTGCTGTTAAGCCTCACAACCTGTATCTAGGAGAATCATTATGCAAGAAATCGTACCAAATATTTCCAGACCTAAAATCTTTGTCAATCGAGAATTAAGCTGGATGGAGTTTAATCTCCGCGTTCTGAGTGAATCTTTAAATCCGAAAATTCCCCTGATGGAACGTTTAAAATTTTTATCCATCTACTTTTCCAATCTTGACGAATTTTTCATGGTTCGTGTCGGTTCCCTTCACGACCAGAGCATCGTTGAGCCGGACAAACTGGATGACAAAACAGGACTAAACGCTGCAGATCAGATCGATGCAATCCTCAATAAAGCAAATCAGATTAACCCTATCGCACAAAAGGCATGGGAATCTATCTGTCTGGAACTTCGCAATCAGGATATTGATATCCTCGATCTTCATCACTTGAGCAAACTGGACGAGCAGATTGTCCAGAAATATTTCAGCGAAGAAATGCGCCCACTGCTTTCCCCACAGATTATCGACCGTCAGCATCCTTTTCCTTTCTTAAAGAATAAGGAATCTTTTATTGTCAGCGTGTTGGAAAGCAAGGATGAAAATATCTGTCTTGGCATTGTTCCTTTCTCTCAGCTTCCACCTTATTTCATTTTTAATATCAATCAGCGCAGAAAAATCCTGTTTACCGCTGACGTTCTCCTGCACTTTGCTCAGAAGCTGTTTGGGAAACAGAAGATTCAGGAAAAGCATGTCATGCGTGTAACCCGAAATGCTGATATCTCGGTGGATGAAGGTTTGTTCGACTTTGACATCGATTTTCGTGGTGTCATGACTGAAATGCTCAAAAAACGCCGTCGTCTGGATGTGGTACGCCTTCAGTTCTCCTCCCAGCCTGGAGAAAAGTTATCCGCTTTCCTTTGTAAAAAGCTGAAAGTTTCTCCGAACTGTATTCTGGTTCGCTCCATTCCTCTGGATTTTTCCTTTGGTTTTGCACTCCCGTCTGCACTTGATCCACACAAGGATAAAAAACAGTGGTACTATCATGAAGCCAAACCATTTGTACCGGTTGATTTTGCAAACGGCGATGGCGGTGGTGCTATCAACTATCTGCAAAACCATGATCTGCTCCTGAGTTTTCCATTCCACAGCACAAAGCCATTTGTGGATCTTCTCAATGAAGCAGCAGATGATCCAAGCGTCCTTTCCATCAAGATTTCTCTGTATCGACTTGCAAATCACAGTAAGATCGCTTCCGCCCTTGCTCATGCTGCGGAAAAAGGAAAGGAAGTCCTCTGTGTTCTGGAATTGCGCGCTCGTTTTGATGAACAGAACAACATCAACTACGCAACCATGCTCGAAGAAGCAGGATGTACCGTCATTTACGGACTCAGTGATTATAAAATTCACGCAAAACTCTGCCTGATTACCCGCAAGGTCCATAATCAGATTCGATATATCACCCAGGTGGGAACTGGAAACTACAACGAAAAGACCTCTGAACTTTACACCGACCTCTCGTTTATCTCTACCGATCAGGCCATGGGCGAGGATGCAACCCACGTCTTTCAGGCTCTGTGCATGGGCGAGGTCGTGGATTCCACCAAGAGTTTGTGGGTCGCTCCAAACTGCTTTGAGCCAAATGTCATTAAGTATATTGATGAACAGATTGAAGCCTGCCGCTCTGGAAAGGAAGGTTATGTCTTTATTAAGGTAAACTCCCTCAACGACATGGAAATCATGGAAAAGCTGATCGAAGCTTCCCAGGCAGGCGTCAAAATCGAAATGGTCATCCGCGGTATCTGCTGTCTGTGCCCAGGGGTTGAAGGTTACAGCTACAATATCCGTATCAAGAGCATTGTTGGACGATATCTGGAACATTCCCGCATCTTTATCTTTGGAGCAGATGAAGATACCCAGCGTATCTTTATGGGCTCCGGTGACCTGCTCAACCGCAATACCCGCCGTCGCGTTGAGGTGTTCACCGAAGTTAAATCTGCGGATGCGCGCCGCGATATCAAGCGTCTGGTCGATGCAATCCGCATGGACAACCAGAATTCCTGGCAGATGCTCGCAGACGGAAGCTATCTGAAGGACACCAGCGACCACGCAGAGCCACTGGATTCTCACAAGTATCTGCACGAGTATTTTGAAAAGCCGCTGGAGCTTCCGGCAAAGAAACACTCCCTGCGAGAAAGATTGTTCGAGCACTTCCATCATAAATAAAATCTATTTTACACTTTTACAGACCGAATTTTGTTCATTCGGTCTGTTTTTTTATCTTTTTTAGTCATGTTTTAAATTTTTATTTTCTTTAGTTGTAAATTTTTCATTTTATATTCACAAAAACCTTTACTTTCTAAAACTATTGTGCTATAATCTGGGTATCTTAGGTCATCTTTTTGACCCACATGTAACAAATTTATGTAAGGAGAGATTTTTATGACGAACAGATTCAGGCGTTCTATGGTCTCTGTTCTGCTGGCAGCTTCCCTGCTGTTCAGTTCCCAGAGTGTTATTGCGTTCGCTGATTATGGAAGTAAATCGGATGCATCCGATTTGTCTCCTGTACAGGAGAGCGTGGAAACGGTTGTAAAAAACGAACAGACAACTTTTGAAGAAACCGAGGAAAGTAAAGAAGAACTTACAACTTCTGAGAAATCTGAGGAAACCACTGGTACTGAGGAATCCACAACTCCAGAGGAAACAACAACTACCGAACAGCCTGCACCTGCTGCTCCAGTAACAACACCTGCAACTTTAGATGCAAAAGAATTCAATTATTCTGAGCATACCTTTACATACAAAAAAGGGGATGCAGGTATTGCATCTGTTTCTTATTATGATAAATATGGTAATTCTGGAACCATCTCGGAAGGAAAATCCATCACTACTGAATCAACACTCATCCACCAAAACACAACTACTTTCATTGTTACTACAAAATCAGGCTATAAGCTTGTTGGTTTAACCGGTGATAATGTAGAAACAAATGCTTTTACCGTACTCGGTAATAATCAATATGAATTCCATTTTACTGATAAATCCGGTTTTGATTTTAAAGAAGTTTCCTTTAGTCTGGAGACAGCAAAAATCGAATACGAATTTATTGATGAAGAAGGTCATTCTTTAGGCACTGCTACAATAGGAGACACTATCTCTTTAAAGGACCCTGAAGACAACCCAGACCTCGAATTTGTTGGTTGGTATGTTGGTGATATAAAACTTGAAGGTTCTTTAACTGAAGATATTATTGCTTATGCTGACGAAAATAACCAAATCAAAGTAGAAGCAAAATATGAAGATAACAAACCATTCTGGACATTTAAAGCTGATAAGAATGGTAAAGTACAGTTGAATGACGAAGCTCCTAAAGATTCTATCGTTTTCACTAAGACGCAAGTTGAAGCATTAAACAATGGTAAAGACGATTTTCTCTTTGTTGTTCCAAATGAGGGCTATGGTTTTGCAGGCTGTACAGGAAATCAGGTGCTGGTAGAAACTGGTCTTTGTCTTGACAACCTTAACAAAAATGTCGAATTTTATTCAACAGCACATTTTAATCCATTGGTAAATATCACCTTTAATCCTGGTGATCATGGAACATTAGTTGATTCTTCTAAATCTACAGGCACTATCACTTCTGACTACAACCTCGCTTATCTCGCTTTCCCAGAAGTTACACCTGAAAAAGGATATCGACTGGTAGGCTGGAAACGTGATGGTTCTAGTGAAATCGAAACAATTTCTGTAAAAACACCAGTTGGATACGTTGAAAATGGCATCACTTATACTGCACAGTATGAAGAAGTGCCTGCCGAACAGATTACTGACCTTAAAATCCATATCGGTGATAATCTAAGTAAAAAATATTCTAAAGAAGGATTAGCTGGAACCTATCTCTATCGATTAGGTTATGACTTGATTCCACTCCATGCAGAATATGGAAGTCAATATATTCTCACAACTTCCAATTTGCAAGGTACTTTCTCTGACGCCGATGTTTCAAAACTCCCTAAAGACCTCACTATTGAATACGATACAATCGAAGAAGTTCAGTCCTTCTTCCAGGGATTTACCTATATGAATTTGATTATTGATAAACCATATATTGATAACTCTCATATCGTGAATGTTAGGGTAGAAGGTACAACATTGCACATCACTCTGGATATTCCAGCACCAGAAGCACCAGCAAATATTAACGAGCTTCTTGATGTAACTCTCAATTGTGAAAATCCAGATCATCCTGAAGAATATGCTAAGTCCAAAACTTATTCTGATCTTTTACCAAATTCTTATACCATTGGCGAAGTAAAAAATAATGATGGTACCTATACCTGCGATATTACCGTTTACCCTGAAACATATCTGACAGATTACAGCCAGAATGTTACCAAAACAAATCATGTTTTGGTAACGACCCCAGAAAACCCAACAGGTATTGTTAATGTTACACTGAAATACGAAAACGAAACTTGGAAACCAGCAGAATCTCCTGTAACTTTCACTGTAACTTGTAAGGAATCTATTCCTCTGACACCTTCTAAACCAAGCGATGATGTTGTAAAAGCAATTATGGATAAGATCAGCGTTACCGTGGACTGTACTAATACCACTGGACATGATCCTATGAATCATACTTTAACAGGTGCTGAATTTACTGTAGGAGATATCTATTCTGTAGCTCCATTTGCAGATCAAGATCCAGATCCAGTGATTCTGTGCCCAGTTACAATTAATAACTATGTATCCCTCCAAAATGGATTTATCACACAGTATAATGCTGCAACAAATGAACCACACACGCTTTCTTCTGGTTTTATTCCTGCTTCAATCGTTCTAACCTATAATAAAGATGCTCAGGACGGTAAAGGAGCTTGGGAAAATCATGATTTAGAAAATATCACTTTATCTTTGACCTGTAACCCAACTACACCAGGTGGCGGTGGTGAAGGTACAAACCCAGGCGGCAACGGCGGTGACAACGACGACGATGATGATCGTTACACCGGTGGCAACACCGTTACCCGTACCATCAACGATGATGATGTTCCTCTGAATGATCGTCCAACCAACACCACAACCATCGACGATGAAGATGTTCCTCTGGCTGACCTGCCGGATGATACCGTAACCATCGATGACGGTGAAGTTCCTCTGAAAGCTAACCCATCTACCGGTGACTCTCTGCCATTCGCAGCAATGGCTGCAGCAGCACTGTCTCTGGGCGGCGTGATCGTTCTTAATCGTAAAAAGAAGTAATCTCATAAGATCCCTTCTTTCTCAAAACAAAA
>UMGX01007231.1_pt1 | contig 12716 bp, 10 predicted proteins | sample 1965411 | NCBI WGS metagenome assembly UMGX01 (sample SAMEA4836086, study PRJEB28245) | human gut metagenome | biome: gut microbiome; material: fecal sample | place: Denmark | collected 2008 | reverse complement strand
TCTCTCTATTGGACGAAGTGGCTCTCAACCATTGGAATACTCACGGCTAACTGTAATATGAGCGTTGATCTTACCATTAATATTCTCGGAAAGTGCATTGGATAGCTTTCTGTCGTCATATGGCTTATGAAAAGAATGTATGATCTCTTCTTCCCATGTATACATCATATTGATAATTGGATCGTATTCAGGAATATTGGCTTTACAGAATTCCATGAGTAATTGTTCCAGCTTTTCTCTCGCATTTTCACACGTTGCGTTTCTATTGAATTCTCTGTACTTTTCTTTTAACCGATATGCTTTCGTAAGCTGGGAGTTGAGTTCCAGTATCATATTGAACAGATCCCGATAGTTTAGTTTTGTCTGAAATCTATGGTTATACCTGGGTTCGTTATCCAGATTATAATCGGACTCCAGCAGCTTGTGCCATTTTTTCAAGAGGTAATATCCGTTTGAGCCATAATCGAAAGAATTCATGATTCGAATTCGCACCTTTGTAAAAGCGGAACCAATATTTTTGATTACATGGAACGGATCAACAGCGATGACACAGTTGGGAAATACAGAATGGGCAACATTCTTATAGGATTCCCACATATCGATGGTAACATATTTAACTTGCCTTCTTTCTTCGATTGGAATATTTAAAAAGTATCTTTTCAAATATTCTGATTGACGAGAAGGCAGCACTTCCAAAAGACGTCTGCCTACATTATCAACAATGATACACAGATAGGTATTGTTCCTGTTGGAAAGAACAGGCGAATGATATTCATCGATACCGATCGATTCAGTTAATTTCTGTCTGGGTACTATGATCCAACTGTCGGCGTATCGTTGAACCGTCGTTACAGAAGTATGATGTCTTTGGGCAATATTCAGATAAGTGTAATCCAGGTTCCTTAAGTCAATCATGATCCTGCGGATTTGTGAATAACTTTCAGAGATCCCGGTAAAGGTGAACGGGTTATCCTCCATAATTGTTTTTCCACAACGTTTACATTTATAGCGTCGGGCAGACCAGATGATATTGCCGTCAAAGTCGAGAATAGTGGGGTTATGAATGACCTTTCTATGCTTGCCATGGGATATCATTGGATGATTACAGATAGGGCAAGGGACAGAAGTAAGCTTTAGAGTGATATAGATGTCAAAAGAATTAACATGCCTTTGAATCCGTGATGATTCAATGTCGTCAGGATTCAGATTGAGCATAGCTGTGATATAATCTAAATCAGGAATAGAAATTCCTCCCTTCGTATAAATTCTCTTTGGCGATTGAATTATATACTGAAGGGGATTTTTTTGTACGAAAAAGGGCACCCACACGAAAAATTAAAGATGCCCCCAAGTGCCCACAGGATAAATTAGAGAGTGCCAACACCCACACGAAAAATTAAAGCGCCGAAATAACTTTTCTTAGTTCAGAAGTGATATTTTTATTTTTGATCCATTGATTTCTCGAATAAAAATGTTTGTAATCAATTTTTCTGATTTGCTATTTTTCAGGAATTGTCTTTTAATCGGTTTTTTTGGATACTAGGTTTTTGCTTATAGTATAAACTTAAGTTTGATTTTAGAAGGCTAAGAATTAATCTTGCTTTGACATTTGAATTATTAGAACAATTGAAGTATAGTAAAAACCAACTCAAGGAGTTGGATAATATGAAAAAGAAAAATTGGTTTTTAAGAATATTGAAGTGGTCCCCAAGTCAAGGACAAAGATAAAAAAAGTACTTCTAAAAAAGTAAAAGATAAAATATCCTTCTGTTGAACATGAACAGGAGGATATTATGTCTATTTGCCAATAAAGTGATAACAGTTTATAATCATATATATCTTTAACAAAAAGGAGGAGCGAAAATGATTTGTCCAAAATGTAAAAAAGAATTACCAGAAGACGCAAAATTCTGCTTGGAGTGTGGGACTCCTTTGGAAAGTAAAGAAAGTGAATTGAAAAATAATGAAGTAAAAGAGATTAAAGAAGAAGTGGTTCAGGAAACTGTTATAGATGAGCCGGAAACACAGAAAGTTACTGAAGATGAAATTGAAACGCAGGACGAAGTAGAAGACGATTCTGAATCTTTAGAAGAAACAAGTGAAACAAACGAAGAAGACACGGTTGAAGAAGTTCAAGAAGAAACTAAAGAAACAAAAGAGGAAGAAACTCATTCGAATAAAATTTGGTACTATGTTTCAAATAATCAATCTGTAGGTCCATTCTCTGTAGAAGAAATGGAAGATTTGATTGAAAATAAGACTATTTATGGAAATACCTATGTATGGAAATCTGGTTTAAAAGATTGGATCTATTTAAAGAACTCGGATTTAGCCACATATCTTCAAAAAGAAGAAACAAACACAAAAACAGAAACAACATCTGAAGATGCTTCCTGGTTCTATGTAAACAGTTCAAACCAACAAATGGGACCATATACAGAAGAAGAGATGGTACAGTTTATTAAAGAGGGTATCATAACGGCGAATACTTATGTATGGAAATCCGGAATGATGGATTGGATCCATTGTAAGGATTCTACTTTATTTGATCGACGATCTGGATCAGGTGGATTTAATAATTACGCAAATGGAAATACGAATAAGATCTTTATTGAGACAAGAAGTATTCCAGTTTGTATTATCTTAAGCATTGTAACTTGTGGTATCTATAATTTATATTGGATCTATCGTTTGGCTAAAGATGTAAATACATTGAATGCAGCTCAACAAAAACCAACAGGACAAGATGCCGGAATGGTCATATTATTATATATCATTACATGTGGGCTATATGGAATTTATTTTTATTGGAAAGTCGGAAAACTTGTAAAACAGTTACAATTTGATAATGGATATTATGTAGAAGATAATAGTTTGGTTATGATGCTTCTTTGTATATTTGGTCTTGGACTAATCTCAAATTGTATCCTTCAAAGTACATTAAATGATATTCAACGTTATGCTTAAAAAAGTAGTGAGTGGAATGGGGGCAATCTTGTTGTTGCTCCTTTTTGTTATTGTAATCGGATACCACTGTCCTATTCAAAAAATCACTGGATTTCCCTGTCCTGGATGTAATATAATAACGAGTAGTTATTGGCTTTTTGTAAAAGGAGACCTTAATACCTCCTTGTATTATCATGCTTTACTGATACCAACGATCATCGTTTTTGTTGTGTGTCTTTTTTTGTCTTATAAAAAAAATAAGAAAATTAGAGATAGACTTTTATTGATATGGGGAATTGCCATGATTCTGTATTATATGTACCGAATGCTCTTTGTTTTTCCTGATATACCTATGGTCTATGATGAAACAAGTTTATTTAGTTTAATTTTTGATATACATTTTTAAATGATTAGAAAGGATGTAGAGATATGAAAGAAAAAATGAAGAAGTATTCCAAACACATTTTAAAGTTTATATTATATTTTTTCATTGTTTTACTCGTATTTTTAGGCCTTTTATTAATTCAGGTTGCCGAGTGGGTTCCTGAAACATTTGGTGATATTCCATTTGAACAGGTGATTTTCCACATGCTTGCGCCAGTGGAATCCACTGATACAGTTAACTATGTTCAAAGCTTTATTCAGGAATGCTTACCATTCCCAACAATTTTAACTTTAATATTAGTTTTATTGTTTACTATCCAAGCGCAGTTTTCAGAAAAGATTAGGTTAAAGAAGACTGTAATTGTGAATACTGTTCTTGTTATATGCAGTGTAATTTCTTTTGGATTAGGAATTCAATATTGTGCAATCAGTGTAAATGCGGATGATTATATTGACGGAATGCTTCATCCTTCTACCATTTATGAAGATTATTATGTAAATCCTCAAAGTGTGAACTATACTTTCCCAGAGCAGAAAAGAAATTTAATTTATATCTTTTTAGAGTCTATGGAAACTACTTATGAAGACATAGCCAATGGGGGCGCAATGGAAAATAACTTGATACCTGAATTGACCAATCTAGCCAATAATAATCTTACTTTTTCAGGAGGCAATGTAGCTAATGATGGCTTTAATGTATTATCAGGGAATGGTTGGACCGTAGCTGCAATGGTTGGCCAGACAAGTGGAATCCCATTAAACATTCCTGTAGATGGAAACAGCTATATCAGCGAAGGAAACTTTTTAAATGGAGCTTATTCAATAGGCGAAATTTTAGAAGATAATGGATATGTAAATGAGTTGTTAATTGGTTCAGATGCAGAATTTGGTGGTAGAAAATACTATTTTGAACAACATGGTAACTATAATATTGTAGATATCAATGAAGTTAAAAAACGAGGTTGGCTAGAGCAAGATTATTATACTTGGTGGGGCTATGAAGATGTAAAATTGTTTGAATATGCCAAGAATGAACTGACTACCTTAGCAACAAGTGGGCAACCATTTAACTTTTCGATGTTGACAGTTGATACACACTTTACCGGTGGATATCCTTGTCAGGAATGTATCGATCTTTGGGGTGATCAATACTCCAATGTCATTTCGTGCTCAAGTCGACATGTCGGAGAGTTTATATCCTGGATCCAGCAACAACCTTTCTATGCCAATACAACAATTGTGATTGCAGGAGATCATAAAAGCATGGATACAACATGGTTTGATTCCATTGAGGAAAGTGGATATCAAAGAAAAGGATATTTTACGATCATCAATCCAGCTATAGCGCCGGTTTCTAATGAAAGTCGTATAATATCTACCGTGGATTTATTTCCAACCACTTTGGCATCTTTAGGTGTAACTTTTGATTCCAATCGATTAGCGCTGGGAACAAATTTATTTACGGATGAAAGAACATTGGCAGAAATCATGGGTGTAGAAGAGCTGGATGCTCAGTTACAGAAACATTCAAATTATTACGATAAAAATGTTTTATATGGAATTGGAAAGAAGTAGTTATATGGATGAAAGAAAAAAACTGTTATTTATCATTAACCCGGTTTCTGGAAAAAATCGTTCAAAGGGACAAATTTTAAATGCTTTGGATCAATTTTCAAAACATGATTTATTTGTGGAAACATATATAACACAAGCACCAATGGATGCATATGACTATATTCTTAAATATGCAGAAAATTATGATATCGTAGTTATTAGCGGTGGAGATGGAACATTAAATGAAGCTACAAATGCTTTAATACAATTAGAGAAGAAGCCGTTATTAGGCTATCTTCCTTCTGGAACGATGAATGATTTTGGCGCTAACTTTAATTTAAGTACTAATTTAGAAGAAGCTGCTAAAACGGTTTGTGAAGGGAAAGTAGATGTATTTGATCTAGGTAAGATCAATCATCAATACTTTAACTATGTGGCTGGTTTTGGAATGATTTGTGAAGTATCTTTTGAAACGGACCAGGAATTAAAACATGTTTTAGGCAATCTAGCTTATGTCATCAAGGCGGTTTCTTTACTACCAAATCTAAAGCCCTATCATGTAAAGATGAATATTGATGGACAGGAAATTGAAAAAGATTTAATGTTTGGGCTTATTATCAACGGCGTCCGTGTTTCTGGATTTGATCTTGTGGAAAAAAGTGATGATGCCATGAAAGATGGCACATTGAATGTAATCCTAGTAGAACATACGCCAAATTTATTAGAACTGTATAATTATCCAGTTGGACTTTTAAATCCATCTGTAAATGGAAAATATGTAACACGGTATCAAGCTAAACATATAACGATTGAAGCCGATGAGCCAATGAAGTGGACCTTGGATGGGGAAAAAGGCAAAGAAAGAGACAAAGCTGAAATACAGGTTGTACCAAGAGCTTTAAAGATTATTTGTTAAGATGAAAGAATTTTCAAAAAAAGAAAAATATTTACATTTTCTTTAAAAAGGTGTTGACATATTAGTATATTTATTTATAATGTATTCATACAAGTAAATCGGATGAAGATAGAGGTAGCAATGCATCAGAGTACTGCATGGAGTTGGCAAACTAAGAAGTGCAGGAAAGGTAATCATTGCCGAAGGACATAAGGTGGCAACCTTATCCCTGGGGTATTAGGGAATACCTAATACACTCCTTCAAACTTTGAAGAGGGGTTATCTTATAGCGAAGGGACTTTACAAGCTATGCGATAACGCATAGCTTTTCTATTATTTCACCGATTCAGAAAGGATGAAGAGATATGAAAAAATTACTTGCTGCTGCAGCGGTAGCTGCCCTAGCCTTAACAGGCTGCGCTTCTGGAGGTAACACAGAATCAACATCAGATGATAACACTTTTGTAGTCGGTATGGAATGTGCCTATGCACCATTTAACTGGCAAACAAGTACTGAAACAGATACTTCAGTTCCTTTAGGTTCAAATGGATATGCAGATGGGTATGATGTTCGTGTAGCTCAATATATCGCTGATGAGCTGGGAATGGATCTAGAAATTAAAACAATTTCATGGGATGGTTTATTACCGGCACTTGATTCTGGAGAAATCGATGCGGTTATTGCTGGTATGACAGCCAATGAAGAACGTGAACAGGGAGCTGATTTTACAACACCTTACTATGATAGCGAAGGTATGATCATGATCGTAAGAAAAGACAGTGAAGAAGCAACATATACAGATATTCAACAGTTCTCAGGAAAGAATGTTGTAGGTCAAAAAGGAACAAACTACGATGATGTGATCGATCAGATCCAGGGCGTTAACCACGTAACACCAAAACAACAGTATGGTGAAATGATCGTTGCTCTACAACAAGGCGATGTAGATGGTATTACAGCTGAAATGGCAGTTGCTGAAGGTGTAATTGCTGCAAACCCAGATTTAACAGTTGTTCAATTTGATGAAGGAAAAGGTTTTGAAGCGGATACAACTGTTTCAATCGCATTAAAAGAAGGAACAAGAGATTCAGATTTCTTCAAAAAAGTTCAGGAAGCTTTAGATAACTTAGATACAGAGACTCGCAAAGAGTGGATGAGCGAAGCTGTACAGAATCAGCCAGCAGGAGAATAATCATGAGCATTGATTTTCCTAGAGCTCTAGAAATCTTTCAGGAAAATATTTCCCTATTTCTATATGGAATAGGGAATACTTTATTGTTTGCCCTGATTGGTACTTTGGTTGGTTTCTTGATTGGACTTTTAGTTGGAGGAATTCGTGCTATTGAAATCAACGATTACGATAGTACTCCAGTAAAAGCGATTAAAAACATTGGACGCTGGATCACAAGTTTCTATATTTGGGTGTTCCGTGGAACTCCAATGATGGTTCAGGCTATGTTTGTTTACTACTTATTAAGACCTGTATTACAGTGGACACCATTTGTTGCTGGTTTGGTCATTATTTCAATTAATACAGGAGCTTATATGGCTGAAATTATTCGTGCTGGTATCCAGTCTGTAGATAATGGACAAAATGAAGCCGCAAAAAGTTTAGGGATGACAACGATCCAGACTTTGATCTTCATCGTTTTCCCTCAGGCAATCAAAAACACATTCCCATCAATTGGTAACCAGTTGATCGTAAATATCAAAGACAGTTCTATGTTAAATGTTATTGGTGTAACAGAACTTTACTTCCAGACAACATCTGTTGCCGGATCAAATTATCAATACATTGAAACATTCCTTGTTTCTGCTTTGATTTATCTAGTCTTAACAACTTTGGCAAGCTTCTTGTTGAACTTCCTTGAAGGACGTCTTGATGAAGAACGCAAGACCAAATCAATGGATTTTTGCAGTTAGGAGGACCATGAAAAATGAATGAAATTATTCAAATTCAACATCTTCAAAAACACTTTGGAAATCTTAAGGTCTTAAATGATGTTAGCTTTGATATCCATAAAGGGGAAGTTGTTACGGTCATCGGTTCAAGTGGTAGCGGGAAATCAACAATGCTGCGCTGCATTAACTTATTAGAAAGAATGGATGGAGGAAACATCCTTTATCATGGAAAAAATATCTTAGATAACGGAAATGATGTAAATCAATATCGATCTAAAGTAGGAATGGTATTCCAGAGTTTCAATCTTTTTAACAATTTAAGTGTGATTGAGAACTGTATGATCGGACAGATCAAAGTCTTAAAGCGTTCAAAAGAAGAAGCGCGCGCAAAAGCCGAAAAATATTTAAAAGAAGTTGGTATGTTTGAGTTTGCCAATAAGGCAAGTACGAAACTATCTGGTGGACAAAAACAACGTGTTGCCATCGCAAGAGCTCTTTGCATGGATCCAGAAGTTCTGTTGTTTGATGAACCAACAAGTGCTCTAGACCCTGAAATGGTTGGCGATGTTTTGGATGTAATGAAAGATTTGGCGAATCATGGACTAACCATGGTCATCGTTACTCACGAAATGCAGTTTGCCAAAGAAGTAAGTGATCGCGTGATTTTCATGGATCAAGGTGTAATCGCTGAACAGGGAACACCAGATGAAATCTTTAATAATCCAAAACAGGAAAGAACAAAACAATTCTTATCAAGATATTCAAATCGTTAATAGAAGTAAAAGTTTGATTTCAAGAGTGAGTCAAACTTTTTTTGTTGAAAAGGCTTGAAGGTGAAGTTGACTTTAGGCATACACTGATCCTGCAAAGGTGCGATATGAATAAACCATATATTATTTGTCATATGATGTCTTCTGTGGATGGAAGAATTGATTGTGCTATGACAGAACAGTTAAAAGGTGTAGAAGATTATTATGAAACATTAGCTAAGTTAGATGCAGATACGACAGCCAGCGGAAAAAGAACCGCTGAACTAGAAATGGCTTTATCTGGAAAATATGTTTCTAAGAATTTGGAAATCTATGGAAAAGAAGGGTTTTCTAAGAAGGTGGATGCCAAAGGCTATGAAGTAGTCGTCGATTCCAAGGGAGAATTATTGTGGGAAAAAGAAAATGGGGATGAAAAACCATTGTTGATCATCACCAGTGAACAAGTCACAAAAGAATATTTAAACTATTTAGATGAACAAAATATCTCTTGGATCGTATGTGGAAAAAATACGACAGATTTAGTAAAGGCATCTAAAATTCTTTATGAAGAATTTCATGTAGAAAGAATGGCAATTGTAGGGGGAGCTGTAATAAATGGTGCTTTTCTAAAAGCTGGTCTACTGGATGAAGTTAGTGTTTTAATTGGGGCAGGCATTGACGGAAGAAAAGGTATGCCGGGTGTATTTGATGGATTTGATATAGATCAATCCGTTATCTCTTTATCCTTAAAAGATGTTGAAACTTTTAAGAGTGGTGCTGTATGGATTCGTTATAAAACCGCAGAATAAAGTGCATAGCTATTTTTAGATATTGTTTTCTTGTAAAAATAAATAAAGAATGATAGAATGTGCGTAGTTTAACAGTGAAGAAGATAAGTACTGATAGATCTGGAAATGAAGAGATAAAGTGTTTGGTGGAAACTTTACAAGGGTCTGTTAAGGAAGCTACTTTGGAGTTAAAACCGCTTAGTCAGCGTTAACGATAATTAAGGGCATCTTATAAAAGATGAACTAGGATGGTACCGCGTTAATAACGTTCCTAGATATAGGAACGTTTTTTTATTTGGATGGAGGAAGAAAACATGAAATATTTAACCGGAAATCAAGTTCGCCAGATGTTTTTGGATTACTTTAAAAGCAAAGGTCATATGATCGAACCAGGAGCAAGCCTTGTTCCTAATAATGATCCAACTTTGTTGTGGATCAATGCAGGTGTGGCTGCTTTGAAAAAGTATTTTGATGGTAGTGAAAAACCTCGTTGTAACCGTATTGCCAATGCACAAAAAAGTATTCGTACAAACGATATTGAAAATGTTGGTAAGACAGCCAGACACCACACTTTCTTTGAGATGTTAGGAAACTTCTCAATTGGTGATTACTTTAAAGAAGAAGCCATTCCATTTGCATGGGAATTCTTAACAAGCGAAAAGTGGATGGGAATTGATAAAGATAAACTATATGTATCTGTGTATACAGATGATGATCAGGCATATAAGATCTGGACAGAAGTATGTAAAGTAGATCCTAGTCATATCTTAAAGACATATGATAACTTCTGGGAAATTGGAAAAGGGCCAGGTGGACCAGACTCAGAAATCTTCTTTGACCGTGGTGAAAAATATGATCCAGAAGGTCTTGGAGAAAAAATGTTCTTTGAAGAAATGGAAAATGATCGTTATGTAGAAGTTTGGAACGTTGTATTCTCACAATATGATTGTGATCCTGAGTTAGATCGTAAAGATTATAAAGAACTACCTCAAAAAAATATCGATACAGGAATGGGTCTAGAAAGACTCGTTGCCTTGATCCAGGATGGGGAAACAAACTTTGATACAGACTTGTTCCTTCCAATCATTCACGCAACTGAAAAATTGGCAAAATATCCTTATGAAGGAGAATATAAGATGGCATATCGTGTCATTGCCGATCATATTCGTACTTTAACGTTTGCCTTAAGCGATGGTGCAAACTTCTCAAATAGTGGACGTGGTTATGTATTGCGTCGTGTTCTAAGACGTGCTGTACGCTTTGGTTTAAAATTAGGACTGGAAGATGCATTCTTATATAAATTGGTACCAGTTGTTGCAGACACGATGCAGGATTTCTATCCTTATTTACAGGAACATGTTGAATTTAATCAGAAACTGATCAAAGTAGAAGAAGATACATTCAAGAAAACATTGAAGAATGGACAGGCTCTTTTGGATGAAGAAATTTCAAAGGCAAAAGATGGAAAACTAAGTGGTGAAGTTGTATTTAAACTTTATGATACATATGGATTCCCATTTGAACTAACACAGGAGATTGCTTCTGAGAGTGGGCTTGAAGTATCTCGTGAAGAATTTGATGTGGAAATGAACAAACAGAAAGAACGTGCTCGTAATGCTCGTAATACAAAAGATTCTTTCGCTACACAAAATGCTGAATTGATGAATTTTACACAGGAAAGTACATTTATTGGATACGATCATATGGAATGCGATGGCAAGATCATTGCCCTATTTAAAGATGGACATATGGTTGATACTTTGTCAGATGAAGGTCAGGTAATTCTAGATACGACTTGTTTCTATGCAGAGAGTGGTGGACAGGTTGCCGATGCAGGTACATTAAGTGCAGATGGTGTAATGTGCAAAGTAACGGATGTTCAAAAGGCAAGAAACAAACAACATATTCACAGTGTAGAAATAGAAAGTGGAATCTTGGAAGTAGGTATGAGCCTACATTGTCATGTAGATGAAGCAAAACGAAAAGCTACAACTGCAAACCACTCTTGTACTCACCTTTTACAAAGTGCATTGAAGGAAGTTGTAGGAGAGCATATTCATCAGGCCGGAAGCTATGTATGTGATGAATACTTGCGTTTTGATTTCAATCATTTTGAAAAGTTAACAACAAAACAACTAGATGAAATTGAAGATTTAGTGAATCAGTATATTGCTGGAGCATATCCTGTTACAAAAGAAATCATGGATATTGAAGAAGCTAAAAAATCAGGAGCAACTGCTTTATTCAATGAAAAATACGGAGATCGCGTTCGTGTTGTCACTATGGGTGATGTTTCTAAAGAATTCTGTGCAGGATGCCATGTTGAGAATACATCACAGATTGGTCTATGCAAGATTATTAGTGAAGAAAGCATTGGTTCGGATGCTCGTCGAATCGTAGCTAAGACAGGATACCAGGCTTATAAAGAATGTGCTTCAGAAAAGAATATGTTAGAAAATATTGCAATCAGCGCAAAACAAAAAGGTATTAAGAACATTGATACAAAAGTGGATGCAGCTTACCAGAATATGCATGCTCTTCAAAAAGAAATTGAACAGTTAAAGAATCAAATCTTTGCCCTTAAATCAAATGAATGGGTAAATGAAACGGTTTCTTTGGGTTCGGTAAATGCATTGATCAAAAAAGTTGAAGGTATGGATGCAGGCGCTTTAAAAGATATCGTATCAAATTTGAAGGCAAAAGATCCAAATATCGTATGTTTCTTTGGAAATGTTTCAAATGATAAGATCGTCTTTGTATCTGGAGCTGGAAAAGATGCTGTTTCAAAAGGTGTTCATGCAGGTCAGTTAGTTAAAAAAGCTGCTCAATTATGCTCAGGTAACGGTGGTGGAAAACCGGATATGGCACAAGCAGGTGGAAAAGATATTTCTAAATTAAATGAAGCATTTGAAGCAATTAAATCAGAATTAGCAAACATTTAATTATATTATTAGTCGTAATAAAGATCGAATTTATATTTTTTAGATATATTTTCGATCTTTTTTTGTCATTTTAGTCATTTCCGGTGTGATAGATAAGTGAGAGAGGATTGAAAAATCATAAATGCATGGTTCAATGACAATCCTGTTCTCTCATGATATATTGGAGGTGTGAAAAAATGATACAAAAAGAAAACAGCTATGGTACGTTTGATCAGGAAATCAATGCCTTCTTCAAGGATGCACATCACTTTGCCTGTCTGATCAATACCTGTCTCTATCAGGGTCAGAAGATCGTTAAACCAGAAAATCTGATGCGGGTGGATCCAAAGATCCAGGCTTATACAAGAGATGTGCTGATGTTGTGGAATGGAAGGTATGGTTCCTATTATCTAGGCATTGAAAATCAACTGATTGAGAACTATCCTATGCCGTATCGTATCCTGCAGTATGATTGCCTGGTGTATAAGGATCAGATGGATACCCTTGAAAAGGAACACAGAAAAAAGAAGGACCTAAGAAGCAGCGAAGAGTTTCTATCCGGGATCAAGGCAAGTG
>UMGX01004825.1_pt1 | contig 12781 bp, 9 predicted proteins | sample 1965411 | NCBI WGS metagenome assembly UMGX01 (sample SAMEA4836086, study PRJEB28245) | human gut metagenome | biome: gut microbiome; material: fecal sample | place: Denmark | collected 2008 | reverse complement strand
TGTTTATCAGACACGAATGATTCCGGAAGAAGGTGTCTATCTGGTGTGGCTGGTATTTCTTTCTTCCTGGGGATGCGACACCTGTGCTTACTGTGTGGGTATGTTGATTGGAAAGCATAAGATGTCTCCGAAACTGAGTCCGAAGAAATCTGTGGAGGGCGCTGTCGGAGGCGTTGTGGGAGCAGCGCTTCTGGGAGCAGTGTATGCGGCGGCAGTCAGCCATTTCGGGGATGCGTCTGCAAGTCCCGTAGTGTATGCGGTGATCTGTGGAGCCGGAGGACTGATCTCTATGGTCGGAGACCTGGCGGCGTCCGCCATCAAGAGAAATCATGAAATCAAGGATTATGGAAAACTGATTCCGGGACACGGCGGGATTTTGGACCGGTTTGACAGCGTGATTTTCACGGCGCCGATCATCTACTATCTGAGTGTATTTTTTATGATATAAATAGGCTTTATACAGATCAGGAGAAATAATATGAAGAAAATAGCTATTTTAGGATCTACAGGTTCTATCGGGACACAGACTCTCGAGGTGGTGCGTGAGAATGGGGATATCGAGGTCATTTCCCTTGCGGCAGGTTCTAATACAGAGCTTCTCGAGCAGCAGGTGCGGGAATTTCATCCTCAGGTTGTCTGTGTCTACGAGGAGGAGAAGGCACGGGAGTTTCGGGAGCGGTTAAAAGACGTAGCAGTCCGAATTGTTACAGGAATGGACGGCCTGATTGAGACTGCTTGTGTTCCTGAGGCGGAAATTGTGGTCACGGCAGTTGTCGGCATGATAGGAATCCGCCCCACCATTGCGGCCATCGAGGCGGGGAAAGATATTGCCCTTGCCAATAAAGAGACCTTGGTGACAGCAGGACATTTGATTATCCCCCTTGCCAGGGAAAAAGGGATACGGATTCTTCCGGTGGACAGTGAGCACAGCGCTATTTTTCAGTCTCTGCAGGGAAATGCGGGAAATCGGATTCAAAAGATTTTGCTGACTGCTTCCGGAGGACCGTTCCGTGGGAAAAGGGAAGAAGATCTGTTAAACGTCAAAGTGGAAGATGCTCTGAAGCATCCGAACTGGTCTATGGGAAGGAAGATTACGATCGATTCTTCTACCATGGTCAATAAGGGACTGGAAGTCATTGAGGCAAAATGGCTGTTCGATGTAGAGATAGACGATATTCAGGTTGTTGTACAGCCGCAGTCTGTCATCCATTCGATGGTAGAATATGAAGATGGTTCCGTGATCGCCCAGCTTGGCACACCGGATATGAAGCTCCCGATCCAGTATGCGCTTTATTATCCTCAGAGACGTTATTTGCCAGGAGATCGCTTAGATTTCTGGAGTCTTACTCACCTGGACTTTGAAAAGCCGGATATGGACACCTTTTACGGACTTTCTCTTGCCTATGAGGCAGGCAGAACCGGAGGCAGCTTGCCGACCGTGTTCAATGCGGCCAATGAACTGGCGGTAGCCATGTTTTTAAACAGAGAGATTACTTACCTGGAAATCGTGGAGATCATCGAGGACTGTATGCGGGCACATCACAATATCAACTCCCCGTCCTTGGAACAGATCCTTACGGCAGAACAGGAAACTTATGAACGAATTCGCAGCAGGAGGTAAAACAGGATTTGGGAATTATTCTTGCAATTATCATATTCGGATTTATCGTCTTTATCCATGAGCTGGGGCACTTCTTACTGGCAAAGTTCAATGGGATTGAAGTGCAGGAGTTTTCGATCGGAATGGGTCCGAAGCTTTTCGGATTTCAGAGAAAGGAAACGCTCTACTCGATTCGGGTGCTTCCTCTTGGAGGGTTCTGCGCCATGGGAGAGGACGAAAGCGATGCCGGTGAATCCGTGGGGAATTTCAATGAAAAATCTCCGTGGCGACGTATCAGTGTCATTGCGGCGGGACCGGTCTTTAATTTTGTGCTGGCGTTGATTGGCGCTATCATTATTACGGCGTGGATCGGTGTTGACAGACCGGTAGTATCTTCGATAGAAGCGGGTTATCCGGCAGCCGAGGCCGGTATGCAGGCAGGAGACGTGATTACACAGATTAATGGAAAGAAGATTCACCTATTTCGGGATATTACCACCTTTAACCAGTTCCACCAGAAGGAAGAGATCGATTTGACTTATGAACGGAACGGCAAGGAGACGACGGTTCACCTAAAGCCTCAGTGGGATGAAAAGTATGGGATGTACCGTTACGGTTACAGCGGAGGGGCTTACACAAAAGCCGGGGTGCTGGAGACGATCCGCTATGGTGGTTCCGTGGTCCGTTACTGGATCAGTACGACTCTGGAAAGCTTAAAGATGCTTGTCACGGGGCAGATCGGCATGGAAAGTATGTCCGGACCGGTAGGAATCGTGGATGTCGTTCAAGACACTTACAATCAGAGCAAAAGCGGAGGAGCGGCGCTTGTATTCCTCAATATGCTCAATCTGATGATTTTACTCTCAGCAAACCTGGGTGTGATGAATCTGCTTCCGATCCCGGCACTAGACGGTGGACGTCTGGTTTTTTTGGTGATCGAAGTGATCCGCGGCAAGCGAGTGCCGCCGGAGAAAGAGGGCTATGTTCATATGATTGGCATGGTTTGCTTGTTGCTTTTGATGGTATTCGTCATGTACCATGATATTCAAAGAGTTTTTTTCTGATGGGAAATATGGGATAGGATAACGGGAGCGTCATTTTGTGGTGGCATCCCGTTTTTTTATTTCATAGAAAATTTTCCTCTTTTACAACGTGAATTTTATGACATGATTTTCGGGTTCCACACATATTCTGATGATAAGAGAACTGTGACAGGGTGATGATAAAATGAGCACATTATATCATATGCAGGAAAACAACATCGATAAAGGAAGGCTAAAAATACAGATTACTTCGGAGGCAACTGCGTTTCCGGTAGAGGACGCCAGTGTGCGGATTTCCTATACCGGAGTACCAGAGAATACACTGGAGATGGTTTCCACCGATTCATCCGGGCAGACTGAGACGCTGGAGCTTGCGGCGCCTCCGGTAGAGTACAGCCTCGATGAACGGCAGGAGGAACAGCCGTACTCCGAGTATACGCTGGAAGTGACAGCTCCGGGATTTGAGACTATCCAGATTGCGGGGACAGAGATCCTCTCTGGGGTGACGGCTCTTCAAAACATCCGTCTTCTTCCGATTACGCGGGAAGAAGGAGAGCAGGTGTATGTGATCCCGGCTCACACGCTGTTCGGCAATTATCCGCCGAAAATTCCAGAGGCAGAGATCAAACCGGTGAATGAGACGGGAGAGATTGTATTAAGTCGGGTGGTGGTACCGGAATATGTCGTGGTACACGACGGATCGCCGCGGGACACCACGGCTCTCAATTACTATGACCGCTATAAGGATTACATCAAGAATGTCGCTTCCAGCGAAATCTATGCTACCTGGCCTGTGGAGGCAATCAAGGCCAACGTCCTTGCCATTATGTCCTTTACGTTAAATCGGGTGTATACGGAATGGTATCGGAATCAGGGATTTGATTTCACGATTTCTTCCTCTACAGCCTTTGACCATAAGTGGATTCCCAGGCGCAATATCTACGATACGATTTCTTCTGTGGTGGATGATTTGTTTGCTTCTTATCTGTCAAGGCCGAATGCCCCCCAGCCGATTCTGACGCAGTACTGTGATGGAAAGCAGGTGTCATGTCCCGGCTGGATGACCCAATGGGGATCCAAGAGTCTGGCGGATCAGGGATACACGGCGATTCAGATCCTGCGCTCTTTCTATGGAAGTGATATGTACATCAACACGGCCCAGGAGATCTCAGGAGTCCCGGCGTCGTGGCCAGGATATACACTGGAGAATGGTTCTACTGGAGACAAGGTGCTTCAGATGCAGGAGCAGCTTAATGTCATTGCAGGTGCTTATCCTGCTATTCCGAAAGTAGATGCGGACGGCGTCTATGGGCCGAGAACAGAGGCTTCGGTGCGGAAATTCCAGGAAGTATTCGGACTGCCGCAGACCGGAAAAGTAGACTACCGGACCTGGTATAAGATTTCGGAAGTCTATGTCGGCGTATCCCGTATTGCAGAACTGGTATAAAGTTCTGGTTGCGCCGAAGGCTGGGATATATCTATAATAGAAAGTAAAGGATGAGTTACGGAGATTAGCATGAGAAGAAGAGAAAACAGATTCTTAAAAGGATGCGTAGTTCTGTGCGCGGTTTTGATTCTGGCAGTTGCAACAGGTATTGTTGGAATGTTAAAGGATACCGGCTTTGTGTCCAAAGAGAAGCTCACTTTTTTCACAGAACAGGCGGCGCCGGTGGTAAAGACACAGGAGGTTCCCGCCGGGGAAGTAGAGGAGAAATTTTATTATCAGGCATTAAATGAAGAGGAAAAAAGAGTTTATGAGACGATTCTTCAGGGAATCAGGGAGAATCAGAAGGGAATCGATGTACCGATGACCGAAGCCAAGCGGGTGAATCAGATCTTCCAGTTTGTTCTGAACGATTTTCCGGACATTTTCTGGTGCAGCGGTGCTGCGGAGACGACAGCCTATCAGATTCCGGAGGGCAGATATGCACAGATCTGTCCGGAGTACACCTATGAAGGAGAGACGAAGGAGCAGATGCAGAGAAAAATCAATGCAGAAACTAAGGCGTTTCTTGAACAGGTGCAAGAGATCCAGTCGGCATCGGAGTACGACAGAATCAAGTATGTGTATGAATATGTGATCCGGACTGTAGATTATGTGGCAGATGCCAGCGACAGTCAGAATCTTTTCAGCGCACTTGTGGGAAAAGAATCCGTTTGTGCCGGATATGCCAGGGAGACCCAGTATCTTCTGGAGAAGCTCGGCGTATTCTGCACCTATGTGACCGGGACGACAAGGGGACAGCCCCATGCGTGGAATCTGGTACGGTGCGAGGGCAATTACTACTATGTCGATACAACATGGGGGGATCCGGTATTCCTGCAAAGCGATCCAAGCGAGATTTCTGAAGCCCAGCAGATTCAGTACGATTATCTCTGCTGCAATGAGGAAGAGCTTTTCCGGACCCATGAGCTGGACGGGGAAGTCCCGATGCCGTCCTGTACTTCCCTTCAGGACAATTACTACGTACGGGAAGGGTGCTATTATCAGCGATTTGACAAAGAGCGGATGAGAAAACAGCTAAACACCGAGATTTCTGCCGGAAAAGAAGTTTCGGTTTTTAAGTTTTCCGGGAAGGCAGCCTACGAGGAATCCAGGGAGATACTTTTAAACAATCTGATCCGTGAGGGGGCTTCGAATCTTGCAGCCTGGTATCAGCTCTCCAGTGCAAGGTATTCCTATCAGGATGACGAGGTGCTGTATAAGATCACCGTGTACTGGCAGTATGAATAAGAGCATGGCTGAATAGTTTGTAAAAAAATTCAGGAAAAGCGTTGAAAAAGAAAAAGAGATGTGGTAAAATCTTTACAATTTGAGAAGGAGGGCGCTCGAGTATCGAAAAAGACACTCATGCGCCTTTCTTTTTGCGCAAACAAACAAATAGAAACTACGAAGGGATAAGGTGAAGCTATGAAAGCATTTCTGATTTTGGAAGACGGCACCGTCTTTGAAGGAACGAGTATTGGCTCGAAGCGAGATATGATCAGTGAAATTGTCTTTAACACCTCTATGACAGGTTATCTTGAGGTCCTGACGGACCCGTCTTATGCCGGACAGGCAGTTGTGATGACTTACCCGTTAATTGGAAATTATGGTATTACTCCTGATATGGAGTCGAAAAAAGCGTGGCCGGACGGCTATATCGTAAGAGAACTGTCCAGAATGCCGAGCAACTTTCGCTGCGAAGGAACGCTCCAGGAGTTTTTGGAAAAACAGGATATTCCGGGAATCAAAGGGATCGATACAAGAGCCCTGACAAAGATTTTGCGGGAAAAGGGCACCATGAACGGCATGATTACGACGAATGAGAACTATGATCTTGAGGAGATTTTGCCAAAGCTTGCCGCATATGAAGTGGGCGATGTGGTTTCCAAGGTGACTTGTGATGAAGCTTACGTCCTTCCAGGAGATAGCTACAAGGTGGCGCTTCTGGATTACGGTGCAAAGAACAATATTGCCAGATCGTTGAATAAGAGGGGCTGTGAAGTAACAGTTTACCCGGCGCATACAAAGGCGGAGGAGATTCTGGCCACCCATCCGGACGGTATCATGCTTTCCAACGGGCCTGGGGATCCAAAGACCTGTACCGACATCATCGAGGAAGTCAGAAAGCTGTATGAAAGCGATGTACCGATCTTTGCCATCTGTCTTGGCCATCAGCTTATGGCCCTTGCAAATGGCGGAGACACTCACAAACTGAAATACGGACACCGGGGCGGCAATCATCCGGTCAAAGATTTAAGTAACAACCGGGTTTATATTTCCTCGCAGAACCATGGCTATGTGGTGGATGACGCCACATTAAGCGATGAAATCGCTACGCCTGCCTTTGTTAATGTCAATGACGGGACAAACGAAGGACTCAAATATACCGGAAAGAAGATTTTCACCGTTCAGTTTCACCCGGAGGCATGTCCGGGACCGCAAGACTCCGGATATCTTTTTGACCGGTTTATGGAAATGATGGGAGGGAATCAGTAATGCCAAGAAATCAGGATATTAAAAAAGTACTAGTGATCGGATCCGGACCGATTGTCATCGGGCAGGCAGCAGAGTTTGACTATGCGGGTACCCAGGCATGCCGTTCCCTGAAAGAAGAAGGGATCGAAGTCGTACTGTTAAACTCCAACCCGGCTACCATTATGACGGATAAGGATATAGCTGACCGTGTATACATTGAGCCGCTCACCGTGGAAGTCGTGGAAGAACTTATCAAGAAAGAACGTCCGGACAGCGTACTTCCGACTCTGGGAGGACAGGCCGGTCTGAATCTTGCCATGGAGCTTGATGAGACGGGATTTTTGAAGGAGAACAATGTACGGCTCATCGGAACGACCTCTGAAACCATCAAAAAGGCGGAGGACCGTCTGGAATTCAAGGCCACCATGGAAAAAATCGGAGAGCCGGTGGCAGCTTCCCTTGTTGTGGAGAGCGTACCGGAAGGTGTGGAATTTGCAGAGAAGATCGGTTATCCTGTTGTACTTCGTCCGGCCTATACCTTAGGAGGAAGCGGCGGTGGAATTGCCCATGACAGGGAAGAACTGGTGGAGATTCTGGAGAATGGTCTTCGCCTTTCACGGGTGGGCCAGGTGCTTGTGGAGCGCTGCATTGCCGGATGGAAAGAAATTGAATATGAGGTGATGCGGGACGGAAACGGTAACTGTATCACGGTATGTAATATGGAAAATATTGACCCGGTCGGCGTACATACCGGAGACAGTATCGTTGTGGCTCCGTCCCAGACATTGGGTGACAAAGAATACCAGATGCTGCGTACTTCCGCTCTGAATATTATCAGTGAGCTGAATATCACAGGGGGATGTAACGTACAGTATGCCCTGCATCCGGACACTTTTGAATACTGTGTAATCGAAGTTAATCCTCGTGTGAGCCGTTCTTCCGCCCTGGCGTCCAAAGCGACAGGGTATCCGATTGCCAAGGTGGCGGCGAAGATTGCCCTTGGTTATACTTTGGATGAGATCAAAAATGCCATCACCGGAAAGACGTACGCAAGCTTTGAGCCGATGCTGGACTACTGCGTGGTAAAAATCCCACGTCTGCCATTTGATAAATTTATCAGTGCCCAGAGAACGCTGACCACCCAGATGAAGGCGACCGGAGAGGTGATGAGTATCTGCGATAACTTTGAAGGTGCGTTGATGAAAGCGATCCGCTCTTTGGAGCAGCACGTGGACAGCCTGATGTCCTACGATTTCTCCGGACTTTCCGACGAGGAGCTGATGGAACAGCTTCATGTCGTAGACGACAGACGGATCTGGATGATTGCGGAGGCATTACGAAGAGGCGTAGCTTACGATGTTCTGTACAGCATTACGAAAATTGATAAATGGTTTATTGATAAACTCGCAATCCTCGTAGAGATGGAGCAGTCTCTCAAAGAGGGGCCTTTGACACCGGAACTTCTAAAAGAAGCAAAACGGATTGAGTTTCCGGATCACGTCATCGCGTCTCTAACCGGGAAGACAGAGAACGAGATCCATCAGTTGCGGATAGAATATGGTATCACTGCAGCCTATAAGATGGTAGATACCTGTGCGGCTGAGTTTGCTGCCACCACACCGTACTATTACTCTGTTTTTGGAAGCGAAAATGAAGTAGAAAAAACAAGCGGCAAGAAGAAAGTGCTCGTTCTAGGTTCCGGCCCGATCCGGATCGGTCAGGGGATCGAGTTTGACTTCTGCTCCGTACACTGTACCTGGGCCTTTAAGAAAGAAGGCTACGAGACGATCATTGTCAACAATAACCCGGAGACGGTCAGCACGGATTTTGACATTGCGGACAAACTTTACTTCGAGCCGCTGACGCCGGAAGATGTAGAGAGTATCGTCAACATCGAAAAACCGGACGGAGCGGTTGTGCAGTTTGGTGGTCAGACAGCCATCAAGCTGACCGAGGCGCTGATGAAGATGGGAGTTCCGATCTTCGGTACTTCGGCGGAGAATGTGGATGCAGCAGAGGACCGGGAGCTTTTTGACGAGATTCTTGCACAATGTAAGATTCCACGTCCGACCGGAGGAACGGTCTTTACCGCCGAGGAGGCAAAGAAAGTGGCAAATGAACTGGGCTACCCGGTACTGGTTCGCCCGTCCTACGTCCTTGGAGGACAGGGCATGCAGATTGCTATCAACGACCACGATATCGATGAATTTATCGGTATCATCAACCGGATCGCACAGGAACATCCAATCCTCGTAGACAAATACCTTATGGGAAAAGAGATCGAGGTTGACGCAGTGTGCGATGGAGAGGATATCCTGATTCCCGGCATCATGGAGCATATTGAGCGTGCAGGTATTCACTCCGGAGACAGTATCTCGGTATACCCGGCACAGAGTATTTCGGCTGTTACAAAACGGAAGATCGAGGAGTACACAAGGAGACTGGCTAAAGCTCTTCATGTCATTGGAATGATCAACATTCAGTTTATCGTGTGCGGAGAGGATGTTTATGTGATCGAGGTCAATCCAAGATCCAGCCGTACGGTACCATACATCAGCAAGGTGACAGGAATTCCGATTGTGCCGCTGGCGACAAAAGTCATTATTGGACACAAGATCCGGGATCTGGGATATACACCGGGACTGCAAAAGGAAGCAGAGTACATCGCTATCAAGATGCCGGTATTTTCCTTTGAGAAGATTCGTGGCGCGGATATCAGTCTGGGACCAGAGATGAAGTCTACAGGAGAATGTCTCGGAATTGCTAAGACGTTTAATGAGGCGCTCTACAAAGCGTTCCTTGGAGCAGGTATCAAGCTTCCGAAATACAAGAATATGATTATGACCGTACGGGATGAGGACAAGCCGGAGGCAGTGGAGATTGGACGCAGATTTGAGACACTCGGCTACCGGATTTTTGCTACGGCAGGGACTGCGGAGGCACTCAAAGAAGCCGGTGTGAAAGCCATTGCCGTCAACAAGATTGAGCAGGCTTCCCCGAACCTTCTGGATCTGATCCTCGGACATGAGATCGATCTTGTCATTGATACACCACCGCAGGGAGCGGACCACGCACGGGACGGATTTACGATCCGCAGAAATGCCATTGAGACCGGTGTGACAGTGCTGACCGCCATGGATACGGCAGGGGCACTTGTAACGAGTCTGGAAAATACCAATATCAAAGAGCTGACTTTGATTGATATTGCAAAAGTTCAGTAGTATAATCAAAGACAAAACATAAAAAGAAGCGCTATGGTTCTTAGGGATCATAGCGCTTGATGGTTTGACAGCAGAAGGGAGACACAATGTACAAGATTTTGATTGTGGAAGACGACAGTATTATTGCCGGAACACTAAAGAACCATTTGTGCCAGTGGGGCTTTGAGGTGAGATGCATTGAAGATTTCAAAAATGTACTGGAGGAGACGGCAGATTTTACCCCGCATCTGATTCTTCTGGATATCATCCTGCCGTTTTTTAACGGATTCCACTGGTGCCAGCGGATCCGGGAATTTTCCAAGGTGCCGATTATTTTTCTGTCCTCAGCGTCGGACAATATGAATATCGTCATGGCGATGAATATGGGCAGAGACGACTTTATCGAAAAGCCCTTTGACCTCAATGTCCTCACCGCCAAGATTCAGGCACTTTTAAGAAGAAGCTATTCGTTCCAGGGAAATGTCAATGTCATTGAGCACCAGGGATTGCTCTTAAATTTAAGCGACGCTACGGTACTCTACGAGGGAGAAAAGATTGATTTGACGAAAAATGAATACCGGATTCTCCAGTGTCTGATGGAGCGGGCCGGAAAGATTGTCTCCAGAGAGGATATTATCACAAAGCTCTGGGAGGATGACAGCTTCATAGACGACAACACCTTGACGGTGAACATGACGAGACTTCGGAAGAAACTGGACAAGGCCGGACTTTCTGATCTGATTTTGACGAAAAAAGGAATCGGTTATCTTTTAAAGGAGTGAGACGACTATGCTGAAAGGATATATGAGAGACCGGGCCGCCATGTTCGGATGCCTTCTGATCTGCTATGGTACCTTATTTTTGATTGGATATCTGTATGATATTCCTTTCGAGAAGACACGCTATATCGCCGAGTTTTCCGGGGCGGGTGTTTTTCTCTGCCTGCTGGTGGACATCCTGAAATATGCGGAGCGGTGGAAAGAGCTGAAGCGGTGCATTGCCACCTCAGATACCTATCCGGGCATGTTTTATACAGTGCCGGGAGATCTGGAAGCGTTGTACCGTTCGATGATCGCAAAGATGAGACAGGAGAAGGAAGAGATTATTTTTGAAGATCAGAAACGTTACACGGAGATGATGGACTACTACGGTATGTGGGCGCATCAGATCAAGACGCCTATCGCAGCCATGCGGATTCTTGTCCAATCCGGAATGGATCGGGAGGAGAATGAAGAGAACCAGAAGCTGTTTCGCCAGCTTCAGATGGAGCTCTTTAAGACAGAGCAGTACGTGGAGATGGTGCTTTCTTATCTGAAGATAGGCGACATCGCCAAAGATATGGTGCTGGAGCGCTGCGATCTAGGTAAAGTCGTAAGGCAGGCAGTCAAGAAGTATTCCAGACTGTTTATTTTACAGAAACTGTCCCTGGAAATGGGGGAGATTGCCGAGATAGTCCTCACAGATGAAAAGTGGCTGTCTTTTGTGGTGGAGCAGATTCTCTCTAATGCACTGAAATATACAAAGAGCGGAAGTGTCTCCATTTACCTGGAACAGGAGGGAGTCCTTGTCATAAAGGATACAGGCATTGGTATTTCGGCGGAGGATCTGCCGCGGATTATGGAGAAAGGCTATACCGGATACAATGGGCGGATCGATAAACGCTCCACCGGAATTGGATTATATCTTTGCAAAAAAGTGATGGATAAGCTCCATCACCAGCTTCGGATCGATTCTGAAGATGGAAAAGGGACGAAGGTCGTCCTGGATCTGAGACGGACACAGCTTGATCTGGAATAAAGGACGCTACCTTTCAAAATCGTAAGGTTCGGGCTTGGATTGTAAGAAGAATCGATGGAAAATACTCGGTCATTCTGGCTATAATGACAGCATAGAAACATAAAAGAATTCAGAAAGGCGGAGATGAACATGACAATTCTTGAAGTTCAGAATCTAAAGAAAACATATACGACGCGGTTTGGCGGTGCCCAGGTGGAAGCCCTGAAAAACGTTACTTTTTCAGTGGAGGAGGGAGAGTACGTCGCGATCATGGGAGAATCCGGATCAGGTAAAACGACACTTCTGAACATCCTGGCGGCGCTGGATAAGCCTACAGGAGGCCATGTGAAATTAAAGGGAAGGGAGCTTTCCTCCGTTCCGGAGAAAGAGATCGCCGCTTTCCGAAGACAGAATCTGGGATTTGTGTTCCAGGATTTTAATCTCCTGGATACCCTTTCCATCCGGGATAATATTTTCCTTCCACTTGTGCTTGCGGGGAAAAAGTACGCAGAGATGGAAAAGCGATTAGTACCGATTGCAAAGAGCCTTGGGATCTACGAGCTGTTGGCAAAATTCCCTTATGAGGTGTCCGGCGGGCAGAAGCAAAGAACGGCAGTCGCAAGAGCACTGATTACAAAACCGCAGTTGATTTTAGCAGATGAGCCGACCGGAGCTCTTGACTCCAGGGCAGCGGATGATCTGTTAAATCAGTTCACCCGGATCAATGAAAAAGGACAGACAATCCTCATGGTTACACATTCCGTAAAGGCTGCGAGTCATGCGGGAAGAGTGCTCTTTATCAAAGACGGTGAGGTTTTTCATCAGATTTATCGCGGAAAGATGAGAAATGAAGAGCTTTACCAGAAGATTTCCGACACCCTGACAGTGCTGACTACGGGAGGTGAGCGGTATGTTTAAATCGATTTACATCAGGCTTGCCCTTACCAATCTGAAAAAAAATAAGCGGTCCTATGTCCCGTTTCTGCTTACGAGCATCATCACCATCATGATGTTTTTTGACATGTACATGATCATGGACAACTCCGGTGTCAGAGAGATGCCGGGAGCGGACAGTATGCGGAGTATCCTTGGATTTGGTATGGTGATCGTGGCCATCTTTGCCTTCATCTTCTTGTTTTATACGAACAGCTTTTTGATTAAGCAGAGAAGAAAAGAGATCGGCCTGTACAATGTCCTTGGA
>UMGX01022958.1_pt1 | contig 13201 bp, 9 predicted proteins | sample 1965411 | NCBI WGS metagenome assembly UMGX01 (sample SAMEA4836086, study PRJEB28245) | human gut metagenome | biome: gut microbiome; material: fecal sample | place: Denmark | collected 2008 | reverse complement strand
CGCGGGCGGACGACGAGCATCCGCCCCTACAGAGTTCCCGGAAGGGGGATTTTTATGAATAGTTATCACACAGGCTTACATATTTTCGCCGTTCGCACCAATGGTCCCGGCATACCATGCGGCGCTGTCCCCGGGGGCAGGTCGGCGTTATTCCGCCATGTCTCCCGCTTTTGCTTCCGGGGTCTCTGCGGCCTTCTGCTCCATGTCCGGGGCAATTTCGCCGCCGGGCATCTTGTGGCCGAAGGACGGCACAAAGAAATACTTGCGGATGATGAAGATCAGTGCGATGGCCACCACGCTGACCAGGTTCTGCACGGCGTCCTCATGGCCGACGATCATGTGGCGGGCAATGGCGTAGAGCAGCACCTCCAGCACGCTGCCGGGGCTGTGCTTGGCCAGCATCTTGATAAACTCGATGCCGATAACGATGTCCAGCGCACGTTCCAAAAAGGTGCGGATCTCCAGGCTGTCGGCATCGGTCAGCAGACCGGGCATCAGTTCCACCAGCGGGACAATGCTCATGAGCAGAGCCGCCAGCACAATGCCGGAGAGCACGACTTCGAGGATGCCCGCAGCCTCGGCGATCTGGTCGCGGAAGATGCGCTTGAACCATTCCTCCCTGCCGTGCAGGGCGTGATTTGTCAGGCGTCGTTTGGGTGCAATCATACAAAGCTCCTTGTTTATGTATTTTTTCTATTTTATCATATTTTTGTGTCCTGTACCAGCAAAATTTTACAGGCCGTTTTAAAGTATGACAACTACCCTCCAAGACCTATCAAAAACGACAAAAAGCGACGGTCAAAACCCTTTTGCACCGTTTTTTGGCTGAAATGTCCGCCGGGCGCTTGCATTTTTTTTGCCCAGCGTTTACACTACAAGTACAGGGCACATCTTACTTTTATTAAAGGGGGATCTTCCGTGGCAAACGCAATGCAGCGTATTGGCTTCTTCGCGGGTGTTCTGTACCATCATACCCTTTTTACGTCGACACCACAGCGCAGTGTATCCTGATGCGGAGCACTGCGCTGTTTGCTTTGTAAGGGAGGTTTCAAAACGTATGAAAAAAGTTGCGATCATCATGGGCTCGGACAGTGACTGGCCGGTGGTCAAGGGTGCCTGCACGGTGCTGAAGGATTTCGGCGTGCCGTATGAGGCGCACATTCTTTCGGCCCACCGCACACCGGAGGCCGCCGCCGCGTTCGCCAGGAGCGCCCGTGCCGAGGGCTACGGCGTCATTCTCTGCGCTGCCGGCATGGCCGCGCACCTGGCCGGTGCCTTTGCCGCCAACACCACCCTGCCCGTTGTGGGCATCCCGATGAAGGGCGGCGCCATGGACGGTCTGGACGCCCTGCTGGCCACTGTGCAGATGCCCAGCGGCTTTCCCGTGGCTACCGTAGCGCTGAACGGCGCGAAGAACGCCGCGTATCTGGCTGTGGCGATTCTGGCCGTCGCCGACGACGAGCTGGCCGCGAAGCTTGACAGTTTCCGCGCCGACACCGCCGCCGCGATTGCCAGGAAGGACGCCGCCATTGCCGCCGAAGCCGCAGCACTGTAAAAGAGCCTTCCCCCCAAGGGGGGAAGCCAAAGACAGGTACACATACATACTTTACTATATTATACTATAAAAAGGAGCGTTTCTCATGAATTACGAAGTTAAAGAGCAGCTGTACGAAGGCAAGGCCAAGCAGGTTTTCGCTACCAACGATCCCGAGATCGTCATGGTCCACTATAAGGATGACGCCACTGCCGGTGACGGTGAGAAGAAGGGCACCATTCGCGACAAGGGCATTGTCAACAACAAGCTGTCCAACGCTCTGATGCAGAAGCTCGAGAAGGAGGGCATCCCCACCCATTACGTGCAGGAGGTCAATGACCGCGACACCTTTGTGAAGAAGGTCGAGATCGTGCCTCTGGAGGTCATCGTCCGCAACGTTGCAGCCGGTCACTTCAGCCTGCGCATGGGCGTGCCCGAGGGCAAGGTCTTTAAGACCCCCATCCTCGAGTACAGCTACAAGAACGACGATCTGCACGACCCGTTCATCAACCACTACTACGCCCTGGCCCTCGACCTGGCTACCCAGGAGGAGCTGGACACCATCGCGAAGTATGCCTTCAAGGTCAACGAGGTACTGAAGAAGATCATGCTGGACGCCAACATCCGTCTGGTGGACTTTAAGCTCGAGTTTGGCCGCCTGTCCGACGGCACGATCATCCTGGCCGACGAGATCAGCCCCGACACCTGCCGTTTCTGGGACGCCACCACCGGCGCACATCTGGACAAGGATCTGTTCCGCCGCAACATGGGCGGCGAAGCCGACGCTTACCAGGAAGTCATGAAGCGCCTGCTGGGCTGATTGCACCCGCATAATTTACCGTGCGCTTTCCCGTAGGGGCGTATTCCCTATGCGCCCGCAAGAGGCAACCGACCCACGGGCGGATATAGGATCCGCCCCTACGGCTTTACCATTCCGACAATTGGAGCAAATAAATGAGCGAAATTTCCCAATACACCGAGTCCCTGCACGAGGAGTGCGGCGTGTTCGGTATGTATGACAAGACCGGCGAGACCGATATGGTCAGCGCCGTCTACAGTGCGCTGTACGCCCTGCAGCACCGCGGCCAGGAGAGCTGCGGCATTGCGCTGAACGTCGACGGCGTGCTGTCCGGCTACCGCGATCTGGGCCTTGTCAGCGAGGTCTTTACCAAGCGCGTGCTGGAGGAGCTGCCCCGCGGCGCAAAGATGGCTACCGGCCATGTCCGCTATGCCACGGCGGGCCAGCGCAGCCGTTCCAACGCGCAGCCGATGGTTCTGCATCACTGCAAGGGCGCTATGGCGGTCTGCCACAACGGCAACCTTGTCAACGCGCCGAAGCTGCGCCGCAAGCTCGAGATGAGCGGTTCGATCTTTCACGGCACGTCGGACACCGAGGTCATCGCCTATCTGCTGACCCAGAACCGTCTGCTGACGCCGAACATTGAGATGGCCGTCAGCCGCACGATGGACGACATCGAGGGTGCATACTCCCTCGTCATTATGACCCACACCAAGCTGATCGCGGCGCGCGACCCCAACGGCTTCCGCCCGCTGTGCATCGGCGAGCTGCCCGACGGCAACGGCTATGCCTTTGCCAGCGAGAGCTGTGCGCTGGACGCCGTGGGTGCGAAGTTCGTCCGTGACGTGCGCCCCGGCGAGATCGTTATTGCCGACCGCAACGGTCTGCGCACGATGGAGGACCACTGCGGCGCCGCGCCGCACACGATGTGCGTCTTTGAGTACATCTACTTTGCCCGCCCGGATTCCGTCATCGAGGGCACCTGTGTGCATGAGGCCCGTCTGCAGGCGGGCCGGTTCCTGGCGCAGGAGCATCCCGTGGAGGCCGATGTCGTCATCGGCGCGCCGGACTCCGGTCTGGATGCAGCGCTCGGCTATGCGCAGGAGAGCGGCATCCCCTACGGCGTGGGCTTTATCAAGAACAAATATGTGGGCCGCACCTTTATTCAGGGCAGCCAGGCCCAGCGCGAGAGCAGCGTGCGCATCAAGCTGAACGCCATCTCGTCCACGGTCAAGGGCAAGCGCGTTGTGCTGGTCGATGACTCCATCGTCCGCGGCACGACGAGCGCCCGCACCATCCGCCTGCTGCGCGAGGCCGGCGCCGCCGAGGTACACTACCGGATCAGTGCGCCGCCGTTCGCCCACCCGTGCTACTTCGGCACCGACATTCCCGATGAGAAGGACCTGATTGCCACTGGCCACACCGTCGAGGAGATCAACGAGCTGGTCGGGTCTGACACACTGGGCTATTTGAGCATTGAGCATGTGCAGCAGCTGGCCATCCACAGCAAGTGCGGCTTCTGCACGGGCTGCTTTACCGGCAAATACCCCGTCGCCCCGCCCACCGAAACGATGGACATTGTCTACGACAAGCCGCTGAGCCAGTCTAAGACGAATAAGAAGCTGTAAGGTTCAAAGGCTTCCCCAGAGGGGGAAGCTGTCACCGAAGGTGACTGATGAGGGGCGGCCTTACCCCGGCCACCCGCTCACGGGATGCAGCGGCAAGCTTACCCCCTCATCCGGCCTCGGTCAGGGCCTCGGCCACCTTCCCCCACAGGGGAAGGCATTTCCCCATTCATACGATTTACTCGCAAGGGAGATTATTCTACTATGGAAAAAAGCTATTCTGCCAGCTACGCCGCTGCAGGCGTGGATATTACCGCCGGGTATCGCTCTGTTGAGCTGATGAAGCAGTATGTGGCCCGCACGATGACCGAGAACTGCATCGGCGGTCTGGGAGGCTTCGGCGGCCTGTTTGAACTGGACTGCACCGGCATGGAGCATCCCGTTCTGATTTCCGGCACTGACGGCGTCGGCACCAAGCTGCGCATCGCCATGCTGCTGGACAAGCACGACACCATCGGCATCGACTGCGTGGCCATGTGCGTCAACGACGTCATCTGCGCCGGTGCCAAGCCGCTGGTTTTCCTCGACTACATCGCCTGCGGCAAGAACATCCCGGAGAAGATCGCCGAGATCGTCAAGGGCGTGGCCGAGGGCTGCGTCCAGGCGGGCTGCTCCCTCGTGGGTGGCGAGACCGCCGAGCACCCCGGCATGATGCCCGAGGATGAGTACGACCTGGCCGGCTTCACCGTCGGCGTCGTGGACAAGGCAAAGATTTTGGACAACTCCACGATGCAGCCGGGCGATGTCATCATCGCACTGCCCTCCACGGGCGTACACTCCAACGGTTTCTCGCTGGTGCGCAAAATTTTTGACATTGACAACAACCCCGATGTGCTGAAAAAGACATTCGACGGCATGGACAAGCCCCTGGGCGAGGCCCTGCTGGCCCCCACGAAGATCTACGTCAAGCCCGTGCTGGCTGTCATGGACGAGATCACGGTCAAGGGCGTGTCTCACATCACCGGCGGCGGCTTCTATGAGAACATTCCCCGCAGCCTGAAGAAGGGCTGTGCGGCCCGCATTGCCAAGGCCGATGTGCGCACCCCTGCCCTGTTCGACGTCATGCAGCGCGAGGGCGGCATCTCCGAGCACGATATGTTCAACACCTTCAACATGGGCGTCGGCATGGTGCTGACCGTCGCGCCCGAGGACGCGGACAAGGCCATTGCCATTCTGAAGGCCCACGGCGAGGACGCCTACCGTCTGGGCACCATCGTCGAGGGCGACGGGGTCGAGCTGGTATGAAGCGTGTAGCGGTACTGGTATCGGGCGGCGGCACGAACCTGCAGGCTCTGCTGGAAAGCGAGCGCCGCGGCGAGAACCCGAACGGCAAAATCGAGCTGGTCGTTGCCAGCAAGCCCGGCGTCTACGCGCTGGAGCGCGCCGCCAATTTCGGTGTGGAATCCGCTGTTGTCAGCCGCAGGGACTACGCTGACAGCGCAGCGTTTGACGCCGCCCTGCTGGACACCTTGCAGAAGCACCGTATTGACGTGGTCGTGCTGGCAGGCTTTTTGAGCGTGCTGGGCGAAAAGGTCATTGCGGCCTACCGCAATAAAATCATCAATGTTCATCCCAGCCTGATCCCCAGCTTCTGCGGCCCCGGCTTCTACGGACTGCGCGTGCACGAGGCTGCGCTGGCCCGCGGCGTGAAGCTGACCGGCGCTACCGTCCACCTTGTAAACGAGGAATGCGACGGCGGGCCCATTCTGCTGCAAAAGGCCGTGGCCGTGGAGCCCGGCGACACCCCCGAGACGCTGCAGAAGCGCGTCATGGTCGAGGCCGAGTGGCAGCTGCTGCCCAAGGCGCTGGCGATGGTGTGCAGTGACGAGGTGTAAAATCGCAGCAATGGCAAAGTTCTCTCCCCCACCGCCTGCGGGCGGAGCCCCCTCGCAGAGGGGGCCAAGGCTTCCAGGCTCCCTCTGCGAGGGAGCTGTCCGCGCAGCGGACTGAGGGAGAGAGCCTTGCCACCACATCCCGTTTTATGTTTTTGTATACACCAAAACGAGGTCAATTATGGAAAAAAACATCTACAAATATCTTGCCGGGAATGACTACCCCGGGCGCGGCATTGTGCTGGGCAAAAGCCCCGACGGCCAGAAGGCGTTCGTCGCCTACTGGATCATGGGCCGCAGCGCCAACAGCCGCAACCGTGTGTTTGAGCCTATCGACGGCGGCATCCGCACGGTGGCCGCTGACCCGGCCAAGCTCGAGGACCCGCACCTCATCATCTACAACGCTGTGCTGACCCTGCGGGAGACCACCGTGGTCACGAACGGCGACCAGACCGACACGATTGCCCGGTTCATGAACGGCAACCTTTTCCCCGGCTACAGCTTTGAGGCTGCGCTGGCGACCCGCACCTATGAGGACGACGCGCCGAACTTTACCCCGCGCATCTCCGGCGTCGTCGATATGCGCCGCGGCGGCTACAAGCTGTCCATCGTCAAGTCCGACGAGGGCAACGCCGAGAGCGTGCAGCGCCAGACGTTCGACTACCCGCAGCCCGTGGCCGGTGAGGGACACTTCATCAGCACTTACGTCAAGAACGGTGCTCCGATCCCCAGCTTTGCGGGTGAGCCGCTGCGCGTCACCATCGACACGAACGACGCGGACAAGTTTGCCGACAAGCTGTGGGCGAGCCTGAACGAGGACAACAAGGTCAGCCTGTTTGTGCGCAGCATCGAGCTGGAAACCGGCGAGTACGAGGACATTATCCTGAATAAATACACCGCTGTGGAGGGTTAATATGAACGAATTTCAGCTGAAATACGGCACGAACCCCAACCAGAAGCCCGCCCGCATCTACATGGCGGACGGCAGTGACCTGCCCGTGCAGATTTTGAACGGACGCCCGGGCTACATCAACTTTCTGGACGCGTTCAACTCCTGGCAGCTCGTGCGCGATTTGAAGAAGGCACTCGGCCAGCCCGCTGCCGCCAGCTTCAAGCACGTCTCCCCCGCCGGTGCGGCCATCGGTCTGCCGCTGGATGAGACCCTGCGCGCCATGTACCACATTGCGCCGGAGACCGAGCTTTCCCCGCTGGCCTGCGCCTACGCCCGTGCCCGCGGTGCGGACCGTATGTCCAGCTTCGGCGACTGGATCGCGCTGTCCGATGTCTGCGACCTGAGCACCGCGAAGCTGATTCAGCACGAGGTCTCCGACGGCATCATTGCGCCCGGCTACGACGCCGACGCGCTGGAGGTGCTGAAATCCAAGAAGAAGGGCGGCTACGCCATCGTCCAGATCGACGCCGACTACGAGCCGAAGCCGCTGGAGACCCGCACGGTCTTTGGCGTGACCTTCGAGCAGGGCCGTCAGGACCTGGACATTTCCAATGAGACGATGCTGCAGAACGTTGTGACCGAGAACAAGGTCATCAGCGACGAGCAGCGCCGCGACCTCATCATCAGCCTGATCGTGCTGAAATACACCCAGTCCAACAGCGTCTGCTACGTGCAGGACGGCCAGACCATCGGCGTCGGTGCGGGCCAGCAGAGCCGCGTGCACTGCACCCGTCTGGCGGGCCAGAAGGCCGACAACTGGCAGCTGCGCCACATGCCGAAGGTGCTGGACCTGCCGTTCCGCGCTGACATTGCCAAGCCGAACCGCGACAACGCGATCGATGTTTACATCGGCGACACGCCGGAGGATGTCATCGGCGACGATGTCTGGGCCGAGACCTTCACCGAGCAGCCGGCCCCGCTGACCGCCGAGGAAAAGCGCGCCTGGCTGGATGCCGTGACCGGTGTGAGCCTGGGCAGTGATGCCTTCTTCCCGTTCGGCGATAACATCGAGCGCGCGCGCCGCAGCGGCGTGACCGCCATTGTACAGCCGGGCGGCTCCATCCGCGACGCACAGGTGATCGACACCTGCAACAAGTACGGCATTGCGATGGCGTTCTGCGGCATCCGGCTGTTCCATCATTAAACGCAAAAAACAACTCGCCTGCGGCGATTTTTCGTCGCGGGCTGTTGTGCTGTCAAGGAGGACGCTTATGAAAATTCTGGTTGTCGGCGGCGGCGGGCGTGAGCACGCCATCATCCGCGCGCTGAAAAAAAGCCCCCGCTGCTCCGAGATCTGGTGTGCGCCCGGCAACGGCGGCATCAGCTATGACGCCCACTGCAAGGCCATCCCGGCCACCGACGTGGACGCCATGGTCAAATTTGCCAAGGAAGAAGCCTTTGACTATGTCGTCGTCGCCCAGGACGACCCGCTGGCGCTGGGCATGGTCGATGCGCTGGCCGCTGTGGGCATCCCGGCATTCGGTCCCGACAAGGCCGCGGCCCGCATTGAGGCCAGCAAGGTATTCAGCAAGGACCTGATGAAGAAATACGGCATCCCTACGGCCAAATATGAGACGTTCGACGACCCCGAGAAGGTCATGGACTACATCAAAGCCGAGGGCAAATACCCCGTCGTCATCAAGGCGGACGGTCTGGCGCTGGGCAAGGGCGTGCTGATCTGCCAGAATGAGCAGGAGGCTGCAGACGGCGTCAAGGAGATCATGCTGGACAAAAAGTTCGGCGCGTCCGGCAACCATGTGGTCGTCGAGGAGTTTCTGACCGGCCCCGAGGTCAGCGTGCTGTCCTTCTGCGACGGCAAGACCGTCATGCCGATGGTCTCGAGCATGGACCACAAGCGTGCTCTCGACCACGACGAGGGCCTGAACACCGGCGGCATGGGCACCGTGGCCCCGAACCCCTACTACACGCCCGCAGTCGCCGAGCGCTGCATGCAGGAGATTTTCCTGCCCACGGTTGCGGCCATGCAGGCCGAGGGCTGCCCCTTCAAGGGATGCCTGTATTTCGGCCTGATGCTGACCCCCGACGGCCCGAAGGTCATCGAGTACAACTGCCGCTTCGGCGACCCCGAGACGCAGGTCGTGCTGCCCCTGCTGGAAAGCGACCTACTGACCGTGATGGAGGCCACAACGAACGGCACGCTGGACAAGACCGATGTCAAATTCAGCGACGGCGCGGCGGCTTGCGTCATCTTAGCCAGCGGCGGCTATCCCCTCGCCTACGAGAAGGGCAAGGAGATTACCGGCCTGACCGCGGGCCAGCTGGACGCCGCCGATGTGACGGTCTACCACGCCGGCACGGCCATCAAGGACGGCAGGCTCGTCACGAACGGCGGGCGTGTGCTGGGCGTGACCGCCACGGCCAACACCCTGCCCGAGGCGCTGAAAAAGGCGTATGCTGCCACGGAGAGCATCCATTTTGACAAGCTGCACAAGCGCAGTGACATTGGGGCAAGAGCGCTGGCGGCGATGCAGTAAAAAGGCTTCCCCATTGGGGGAAGCTGTCACCGAAGGTGACTGATGAGGGCAAACTTCCCGCAGCTTTCCGTCAACGGGATACAGCGGTACACTTTCCCCTCATCCGGCCTCGGACGGGGCCTCGGCCACCTTCCCCCCCCCAGGGGGAAGGCTTTCCGTCCGTCACTTCCTGCAAATTTAACTCTCAGGAGGAAATACAATGGTATATCGCATTTATGTTGAGAAAAAGCCCGGCTTTGACGGCGAGGCACAGGGGCTTCTGCATGAGCTGGTCGATCTGGTCGGCATCCAGAATCTGACCGGTCTGCGCCTTTTGAACCGCTATGACGTCGAGGGCATCGACGCAGTGCTGTTCCAGCAGGCTGTGCCCACCGTGTTCAGTGAGCCGCCTGTTGACGTGACCTACGACAAGCTGCCCGACGCCAAGACCGTTTTTGCCGTCGAGTACCTGCCCGGCCAGTTTGACCAGCGCGCCGACTCTGCCAGCGAGTGCATCCAGCTGCTGAGCCAGGGCGAGCGCCCCGCGGTGCGCTCCGCCCGCGTCTATCTGCTGGACGGCGACCTGACCGACGCCGACCTGGCCGCCATCAAGAAGTACGTCATCAACCCCGTCGAGGCCCGCGAGGCAAGCCTTGACGAGCGCAGCACCCTGAAAATGGAGTTTGCCATCCCGACGGAGGTCGAGACGCTGACCGGCTTCACCGCGCTGGACGACGACGCGCTGGAAGCGTTCCGCAATGAGAAGGGCCTGGCGATGGACCATGCGGACATCGTGTTCTGCCAGAACTACTTCAAATCCGAGCACCGCGACCCGACCATCACCGAGATTCGTCTGATCGACACCTACTGGTCCGACCACTGCCGCCACACGACGTTCGGCACGATCCTGGACGACGTGAAGATCGACGACGAGCTTGTGCAGGCCGCATTTGACCGCTACATGGCACTGCGCGCCGAGACGGGCCGCGACAGGAAGAACCGCACCCTGATGGACTGCGCGACCATCGGTGCCAAGGCGCTGAAGCAGCGCGGCATTCTGAAGAACCTTGACGAGAGTGAGGAGATCAACGCCTGCACCGTCAAGATCAAGTGTGACGTGGACGGTGAGCAGCAGGACTGGCTGTTCCTGTTCAAGAACGAGACCCACAACCACCCCACCGAGATCGAGCCCTTCGGCGGCGCAGCGACCTGCATTGGCGGTGCCATCCGTGACCCGCTGTCCGGACGCAGCTACGTCTATCAGGCCATGCGCGTGACCGGTGCGGCTGATCCGCTGAAGCCTGTTTCCGAGACAATGCCCGGCAAGCTGCCCCAGCGCAAGCTGGTCACAACGGCTGCCGCGGGCTATTCCAGCTACGGCAACCAGATCGGCCTTGCCACCGGTCAGGTCGCAGAGCTGTACCACCCCGGCTACGCCGCCAAGCGCATGGAGATCGGCGCAGTTGTCGGCGCGACGCCTGCCAGCCATGTCCGCCGCGAGGAGCCCGCCCCGGGTGATGTCGTCATTCTGCTGGGTGGTCGCACGGGCCGCGACGGTGTCGGCGGTGCCACCGGTTCCTCCAAGGCGCACAAGCTGACAAGCCTTGAGACCTGCGGTGCCGAGGTGCAGAAGGGCAACGCGCCCATCGAGCGCAAGCTGCAGCGCCTGTTCCGCCGCGAGGACGCCTGCCGCCTTATCAAGCGCTGCAACGACTTCGGCGCAGGCGGTGTGTCTGTCGCCATCGGTGAGCTGGCCGACGGCCTGCACATCGACCTGAACAAGGTCACCCGCAAGTACGAGGGTCTGGACGGCACCGAGCTGGCCATTTCGGAGAGCCAGGAGCGCATGGCCGTGGCCGTTGCTGCCGAGGACGCCGAGACCTTTATGAAGTACGCCGCCGAGGAAAACCTCGAGGCGACTATCGTTGCCACCGTCACCGAGGAAAAGCGGATGCGCGAGGTCTGGAACGGCAAGACCATCGTTGACCTCTCCCGCGAGTTCCTGAACTCCAACGGTGCCGAGCGTCACGCTGATGCGCACATCCTGCAGGGCCATGTCTGGCAGCCCCAGTTTGCCGGTGCAACGTTTGAGCAGAAGCTGGAATCCATGGTCAGCGACCTGAACGTCTGCAGCCAAAAGGGCCTGGGCGAGCGGTTCGACTCCACCATCGGCGCAGCCACCGTGCTGATGCCCTACGGCGGCAAGTACCAGCTGACCCCGACGATGGCTATGGCCGCCAAGCTGCCCGTGGACGGCGAGACGACGACCTGCTCCGGCATGGCGTGGGGCTTCAACCCCTACCTGACCGAGGCTGACCCCTACCGCGGCGCGTATATGGCCGTGGTCGAGAGCGTGACCAAGCTGGTCTGCGCGGGCTTCCACCACGAGGATATGTACCTGACGTTCCAGGAATATTTTGAACATATGAACGATAAGCCCGAGCGCTGGGGCAAGCCGCTGGCCGCCCTGCTCGGTGCGCTGGATGCCCAGATGGGTCTGGGCATTGCGTCCATCGGCGGCAAGGACTCGATGTCCGGCAGCTTTGAGGGCCTGGACGTGCCCCCGACGCTCGTCAGCTTTGCGACGGCCATCGGCAACACCCGCGACGTGCAGAGCCCCGAGTTCAAGAAGGCCAACAGCTCCGTTGTCATCCTGCGCCCCAACTACAAGAACGGTCTGCCCGAGATTGGCAGCCTGATTTCCATTTACAAGACCGTCGAACAGATGATCGACGAGGGCAAGGTGCTGGCTGCCGCCACGCCGGGCTACGGCGGTGTGGCCGAGGCACTGTTCAAGATGTGCGTCGGCAACCATGTGGGTCTGCAGTTGTCCAATGACATCGACCTGAACGATCTGTTCAAGCCCGCCTACGGCGCGGTCATTCTGGAGCTGCTCGATGCCTCCGCCGGTGAGTTCCTCGGCTTCACCACCGTGGACTACACGCTGGAGGCCGAGGGCAAGGCCATTGACCTGGCCCATCTGCAGGAGCTGTGGGAGCAAAAGCTCGAGCCTGTATTCCCCTACCGCAAGGCCGGTGAGTTCGTCCCCGCGCTGGAGCATGACTGCCCCGCCAACAAGCGCGTGGCTCCCTCTGTGCGCCTGGCGACGCCGCGGGTCGTCATCCCCGTATTCCCCGGCACGAACTGCGAGTACGACACGGCCCGCGCGTTCCGCCGCGCAGGCGGCGACCCGCATGTTCTGGTGCTGAAAAACCTGACCCCCGCCAACGTGGCCGAGAGCTGCGAGGCGCTGGTGAAGGAGCTGGACGAGGCGCAGATCCTGATGCTGCCGGGCGGCTTCTCCGGCGGCGATGAGCCGGACGGCAGCGCCAAGTTCATTGCGGCGTTCTTCCGCAATCCGTCGGTGGCCGACGCAGTCAACCGTCTGCTGAACCAGCGTGACGGTCTGGCTCTGGGCATCTGCAACGGCTTCCAGGCACTCATCAAGCTGGGCCTGGTCCCCTACGGCGAGATCCGTCCCATCACCGAAAGCGACCCGACACTGACGTTTAATACGATCCACCGCCACCAGTCCATGCTGGTGCGTACCCGCGTGGCCAGCAACAAGAGCCCCTGGCTGAGCAAATGCGACATCAACGACGAGCACCTGATCGCCATCAGCCACGGCGAGGGCCGCTTTGTCTGCAACGAGCAGCTGCTGAACCAGCTCATCGACAACGGCCAGATTGCGACCCAGTACGTTGACCTGCTTTGCCGCCCGACGATGGACATGCGCTACAATCCGAACGGCTCCGTGCTGGCAATCGAGGGCATCACGAGCCCGGATGGCCGTGTCTTTGGCAAGATGGGCCACAGCGAGCGCAGCGGCGAGCAGCTCTATAAGAACGTCACCGGTGACAAATACCAGCCGATCTTTGAGGGCGGCGTGAATTATTTCAAGCTTTGATATTTCGGAAAGTTTCTGCTATACTGGAACTATCAGCTTAAAAGATTGTGAGGATTTGACCCAATGGCACAACACGAC